>Ga0114949_10000381_pt1 | contig 23045 bp, 23 predicted proteins | sample N074metaG_FD_83505 | JGI IMG/M metagenome (GOLD analysis project Ga0114949, IMG submission 83505) | Deep subsurface microbial communities from Kermadec Trench to uncover new lineages of life (NeLLi) - N074 metaG | ecosystem: Environmental > Aquatic > Marine > Ocean trench > Sediment | place...
CAGTCCCGTTCCACCGCCGAAGGCGCCAGCTCCAGGATTCCCAACCCCCGCCGCGCCGCGGTGATGTAGTTCATGGAATCGCGCAGGGCGCCCACGAAAGGAATCTTGATCCTGCCGAGCGCGAAGGCCAGGTCCTGATAGATACGAGTGTGCTCGCGTACCCGGTTGGCGACGATGCCCACGGCGATGTGACCATCGCGCACGGTTTTCAGGGCGTAGAGTTCCTCGAGAAAATTGCGCGCCGCGCGCATATCCAGGGGAGAAGGCAGCACCGGGATCAACAACGTTTCTCCTCTGCGCACCAGATGACTCAGTTCCACGCCGTGTGAGCGCGCCGGCGCATCGTAGATCACGACATCAATATTGGGCGATTTGCGTACCGGCCCCTGGTCCGGGCGATGGGGCGTGATGACGGCGCAGTCTTTCGGGCGGTCGGACAGCCAATCGAGGCTGGAGCGTTGTGGGTCAAGATCGGCGAGTACGACATTCTTGTTTCTGAATGTCGCGTAGTAACTGGCAAGACCGGTAGCAATGGTTGTTTTACCACAGCCGCCTTTGGCATTGGCGACGATAATCGTGCGCATGGTCGTCTACTTCGCAGCGAAATCCGGCAGATCCCCGTACAGCAGCCAGCGATTGCTTTCTTCGTGGTAGCGCCAGGATTGCCGGTTGGTAATAACGCGCTCTCTCGCGGTCTGCACATTATAGTAACGCACTTCGACCACCTGAAACGCCGACACGCCGTCCGGCTCAATTCCCTTCTGCTTTTCGGTGTATCCCGTGACCGTAATATTTTTCAGAAATTTCCGGTAGCTGTCTGATACAGGATGCTCCTTGGCGTACTCTGGATCACGGTACTTGAGCGCTTCTTCGAACTCGTTCCAGCGAATGAGCTGTCCATAGAGGATTACAGTGTCGTCCAGATCTTTGGACTTGCCCTTGCTGCCACAGGCACTCATCGCCGCAAGGGCCAGGGAAAGCAGAAAAATAACCGCGAAACGTTGGATTCTCATGGCTGTCCTCAGTTGGTTTTTCGCATGACGCCAACGGGAAGATCGCTGATTCGGGCCATCTCACCGTGCTGAAACAGATCAGGATCTGCCAGAAACGCCGTTAGCATATCAATACTATCGGCGCCCCAGAACAGTTGTCCATCAACCACCATGGTCGGAACGCCAAAAACGCCGGCGTCCACCGCATCCTGGAAGTTCTGGCGCAACTGCTGCTTGACCTCGTCGCGCCTGATCGCCTGGCTCGCCTGGGCCACGCCCACGGTGACACCCAAGGCGTCGAGTTCTGCTTCTGTTTCCGGCAACATGCCGCTGGCCCAGACATGGCGGGTCACGGTCCGGATGCGGTCGAGATCATTGCCCACCAGCAATGTCAGGCGCAGAAGAGACAACGGATTAAAGGGGTGGGCAGGCGGGAAGCGCAGGGGGATGCCCAGCTTGTCCGCTTCCAGCAATACCTTGCGGTATATGAAAACGCGTTTGGAGGGGATCTCGGCGGGGCCCTTGTGGTTGAAGTGATCGAGCAAACCCGCCAGCAGCACGGGGCGGTACTCGATGTCCAACTGTTCAGGGAGTTGATCCACCTGCTCCAGCATGAAGTAGGCGAACGGCGAGATGACATCGAAATAGAGTTGGCCTTTCATTGTTCCTTTCGCAGCATCGCCACATAACGCCCGTCAAAGAAAGCGGCGCACCCATTTCCCGCCAGTATCTCCGAGCGCAGGTCGATCTTCGCGTGTCCGCGGTGCTGGAGGCGATTGAAAAATTCGGCCAACCCGCCTTCTTCAGGCAGACCGCACCGGGCGGTAAAGTCTTCGAGTACCGGTTTCAGATACTCGATCTTACCTTTGTGGATCATGATGTCGCAGTCGATATCCCGCTCAGCCGCATTGAGATGCAACAAACCCCAACCAGCCAGTGTCAGCAGTGATGAAAGACTGCCGCCAAACCCCGTTCCCTTGTCGTTTTCGTTCGGCGCCAGCGGGGCGGCCAGTTCAAGGTTGTGCCGGTCATAGTGCACGACTTCCACGCCCATGTGGGCGGTGATGGGGATTTCGGTGTGGAAAAATTCCTCCAGCACGCCGGCCCAATAGTCGTTGTGTTCGCCACGAATCATGAAACGTGATTATTGTACACGTGACGCGCTCAGTCGAACTCGGCAAAAACCGGAGTATGGTCTGAAGGCCGTTCCCAACCGCGCGGCGTTTTGTCTATGGACGATGCGCGGCAGCGTTGAGAAAGCGAGTTGCTGGCCAGGACCAGATCGATGCGCAGGCCCATGTTGCGGCGGAACGCGCCCATGCGGTAGTCCCACCAGCTATAGCTTTTTTCCGGTTGTTCGAAAAGACGGAAAGTATCCTGCAAACCCGTCGCCAGCATTGAGTGCAAGGCTTCGCGTTCCTTGCGGCTGCACAGGATTTTTCCGCGCCAGGCATCGGGGTCATGCACGTCACGGTCTTCCGGGGCGATGTTGAAGTCACCCAGCACAACGAGGTCGGGGTAGTCGACGAGTTGCGCCCGGATATAGGCGGTGATGCGACTGAGCCAGTCCAGTTTGTAGTCATAACTCTCTGTACCAACCGCTTTGCCGTTGGGAACATACAGATCGATGACGCGCACGCCGTTGAACGTAGCGGCGAGAATGCGGCGTTGTTCGTCCGGGACCTGGGTCGGGTCGGTGACTACCTCTTCCGGTTTGGTCCGGCTGACAATGGCCACGCCGTTATAGGTTTTTTGTCCCGAATAGCAGACTTGATATCCCGCGGCGCGGATTTCGCCCGCCGGGAAATTGTCGTCCGTAACTTTGGTTTCCTGCAGCGCGAGGACGTCAGGTTGCTCGGTTGCCATCCATTGCAGTACCTGGGGCAGGCGCACCTTGAGGGAATTCACGTTCCAGCTGGCAATTTTCATGCAGCGGCAGCTTCGAAGATCACGCGCCAATCAGACAGGCATGTCAGGCAGCCATGTCACGCAGCGAGGCCGTATTGATCCAGGAGCGGTTCGATCTGAGGCTGGCGGCCGCAAAACTCGATGAATGACGACATGGTATCCCGGGAGCCTCCGACTTCCAGGATGCTGCGCCGGAAGTCCCGGCCCAGCCGCCGATCGAATATGCCCTTCTCGAGAAAGCGGCTGAACGCGTCAGCGGACAGCACTTCCGCCCAGAGGTAACTGTAATAACCCGCGGCATACCCGCCGCCAAAAAGGTGGCTGAAGCCATGGGCAAAACGGTTGAACGCAGGCACCGTGATCACCGCCACTTTGCGGCGCACATCCTCGAGCAGCGCATGGGCGCCCACCGGCGCTTCGGGTTTGTATTCCAGGTGCAGGCGAAAGTCGAACAGGGCAAACTCGAGCTGGCGTAAAAGTTTCATTCCTGCCTGGAAGTTGCGGGCAGAGCGCATGCGTTCGTATACGGAGCGCGGCAGCACTTCGCCCGTTTCGTAATGCCGGGCGAACAGCGACAAGGCCTCGTATTGCCAGCCCCAGTTCTCGAGGAACTGGCTGGGTAACTCCACCGCGTCCCACTCAACGCCGTTGATGCCGGAAACGCTGCTGTACTCCACGCGTGTGAGCATGTGGTGCAGGCCGTGGCCAAACTCGTGAAACAGCGTTACCACATCGTTGTGAGTCAACAATGACGGATGCTCGCCAGCCGGGGGCGCGAAATTGCAATTGATAAAGGCCACCGGGAGGCGGATCCCATGTTCATCGCGGTGGCGTCGGCAACATTCATCCATCCACGCGCCACCACGTTTGCGGGCCCGGGCATAGAGATCCAGGTAAAAGCCGGCGCGGGTATTTCCGCGCTGATCCTGCAGTTCGAAATACTGGATGTCCTTATGCCAGGTATCCACCTTCGGTTTGGCAGCCGCGCGCACGCCGAACAGACGGCGGGTAATCTCGAACAGACCTTCGAGCACTTGTTCCAGCGGGAAGTAAGGCTTGAGTTCCTCGTCGGACACGCCAAAGCGCTCCTGACAAAGCCGATGTGAGTAATAGTTGATGTCCCACGCCTCCAGGTTGTCCACGCCTTCTTGCCTGGCGAAAACCCTGAGTTCCTTCAGTTCGCGACGCGCCACCGGTCGGGCCCGTCGTACCAACTCACGAATGAACTTCATGACTTCAGCCGTACTGGGCGCCATCTTGGTGGCGAGAGAGTAATGGGCGTAGTTGCGATAGCCGAGCAAATCGGCTGCTTCGTGGCGCAGCTTCACCATGTTCGCGATGACCTTGCTGTTGTCCCAGCGGCCGGCATGGGGGCCCTGATCCGAGGCGCGCGTTACGTAGGCTGCATAGATTTCACGCCGCAGTTCCCGGTTGTGTGCGTAGGTCAAAATGGCTTGATAGCAGGGATACTCCAGGGTCAGCATCCACCCGCCGCGATCGGCGTTGCGTGCTTCCTGTCGTGCCAGGGCCTTAATGCCGGGAGGCAGCCCCAGGAGCATTTTTTCATCTGTGACGTGTGTGCGCCACGCATCCGTGGCATCCAGCAGGTTTTCCTCGAAGGTCGCGCTGAGGCTGGACAAGCGGCGCATGACGGTTTTGAAACGCCGGCGTTTGTTTGCTGGTAACTCCACGCCTGACAGCCTGAAACCGCGCAGCGTGTCGTCGAGGATCTTGCGCTGAGCTGGCGTAATGCGTTCGTACTCATCACCTTCAGCGATCTGTTTCAGCGCTTCGTACAGCTGGCGGTTCTGTCCCAGTTCTGTGTGGTATTCGCTCAACCTGGGGAGACAGGCGTTGTAGGCGCCTCGCAGCCCTTTGCTCGAAACTACCGAATTGAGTTGTGCCACTGGTGACCAGACACGGATGAGGTCATCTTCCATGTCTTCCAGGGGTTTGAGCGTGGTGTTCCAGGAAACGGGCGTCGTCGGCGCCAGGACTTCGCGGAGTCTGACGCGATTCGTTTCGAGGACCTTCTCGACAGCGGGTTCTACATGTTCTGCTTTGATGCGCGAGAAACTGGGCAGGTCGTTTCGCGCGAGCAGTGGATTGGGCATACAGAACTCCTCAATTGCCGATCAGAAATTTGAGTACCTTGTCGATGAGTTTACCGTAGGGTGGCCGCAGCATGCCAAGACCCGACCACCTGCTCTGGAAAAAAACCGCCTTTTGCTTTGAAAAGGTCAGAAACCCGAATTTGCCGTTGTATTGACCGGTCCCGCTGGCGCCTACGCCGCCGAAGGGGAGTGTAGGCGGCGCCTTGTGGATCACCACATCGTTGATGGCCACACCACCGCTCAAGGTTTCGGTGATCACGCGCCGGATGCGGCCCTTGTCGTAACCGAAGTAGTACAGCGCCAGCGGGTGGGGCCGCGCGTTCACATAGGCGATGGCGTCATCCAGTGCGCGCCAGGTCAGGATGGGCAGTACCGGGCCGAAAATCTCTTCACGCATGATGCGCATGTCATCCGTCGGGTTCAGTATCAAGCAAGGGGGCATGCACCGGTCCCGGGTCGGCTCTTCGCTCGTCAAAGGCACGAGCGTCGCTCCCCTGGCCTTCGCATCGGCCAGCAAGCCATCGAGGCGCTCGCTGTATTGCTTGTTGATGATGGTGGTGTAGTCGGGGTTGCCCGCAAAGGTCGGGTACATGGTCTGCGCACAATCGCGTGCCCGTGTGACGAATTCGTCCACCAGCGTTTCGTGCAACAGCAGATAGTCCGGGGCGATGCACGTCTGGCCGGCATTCATCAGCTTGCCGGTCATGATGCGCTCAGCTGCCGTTTTGATGGGAAAATCGCGGTCAACGATGGTCGGCGTCTTGCCGCCCAACTCCAGCGTGACTGGCGTTAGATTGACGGCAGCCGCAACCAGGACTTTTCGGGCGACGCGTTCGGACCCGGTGAACAACAAATGATCGAATGGCAGCGCGCAAAACGCGCTGGCGACATCGGGGCCACCCGTGATAACGGTGACCACTTCAGAATCAAAGGTCTCGCCCAGCATGTCGCGCAAGGCGTTGGCAGTTTCCGGCGCGCTCTCGGAGGGCTTGATCATCACGTGATTGCCCGCCGCCAGCGCCGAGACCAGCGGCCACAAGCTGAGGTTTACCGGATAGTTCCAGGGCGCGACGATGCCGATCACGCCCAGCGGCTGGCACAGGATCTGTCCCCGGGCCGGGAACAACTGCAACCCGACACTGACCCGCTGCGAACGCATCCAACGTTGAAGATGCCTGCGGGTATAGCGGATCTCGTTGAGAACGGGAACGATTTCCGTCAGCAGGCTCTCGTGACGCGAGCGGTTCCCGAAATCGGCGTTCAAAGCATCGGCGAACTTTTCGCGGTGCGCCTTGATGGCGGACTCCAGCGCGTCCAGGTGCCGGCGACGCCGGGCATAATCGTGAGGGGTGGCCGCGTGAGCAACCCGCTGTGCCCGTAGTAGTCGTTCCAGTTCCGCCTGGGGCGCAGTGGTCGGGGAATCGGACGCGAGCTGTGTCTGGGACATCTCAGTCGTCGAACATTGCCTTCAGGTTGACATCACGAGTTTCCGCTTCGTCAAACTCGAGAAGTTCTCGACGACCAAACGCGAAGAAACGCGCGATGAACACATCAGGAAACTGCTCGATCTTGATGTTATTGATGTTGACGGCTTCGTTGTAAACGGAGCGCCGGTCGGCGATGGTGTTTTCCAGTCCGCTGATGCGGTCCTGCAGGTGCCGGAAGGTCTCGCTGGTCCTCAGTTCAGGGTAGGCCTCGGCGACCGCGAACAGGTTGCCCAGACCCAGACGGAGCGCTCCTTCCGCCGCGCCCAGCGCGCCCATATCGCCGGCTTCCCGCGCCGAGGCGACGGCAGCCCGCGCTTCCACCACCTGCAGGAGAGTTTTTTGTTCGAAGTTTGCGTATTGCTTGCAGGTTTCTACCAGCTTGCCGATTTCATCGTGGCGCTGCTTGAGCAACACATCGATGTTGGACCACGCCTTGGACACATGGTGTTTGAAACGCACGAGATTGTTGTAAACGATGACGGCGTAGATAGCGATTGCCGCCAACACGCCCAGAAGAATCGTGAAACCCATGCGTCTTGCCCCGCGGAAAGCTCAGGCGAGTATAACATTGCACTGCAACGCTCCCCCGGCGCGCCGCGTGTCGTTGGTGGCTGTCAGCCAACGGGCCATGGCATCGTCGGCGAACTGCCGGGTGGGTAACGTTGACGCAGCGGGCGAGGCTCGTCGGGTCGTAGTCACATGGGTGGTGTAGGCAAATACCCGTGTTCGAGCAACGATTTGCACCGCACACTCAACGAGTGAGTGAGCGATGGTGGTTAGTACCCGTGGCTGCGTTGGTGATGATGACGGCGGTGGCCGGTGAATCGCCGGTGGTGTACCGGTGGACCGATGCTGATGGGGTGGTGCATTTCTCGGATCAACCGCCGCCCGATCAGTCCGCGCAAGTCGTGGAGCCTGATCCGGCCCGCCTTAATCGCATGCCGCCGCCGGCACACAGAACCAGCCCATACCGGCCGCCGCAACCTCGCAAGCGACACCGGAAATCCAGGGAAAACAAGGATGCCAGGCGTTGTCAAACGGTACTCGAACGGATAGACACGCTCAACGCGCGCATGCGCGCGGGCTACAACGCGAAGCAGGGCGAGCGGATGCGCGATCAGCTGCGGGAATACAAAAAGGACCGGCTCAAGTGGTGTATGGGCCGCGGCAAGTAGTCGTTCAGCGGGCGGAGTGGCCCTGCAGCTTGACCTCGACCTTGTCTTCGTCGGCCAGGCTCGCGTAATAGTCACGCAGCACGGCCAGCACCTCGGTACGGCTGAATTGCAGCGGCACTTCGTCGCCTTCGGACAACATCTTGCGCAGCTTGCTGCCGGACAGGAACAGACGCTCGTCATTTCCATGCGGGCAGGTGCGTTCCGATACGATGTCCTCGCAGCGATGGCACCAGAAGGTCCAGTCCATCTTGAGCGGCTGGGTCAGCAGTGCGTCTTCCGGGATCTCGTCGAAGATCTTGTGCGCATCGAAGGGTCCATAGAAATCCGCCACACCCGCGTGGTCGCGGCCCACAATCAGATGTGAGCAACCGTAGTTCTGGCGGAACAGCGCGTGCAGCAGCGCTTCGCGGGGGCCCGCGTAACGCATGTCCAGCGGATAACCGGCGTGTACCACGGTGTTTTTGACGAAGTAGTTATCAATGAGTTCGTCGATGGCCCGGGATCGGACATCGGCGGGAATGTCCCCGGGTTTGAGCTGTCCCAGCAGTGAGTGAATGAGCACGCCGTCGCACACTTCGATGGCCGTTTTGGCCAGGTGCTCGTGTGAGCGGTGCATGGGGTTACGGGTCTGGAATGCCGCTACCGTGCTCCAGCCGTTGTCCTCAAACACCTTGCGGGTTTCCGCTGGCGTCATGTAGATATCCGGGAAGCGCTCGGCGAAATCCCCTTCGGACAGAACGCGCACGGGCCCGGCGATGTTCACGTCACCCTGGTCCGTTACCATGCGCACACCCGGGTGTCCCTCGTCCGTTGTGCGAAACACCTGTTCGCACTCATGCGCCTTATCGATAGTGTAGGTTTCGGTGACGGTCATGGTGGCCATGATCTGGTCACTGCGTGGATCCACCAGGGCGATTTCGACGCCCGGGGTAAGTTGCGCGGCTTGATCCGACGTGCACGACAGCGTGATGGGGATGGGCCAGAACAGACCGTCGGTCAGCTGCATGTGGTCGCATACGGACTTCCAGTCCGCTGCGCCCATGAATCCTTGCAGCGGTGTGAACCCGCCGATGCCCAGCATGATGAGATCGCCCGCTTCCCGCGACGACAGTGGAATCTTTGGAAGGCCACTGGCTTTTTTGAGTTCCGCATCACGCGCGGCGCCTTCCAGCAGCAGCGGGCGTAGTTGATCGGCGCCGTGGGGTTTGACCAATTGAGAGGTGGCGTGCTGAGACATGATGGATTCTTCCCTGTTTCCTGGCCTGTTTCCCGGCTTGTTGCCAGGCTTGGGTCCCGGGTGGAGCCCGGGGTGGAAAAGCCGCGCAGGATACCCGTTTCCCGGGGCTGGTGCCAGATCAGCGCGCCAGCATATAAATGCCCAGCAACACGAGAAACAACGCGAAGACGCGCCTGAGCACGGGTTGCGGGAGCCGGTGGGCCAGGGCGGCGCCGGCAACGGCGGCAATGACGCTGGCGATGACGATCCCGGCCATGGCCGGCAGGTACACATAACCCAGGCTGTGGGGCGGCAGCGCCGTCTGGCTTTGGCCCAGCGCCACGAAAGCAGCGGTCCCGGCCACCGCGATGGGCAGACCGCAGCCCGCTGACGTCCCCACGGCCTCGTGAATCGGTACCCGGTGCCAGGTCAGGAACGGAACCGTCATGCTGCCGCCGCCGATACCCACCAGCGCCGAGATGGCGCCAATTACACCCCCGCTGGCCGCCATGACACCGGGGCCGGGCAGCTGGACGTGTCCCCGCACGTCCCGTACCCACATCATTTGCAACCCCACCAGCAGGGCAAAACCCGCGAATACCTGCGCCAGAAGCTGACTCGGCAGCCAGTCAGCGATGACGGCGCCCAGCAAGGCGCCGGCCATCATCCCCGGCGCCAGCTGCACTACCAGGGGCCAGAGCACCGCCTGACGCCGATGATGTGCCAGTACCGAGCTGATGGAGGTCAGCACGATGGTGGCCAGGGATGTGCCTACCGCGACCTGCATGGCGATGTCCGTGGCGACGCCGTCACGACTCAGCAGGAAGTACAGCGAAGGGACGATCACCAGCCCGCCACCAATGCCCAGCAGCCCGGCGAGAATGCCGGCCACTGTGCCGATAGCGAGATATGCGGGGAGGTTTTCCAGCACCCTGAGAAGGCCCTTGTCCGGTCAGTATAATCGGGCGCAACAGGGGATACCTGGGATCATGAAACATCTGACAATCGCCATCGTCGGCGGCGCGGGATTCGTGGGTTCGCATCTGGCGGCGCGCCTGGCCCGGGACCGTCACGAGCTCCGGATCCTCACGCGGCGGCGGGAGAGCCGTCGCAGCTTGCTGGTGCTCCCGACCGTACAGGTGCTGCAAACTGACGTCTACGACACGGATCAGCTCACGGAGCGGTTCCGGGGCTGTGATGCGGTGATCAATCTGGTGGGTATTCTCAATGAGTACCGGCGCCAGGGCGCGAGCTTCCGGGACGCACACGTGCAAATTACAGGTAACGTGGTCAAAGCCTGCAACGTTGCGGGCGTAGGGCGTTATCTGCATATGAGCGCCCTCAACGTGGGTAAGGGGCAAAGCAAATACCTGATTAGCAAGGCGGAGGCCGAGGATCTGGCGCACTATCATGCCGGCGATGATTTTCATGTCACCAGTTTCAGGCCCTCGGTGATTTTCGGCCCCGGCGACAGCTTCTTCAACAAATTCGCGTTCTTTCTGAAACTCATGCCCGCGGTCTTTTTCATCGCCTGCGGCAAATCCAGAATGCAGCCGGTGTATGTGGGCGATGTGGCACAAGCGATGATCCGCAGCCTGAACGATCACGGCACCTGGGGAAAACGTTTCGAGTTGTGCGGGCCCGATACCTTTACTCTGAAACAGCTGGTGCAATACACGGCCCGGGTATCGGGGCACAAGCGACGGGTAATCGGGCTGGGCCCTTTTCTGTCACGCTTGCAGGCGGCGTTTCTCGGGCTGTTGCCGGGTAGGCCCATGACCCTGGACAACTATCGCAGTTTGCAGGTGGATAGTTGCTGTGACCACAACGGCCTTCAGGAACTGGGGATCAGGCCGACGTCGGTGGACGCGGTCGTCCCGCGCTATATTGGAACGAGGAACCGGCAGGCCCGCCTGCACGATTCCCGGCGGGAATACACGGGTTAGCCTGGTGAACGGGCCGCTTCGAGTTCGAGGAGTCGGCGATTATGGCGCTCGAGCATATCGGCCAACTGGGAGTGCAAGGACTCGTTATTGGGGTCGCGTCGCTCCAGATCGCCCAGTTGGTTTTCGAGTTGAATAATGCGTTGTCTGATGCGTTCCGCCACGACCCACGGTTCGAGACCTTTTGCCCGCTCAGCCATGCATCCTCCTTCTTGCACCATGTTGTTCAAACGCCCAAACGTGGACCGCGAATACAGTGTAAGAAATCTGCAAGACAGTTTGGTGGCGAAAACACCCGTTGGGCTGTAGTGACCAATTTTTCATGAAAACCTATCTCGTCGGTGGTGCGGTAAGAGACGAGCTGCTGGGTCGCGAGCCCGCAGAGCGTGACTGGGTCGTTGTGGGAGCAACGCCCCGCGAAATGGAAGAGAAGGGTTTCCGACAGGTAGGCAAGGACTTTCCGGTATTCATTGACCCGGAAACGGGAGAGGAGCACGCGCTGGCCCGCACCGAACGGAAAATCGGACCGGGTTACAGCGGTTTCGAGGTGCACGCCGATCCCGATGTCACGCTTGAAGAGGATCTTCGCCGCCGTGATCTGACCGTCAATGCCATGGCGCGGGACGAGAAGGGCGCGCTCATCGATCCCTTCGGTGGCGAGGCTGATGTGGAAGCGCGTGTGTTGCGACATGTGTCCGATGCTTTCGTGGAAGATCCGGTACGTATCCTGCGGGTGGCACGCTTTGCGGCGCGTTTCTATCGCCTGGGTTTCAGGGTGGTTGAAGAAACCATGAGCTTGATGCGCGAGATGGTGGAAAACGGCGAAGTGGACGCGCTGGTCCCGGAACGGGTATGGCAGGAACTGGACCGCGCCCTGGGAGAGCCGGACCCGCAGGTGTTCTTGCAGGTGTTGCGGGATTGCGGCGCCCTGGCGGCGCTGTTCCCTGAAATCGATCGCTTATTCGGTATCCCGCAGGTGGCCAAGTACCACCCGGAGATCGACACCGGTGTGCATCTGATGATGGTGATGCAACAGGCGGCGCGGCTCAGCGAGGACCGGGAGGTACGCTTCGCGGCATTGCTCCACGATTTGGGCAAGGGCATCACGCCGGAAAAGGAGCTGCCCAGACACATTGCCCATGAAGCTCGCGGCGTGCCATTGGTGGAAGCCTTCTGCGAGCGTTATCGCGTGCCGAAGGATTACCGGGAACTCGCGGTTCTGGTGTGCCGCTATCACCTGCACGTGCACCGGGCTTTCGAGATGCGGCCCGACACCATCCTCAAAACGCTGGAAGCGCTGGATGCTTTCCGGCGCCCGGATCGTTACGAACAGTTCTTGCTGGCCTGCGAAGCCGATTGCCGGGGCCGGACCGGTTACGAGGACCGGGAGTTTCCTGAAATACAGTTCCTGCGCGACTGCGCGCAAGTTGCAGGAGAGGTGGATACCGCGCCTCTGCAGGCCGAAGGCCTCGAAGGGGAAGCATTCGCCGGAGCCTTGCGGGAAAAACGCATCGCCGCCATCGGCGAACTCAGAGCAACGCGCAGCGATTGAACAGTGCTGGCGCGCCGTCGGTGCCGGCAAAGCCCAGCAGTTCCTCGTCCCAATCGCGCGTCAGCGCGATCACTTTGAATACTTCGCCCATGTGTTGAGGGAACGTGAGGCGTTTGACCTGGGCGGCGGTTTCCAGACGTTGCTTGTCCGGCAGCGAATCCAGACCGCTTAGCAGGTCCGGGAGACCGCAGTTCATCAGAAACCCGGCCTGGTTGGTGAACCCGGCGAACTGCAGACCGCAGTCCTGCCCTGCTTCCGTCACCGCGGTGAAATCCACGAAGGCGGTGATGTCCTGCAATCCCACATACAGAAAAGGATCCGGGTGCGCACGATGCCGATAATGGCAGACCAGAGTTCCCATGCTGCGCTGGGGGTGGTAGTACTCGCCGCGGGGGTAGCCATAGTCTATGAACAGCACGACACCGCGTTCCAGGCGCTCCACGATGCCCGCAAGCCAGGGCGACAGGAGCAGGTTGATTTCACTCTCGTAGGGGTCGCCTGCTTCGCCAAGTGGAAGTTCGGCCAGGGCGTTGCGCAGATCCCGGTCGGGTTCAACAATGGTCCAGGCAAAAGCGCCATTAGCCAGTTCAACACACAGCTCTCCAAGTGTATCGCCCACTTTTCGAAAACGTTTGACCGGCAGCGCGTCCAGGATCTCGTTTCCGACAATGATTCCCGAGAAGGGTTGCTGCGGTGGCTCATTCAGCCAGGTCACCTGATCGAGCAGCCCCGCGGCGGCCAGGGTCTCGTGTTGGCGGGCGCGCAGATCCGCGCTGCGTTCCAGGATCAGGTAGTGCGCGGGCTTCGTGTCCAGCACATGCAGTTCATGCAGGAGATCGCGCGCCATGGCGCCGGTGCCGGCGCCCAGTTCCAGCACGACACCCCTGTCAACGCGGCTCAGCACCTGCGCGCACTGGCGGGCCAGGCAACGGGCGAACAGGGAAGACAGCTCTGGTGCGGTAATGAAATCACCGGTTTCGCCCAGTTTGTGGAGTCCGGCGCTGTAATAGCCCAGACCCGGGGCATACAGGGCCAACTCCATGAAACGATCGAATCCCACGGGGCCGTGTTCCTGGATTTCACTGGCGATCAGCTGCCGGACTCGCTCGCTGTGTCCCAACAGGGGCCCCGGAGGTTCGGGCAGGGAAAGGGGCGAGCCGGGTTTTGAACCTTTACCTGACATGGCCGCCATTGTAGTGCCGCGGGGCCGCAAAGACTGGATAATGCCGGCATGACCGATGATCGCGTGGTCCTGGTGACCGGCGGCGCCCGCCGCATCGGCGCGGCGATCGTGCAAACATTGCATGAAGCGGGAATGCGGGTTGGTGTGCATTACCGGGGTTCGAAAAACGAAGCTCAGGCCCTGGCGCATGACCTCAATCACAACCGCGATGGCAGCGTGTGTTCGTTTCAAGCCGATCTGAGCGATCCCGGGGCGCCTGAGCATCTGGTCACGCAAGTGGTGGAACATTTTGGACGCCTGGATGCCGTGGTCAATAATGCGTCCGCGTTTTATCCCACACCCCTGGGTTCGGTGACCGAAGCCCAGTGGGAAGAACTTTTTGCCACCAATCTGAAAGCGCCGTTCTTCCTGGCCCAGGCATCCGCCGCGGCGCTGGTGGTGCACGACGGTTGCATCATCAACATCACCGATGTGCACGCAGATCAGCCCATGAGGAACCATGCGGTCTACAGCATGGCCAAAGCGGGATTGGTCATGATGACACGCAGTCTGGCCAGGGAGCTGGGTCCGGCGATCCGGGTCAACGCGGTGGCACCCGGCGCCATCCTCTGGCCGGAAGTGCCCATGCCGGAAAACGTCAAGAACGCCATCGTGCGGCGCACCAGCCTGCGCAGGCAGGGAACGCCGGAAGAAATTGCCAAAGCGGTGCTGTTTCTGATCCGTGACGCCACCTATACCACCGGCGAGGTCATTCGGGTGGACGGCGGCAGACACCTGTATATGTAAGCCCGTATGCAAGCCGTCTATCGCTTGCCCGATCCAACCGGAACCAGTTGGTCGCCCTCTTCCGGAAATGCGCTCCATAGCTGGGCGATGGTCGTGCCCATGAGCGGATGCCGGACCTGGGAAGCGATTTCGGCGAGAGGTTTGAGGACGAAGGCATAGCGCTCGATTTCCGGCCGTGGCAGCGTCAGGCCCGGTTCCTTGATGACCAGGTCGTCAAAGAGCAACAGATCGATATCCAGTGTGCGGTCGGAAAAATGGGTACGGCCACGCGCTCGCCCATGCCGGTCTTCGAGGGCGTGCAGTTCGCGGATGAGTTCGTGGACATCGAGATCCGTATCGAGGCCGACGGCCAGGTTGTAGAAGTCCTCACCGTCGAACCCGACGGCCGGAGATTGATACACGGTGGACACCGTCAGTTCGCCAAAAACCTCGCGCAGTTCGACCAATGCCGAGCGGGTGTTGCGTTCCCGATCGATGTTGCTGCCCAAACCCAGATAGACGCGGGCCACGACTATTCCGTGCTGCGTTCGATCACGACGCCGACTTCCCTTGAGCCGCGTACCGCGCCGGGTTTGCTGATGCGCAATCGAAGCCAGGACACGTCGAACTCATTCAATACGATCTCGGCGCAGCGCTCCGCCAGGGTTTCCACCAGTTGGAACTGGCTTTCCGAAACAAACTGAATCAGCCGTTTGGCAACGGCCTTGTAGTTGAGCGTGGCATCGATCTTGTCGGCTTCGGCGGCCTGTGCTACATCGCAGGCTATCTCCAGATCCAGGCTGACTTTCTGCTTGATGCGCCGTTCCCACTCGAAGATACCGATGCAGGTATCGATGCGCAGGTCCTGGATGAAAACGTGGTCGCGATGCATTGGCGGATCCCGCTACGCGGAGCGCGTCAGTTTACTCTGCCGCCGGTGCGGGAGGTAGCAGCTCACCCAGGGGCCAGCGAGCCCGGACATTGATACTCATGTCGCCCCGTTCGCCGCCCGACAGGCGCAACCAGCCCAGGTACGCGATCATGGCGCCGTTGTCGGTGCACAGGTCCGGGCGCGGGTAGAACACACGCCAGCCCTCCTTCTGTGATGTGCTTTTGAGCTGTGCGCGCAAACGCGTGTTGGCCCCGACTCCACCGGCCACCACCAGGCTGTCGCGACCGGTTTGTTCCACTGCTCGCCGGCACTTGATCGTCAGTGTGTCTACCACCGCGTCCTCGAAAGCCCGGGCAATATCCGCGGCCGCGGTGGGATCGTCCTTGTTGGCTTCAAAGGTGTTAAAGGCGAAGGTCTTCAGGCCTGAGAAACTGAAATCCAGCCCGGGCCGGTCGGTCATGGGGCGGGGGAAGCGGAAACGGCCGGCCCTGCCGGATTCCGCCAGCGCCGCCAGCGCCGGACCACCGGGATAGGGCAGTCCCAGCAAGCGGGCCGTCTTGTCAAAGGCCTCGCCCACCGCATCGTCCAGGGTATTGCCCAACACTTCGTATTGCCCCACGCCCTTCACATCCACCAGCATGGTATGACCGCCGGACACCAGCAGCGCCAGGAAAGGAAAATCGGGCGGGTCCTTTTCCAGCAGCGTGGAGAGCAGATGTGCCTCCATGTGGTGTACGCCAATGGCCGGCACCTTGAGGCTCCAGGCCAGGCCCCGGGCGATGCTGGCGCCCACCATGAGCGCGCCCACCAGCCCCGGACCGGCGGTGTAGGCCACTCCGTGTATGGCATCCCGGGTGAGTTGTGACTCCGCCAGTACCGTGTTCACGAGCCCCAGGGTCTTGCGGATGTGGTCGCGGGAGGCCAGCTCCGGCACTACCCCGCCGTAGTCAGCGTGCAAAGCGATCTGGCTATACAACGCCTCGCCCATCAGTCCGGCTTCGCCGTCATAGACGGCTACGCCGGTCTCGTCACAGGAAGTTTCCACGCCCAACACAGGGCCCAACACATCATCCAGGTGGCGCATCGGGCTATTGTGCGGATCGGCGGGGTTTTTGCAATTGGGCAGGCGCCCCTATACAATGCCGCGTTCCTCGGGGGCTGAGCCCGCTCAAGCCCCTGAAAAACGAAGATTTCCAAGGAGTTGGAGCTCAATGCCCCAGGTCAAAGTCAGAGAAAACGAGCCGTTCGAAGTCGCCCTGCGGCGTTTCAAACGTTCCTGTGAGAAAGCCGGAATCCTCTCCGAGGTGCGCCGGCGTGAGTATTATGAAAAGCCCACCCAGGAACGCAAGCGCAAGCAGGCCGCCGCGGTCAAACGTCACCTGCGTCGGCTGGCGCGGGAGAACGCGCACCGCCAACGCATGTACTGACGGGCAGTGACACCACACACGGCGCCCCCTGCCGGGGGCGTTTTGCGTTATGAACCTCAAAGAACAACTGCAACACGACATGAAAGACGCCTTGCGCGCCGGGGACAAGTTGCGTTTGAGCACTATCCGGCTCGCCAACGCGGCGATCCAGCAGCGCGAGATCGACGATCAGACCCAGTTGGACGACGCAGCTATTGCTGCCCTGCTGCAAAAGATGATCAAGCAGCGTGCTGACGCAGCCGAGCAGTTCAAGGATGCCGGTCGTGATGACCTGGAAACGAAGGAGCGCGCGGAGATCGTATTCCTTGCTGCATACCTCCCCGAAGCCCTGAGCGACGAGGAACTCGACGCCATGGTAGACGCCGCCGTTGCCGAAAGCGGCGCCGAGGCCATGCGCGACATGGGCAAGGTCATGGGTATCCTCAAGGAAAAGGTCCAAGGCCGTGCCGATATGGGCAACCTCAGCGCCCGGGTCCGGGCCCGCCTCGGATAGAATCGCGGCTGGAAAGCCGCTCCTATACGCAGGAGCGCCCTTCCGGGCGCGATTCCTTCTCGGCGCGATTCCGATATGCTGCTGCATTCACCATGGCCGGCCGGATACCCGATTCCTTTATTGACGACTTGTTGACCCGCGTCGATATCGTGGATGTCATCGAGTCCCGTGTGCCCCTCAAGCGCGCGGGTCGTGAGTACCAGGCCTGCTGCCCCTTTCACGAAGAAAAGACCCCGTCTTTTACGGTCAGCCCCCAGAAGCAGTTCTATCACTGCTTTGGTTGCGGCGCCCATGGCAGCGCCATCGGGTTTCTCATGAACTATGACCGCATGGAATTCCTCGACGCGGTGGAGGATCTGGCCAAGCGTGTGGGCGTGGAAGTACCCCATGAAGCGGGAAGCAGCGTCCCCCGGGACCGGCTGGATCCCGTGTTTGACGCGCTGGAAAAGGCGGCGCGGTTTTACAGGCAACACCTCAAGGAAAATCCGGCGGCCATCGAATACCTCAAAAAACGTGGGCTGACGGGCGACGTGGCGCAAAGTTTTGGTGTCGGTTACGCGCCCGACAGCTGGGACGCGCTGATGAGCGTGCAGGGTCGAGATGACAAGGCGCTGGAAGTGCTGCGCGGGGCGGGGCTGGTGGTGCGCAAGGAAAAGGGTAGTCACTACGACCGTTTTCGTCACCGCATCATGTTTCCCATCCGGGACCGCCGCGGCCGGGTGGTGGCCTTTGGCGGGCGGGTACTGGATGACAGCACACCCAAATACCTGAACTCGCCGGAAACGCCCGTGTTTCACAAGGGCCGGGAGCTTTATGGGCTCTACGAAGTGCGCCAGGCGCATGCCCGGCCCGAGCGCATTCTGGTGGTGGAAGGTTATATGGACGTCATTGCTCTGGCCCAGCACGGTATTGACTACGCCGTGGCGACCCTGGGGACCGCCACCACGAAACAGCACGCCGAGCATCTGTACCGGGCGACGGATGAAGTGGTGTTTGCCTTCGATGGTGACGATGCCGGGCGCCGGGCCGCCTGGCGGGCGCTGGAGAACGTACTGGCCGTGCTGAGACAGGGTCGCCAGGCCCGCTTCCTGTTCCTTCCGGAAGGGCACGACCCGGACAGCCTGGTGCGCAGCGAAGGGGCTGACGAGTTCACCAAACGGTTGGCGGACTCGGTGCCGGGTTCACGGTTTCTGTTCGGGGAGCTCCAGGGCCAGGTGGATATGGGCAGTCTGGATGGGCGGACCCGTTTGGTGGAACTCATGCGCCCGCTGATTGTTCGAATGCCCGAGGGGGCGTACCGGGAAGCGGTCGTCGAGCGACTCGCCCATCTGGCCCAGATCTCCGTGGACCGTCTCGATGCCCTGTTGCGTACCGGTGAAGCCCAGCGGGGGAAACGCTCATCCAGGCGGTTGCCGCGGCGTCCCGATCATCAAACACCCGTCAAAATCGCCATCATCCATCTGCTGGCCCGGCCGGGCCTGGCCGGGCGGGTGGAAAATCTGGACGGGCTGCGGGAACTGGATGTGGCCGGTGCTGGTCTATTGGCGGATCTACTTGAACTTTTGGCTTCCCGCCCCGATCTTAATGCAGCCGCTGTCATCGAAACCTGGCCGGACCGGGAGGCGGCGGGACACCTGGCGAAGTTGGCGGGTTGGTCCCTGCATATCTCCGACGAAGGGATGGAACAGGAGTTCGATGACGCCATCGGTCGTTTATTGGGGGAACGGAGTATAGAAACTCGAATGGCACGGTTGCTGGCCAAGCCCCTGGCGGAGTTATCAACCGCGCAGCGCACGGAACTGAAGGAACTGCACGTGGCCAAAGCCCGGCTGCATCAACGCCGGAAGGACGGTTGAAGGGCAGCCCCGGGGCGCAACCGGCTCCGAAAACAGGGTTTGGCGAAGAAAATTGCGACCCATCTGAACCCCAGGCGGGATTTCCGGGTCTTACTGTAATAAACTAACCGGTTTGTTCGCGGGCCTTTTCGAGCGAGGTCCGCCAAACATGCCCAGAAAACAGGTTTATGGACGAAAAGAAACGCACACAGCTGAAGCAGTTGATCGCCAAGGGCAAGGAGCAGGGCTTCCTGACCTATGCCGAGGTGAATGACCACCTGCCCGACGATATCGTCGACCCGGACCAGGTCGAAGAGATCATCGGCATGATCAACGACATGAATATTTCGGTGCTCGAGACGGCGCCGGACACTGACCAGATCATGCTTAATGATGGATCGACCACTTCGGCCGATGATGACGCGGCGGACGAAGCGGCTGCCGCACTGGCCGCCGTGGACGCCGAGATCGGCCGTACGACGGATCCGGTGCGCATGTACATGCGCGAGATGGGCACGGTGGAACTGTTGACTCGTCAAGGCGAGATCGCCATCGCCAAGCGCATCGAGAAAGGCCTCAAGCAGGTTGGTCGTGCCGTGGCGAGTTGTCCGCCGACCTCCCAGAATTTGCTCGAAGGCTGGATGATGGTGCTGGAAGGCAAGCAGCGCATCACGGATCTGATTACCGGTTTTGTGGATCCGAACCAGTCGGATGAGCCGGTGGTGCCACCGCCGCGCAAGGGGCCGGACGCACCGGGCGGCAAGAAGAAGGAAGAAGAAAAGAAGGTCGATACGGGTCCTGACCCGGAAGAGGCCATGTCGCGCTTCAAGAAGATCGGGCGTGCGCGCAAGCGCTGGGAGAATCGGGTCACCAAGACCGATATCGCCGATGCCCGTGCGCATCGAACCTTGGAACAGATCGCAGACGAGATTTGTTTGCTCAAGATCACGCCCCGATGGATGGAGCATCTGGTCAGACGCCTGCGCGACATGATGAGCCGCATCCGCATCCAGGAGCGGGCGATCATGGCTATCTGCATCAACCAGGCCAAGATGCCGAGGAAGCTGTTCATCGAGACTTTCCCGCAAAACGAAACAGACCCCCAGTGGCTGAGCCGGCACACGCGCTCGCGCAAGCCGTATGCGGCCAAACTCCGCGAGTATCGTGACGAGATCAAGGCCGCGCAGGCCAAGCTGATCGCGTTGGAACAAGAGTGCGGTTTGCCCATCGGCAACATCAAGGAGATCAACCGGCGTATGTCCATCGGTGCGGCGAAAGCGCGCCGCGCCAAAAAGGAAATGGTGGAAGCCAACCTGCGCCTGGTGATTTCGATCGCCAAGAAGTACACGAATCGCGGTCTGCAGTTCCTGGATCTGATCCAGGAAGGCAACATCGGCCTCATGAAGGCGGTGGACAAATTCGAATACCGGCGCGGTTACAAATTCTCGACCTATGCCACGTGGTGGATTCGCCAGGCCATCACGCGTTCCATCGCGGACCAGGCGCGCACCATCCGTATTCCGGTCCACATGATCGAGACCATCAACAAGCTCAACCGGATTTCCCGGCAGATGCTGCAGGAGATGGGTCGCGAGGCGACGCCAGAGGAACTGGCCGACCGTATGGACATGCCGGAAGACAAGATCCGCAAGGTACTCAAGATTGCCAAGGAACCGATCTCCATGGAAACGCCCATCGGTGACGACGAGGATTCGCATCTGGGTGATTTCATCGAAGACAGCTCGATCCCGTCGCCGGTGGATTCGGCGACCACGGGCGGTCTGCACGATACCGTGCGCAACGTGTTGTCCGGCCTGACGCCGCGCGAAGCCAAGGTGCTGCGCATGCGTTTCGGTATCGACATGAACACCGACCACACTCTGGAAGAGGTGGGCAAGCAGTTCGATGTCACCCGTGAGCGAATACGCCAGATCGAGGCCAAGGCGCTGCGGAAACTGAGGCATCCGTCGCGATCGGAAACACTGAGAAGTTTCCTCGACCTCGAATGAACATAAAGGCCCTCGCAAGAGGGCCTTTTCATTACAATGTTGTTTATGGGCCTGTAGCTCAGTTGGTTAGAGCAGGGGACTCATCAAAAAGGTGCGTTCACGCGGAAACGCGTGAAATGAACGGGATGAATTCAGGGAAACCGTCCGGTACGGCCGACGGCAACCCTGAGCCAAGCTGGCGGTACACCGCCGGAAGGTGCAGAGACTACCTGAGGGCTTGAGTGCCCTTAATAACAGGCAAGAGCGTCCCGCGCCCTAACGTGAAGTCGAGGGTGATGAGATAGTCCACTCCTGTCGGAAACGGCAGGACAAAGTGAATCCCTTGGTCGTAGGTTCGAGTCCTACCGGGCCCACCACATTTTTTTGGTCCATACCGGGCACATAGGTAACACTTTATTCCGAGGACATGGGTAACAGTTTTGGGGCCGGAATACTTTGTAAGCCATGTCTCAGGTAGCTCAGCTTCAACGGCAGCTGGATGAACCTTGCCCCTGACCTCGCCCATTGAACCGATCCTCCGGGCACGCGGCGTGGTCGTGCTCGACGGCGGTCTGGCTACCGAGCTGGAACGCCGCGGTCACAACCTTGATCACCCCCTGTGGTCCGCCAGGGTGCTGCAATCACAGCCGGAAACGATTCGCGATATCCACCTGTCGTATCTGGAAGCCGGCGCTGACTGTCTGATCACCTCCAGTTATCAGGCCAGCCTGCCCGGTCTGACGGCCGAGGGTTTGACCGCGCTGGAAGCAAAGGCTGTTCTTGAGCGCAGCGTCAATCTGGCGGTGGACGCTCGAAGCGAGTTTCTGGACGGGCGCAACGATGAGAGCGCGGCAAGCCGTCCCCTCGTTGCCGCCAGCATCGGGCCCTATGGCGCGTATCTGAGCGATGGTTCCGAGTACCGGGGAGACTACGGCGTGTCAAGGGGCGACTTGCGGAAGTTTCACGAAGCGCGGTGGGCGATACTGAGCGAGTCGGGTGCCGACTTGCTGGCCTGCGAAACGATTCCCAGCTTCACGGAAGCTCAAGTTCTGCTGGAGTTGCTGCAGGAAAGACCAGGCACCTTCGCCTGGGTGAGTTTCAGTTGCCGCAACGATGAGACTATATGTGACGGAACGCCGATCGCCGAGTGCGCACAGCTGCTTGGCGAGAGCGAGCAGATCGTCGCCATCGGCGTGAACTGCACGGCGCCGCGGCACATTGGGTCGTTAATTCAACACATCCGCATCGCTGCGCCAAATCGACCGGTGGGGGTGTATCCGAACGCCGGCCAGATCTACGACGCGGGAAGCCGAAGCTGGACCGGAGTCGCCGAGCCCGTGGATTTTGGAGATCTGGCCGTGGAATGGGCCAGGCAGGGGGCGCAACTGATCGGGGGGTGCTGCGGGACGGGGCCTGAACACATCGCGGCTGTTCGGGCGGCCCTCGTTTTCTGAATTGTCGCGTGTTCATCCCTTCGAGTTAAGCACACGACGAGTTGCGGTTCCGTACTGAAGCTATCTGCTAGTGACGCGCGGCGTATCTGCGACTATCCTTGGCGTCCGCTGACACCCCGCCAGGGGTGCCGGTCCACCAGGATCCAAGAACAACCGGGCTTGATGTAGCGCCCGGAAAAGGAGTGTCACGTGCGCCGGATACGTATCGTTGCGATGATTGTTTTCATGCTGGCCCTGTCGCCCGTGCTGGGTGGGCCGCTGTTGGGTGAAATCCAGGGCGCGGGGTTTGAAGTCGTCCCGGGAAGTTTTCTTGGCTGGTCCTCGAGCCTGGAGGGTGATCGCCTGGTGTTGGGTGCGCCGGCGTTTCAGGGTGGTGAGGGCAACGGCGCTGTCTGGATACTCGAGTTCGACGGTCTGGGTTGGGACGTCGTTGCGGAACTGACCGGCTCGGCCAGCCTGGCGGGTGCCGAGTTCGGTGATTCCGTGGCGCTGTCGGGTGATTACCTGCTAGTTGGCGCGCCCAAAGAAGATGGTGATGAGGTGAGATCCGGTGTCGGTTACAAGATTGAGCGCGAGGCGTCGGGCAGTTGGCTGGAGGTCGAACGTCTTCAAGCCTCTGAC
>Ga0114949_10000382_pt1 | contig 23032 bp, 23 predicted proteins | sample N074metaG_FD_83505 | JGI IMG/M metagenome (GOLD analysis project Ga0114949, IMG submission 83505) | Deep subsurface microbial communities from Kermadec Trench to uncover new lineages of life (NeLLi) - N074 metaG | ecosystem: Environmental > Aquatic > Marine > Ocean trench > Sediment | place...
CGGCGTTGGCGATGGCGGCATTCACGAATCGACGTTCCAAACGACGCGGGATCGTTTTGTCTGGTTGTTCGCCAATCTGGGCACCGCCATTCTGGCATCCATCGTCATCAGTCAATTTGGCGGCACCATTGAACAGATGGTCGCCTTGGCGGTACTGATGCCCATCGTCGCCAGCATGGGGGGTAATGCAGGCACACAGACGCTGACCATTGCTGTGCGGGCACTGGGCACCAAAGAGCTGACGTCCAGCAACGCCCTGCGCACCATCAGCCGTGAGGCCGTGGTGGGGGTTATCAATGGCATCTTGTTTGCCGTGATCATGGGCGTTGTCGCCGCTTTATGGTTCGATATACAGATGTTGGGTTTCGTGATTGCTGCGGCGATGATCATCAACATGATTGTCGCGGCTCTGGCAGGGATACTGATCCCCCTTGGCTTGCACAAGGCGGGGATCGACCCGGCGGTGGCCTCTAGTGTATTTGTGACCACCATTACCGATGTGGTTGGTTTCTTTGCCTTTTTGAGCCTGGCAGCAAAGTACCTGGTCTAGCATGGCTGTCCACCTATCCCGACCAGCTGTGGGCATTGAAAGCCTGGAACACTTTCATGATGTGCTGGAGGCCCGTGCCGAGTCGGGGGCAGAACCCGGTGACCCGGACTTTACCTGGATGACCACTCGCAACGCACCAAAGCGTGCCGAAGAACTGTGTGATGGTGGGTCTGTTTATTGGATCATCAAGCGCCACTTTGTGGCCCGGCAAAAAGTCCAGAGGGTTGAAAAACTGGAAGATGACAATGGCCGGTCTTATTGCATGATCTTCCTGGATGCCGATTTAATCCATACTGTGCCGCAGCCCAGGCGGGCCCATCAAGGCTGGCGGTACTTGAACATTGCAGACGCCCCGGCAGACCTGCCACGCAGCAGCAGTGGCGAAATGTCACCAGAAATGGCAGCGGAACTGAAAGACCTGGGACTACTCTGAGTGATTTGGGGCTACTCTGACGGGCGAGACGTCTTGTCCACGGGCCAATTATCCAGGATGCGCGACAGACCCAATGTTGCGGCCGCAATCAGCCGCGCCGGCTGTGAAGGGTCTTCGGTGGGTTCCAGTGACGGCACAGCACGCATTTCGATATAGTCGACAGAGTCAAAGCCCATAGCAAATAACTTGGCCTCGGCCTGCGCAATCGCCTGTTGGACGGGGGTGCCATCAAGAATATCTGCAATGGCTTGCCGCAATGTCCGGGCAAAACCGGGGGCAATCTGGCGCTCTGCCGGTGTCAGATATTGATTGCGCGACGACATGGCCAGGCCGTCTTCCTCGCGGACGATGGCGCCACCCAATATTTCGACAGGGATATTGAGGTCTTCCGTAAAGCGCTTGATGACCATCAGCTGCTGATAGTCTTTTTCGCCAAAGATCGCGATGTCTGGCAGACAGGACAACAGCAATTTGGTGACGATCAGCGTTACGCCGTCGAAATGGGTTGGCCTGGTGCCGCCACACAAAACCTGAGTCATGCCGCCAACAGTGACCGCAGTCGAAAACCCGTCCGGATACATTTCCCGGGTGTTGGGTATAAACACAAGGTCTGTGCCAATGGCTGCAAGTTTTTCGCAATCCTCGATTTCGGTGCGCGGGTAGCTGTCGAGATCTTCACCGACGGCAAATTGGGTCGGGTTGACAAAGATGCTGGCGATCACCTTGTCGGTCTTTGAGCGGCCAAGTTCGACCAATGACAGGTGCCCCCGGTGCAGTGCGCCCATGGTCGGCACCAAAGACACAGTCAGGCCATCTGCACGCCAGATCGAAACCTGTTTGCGCAGCGCGTCAATGGTGCGTACGGTATGGATAATATCGCTCATTGCAGGACGATACTGAAACGTGGTTTCAAAAACACCAAAAATAGTGCCCAAAGACCAAGGTAGCGAAATTTCGGCCTTTCTCGACAAGTTGTCTTTGACGCCTGTCAAAAAGGCGCCGGACCAGCGTGGCCGTCTGATTTTTGCCATGGATGCGACCATGAGCCGCCAACCAACCTGGGACCAGGCCTGCCATCTGCAGGCCGATATGTTCGAGGCCGCACAACAAGTGGGTGGGCTGGACACCAAATTGATTTATTTTCGCGGTCATCGCGAATGCCGGGCCTCTAAATGGCACTGTGAAGCCGCCCCGCTGCAAAAAGCGATGTCTCGTATTGAATGCCAAGGCGGCTATACCCAGATAGAAAGGGTGTTAAAGCGGGCCATCAAAGAAACAACCGACCGACACGTCAATGCGCTGGTCTTTGTCGGCGATGCCGTGGAAGAAGAAATCGACGCCGTGTGCGCCATGGCCGGCAAGCTGGGCGTGATGGGCGTTCCGTGCTTTTTGTTCCAGGAAGGACATGAACCCTATGCCGAGCGGACCTTCAAAGAAATAGCCCGCCTGACAAAAGGGGCGTGGTGCCGGTTCGACGCCAACAGCGCGGCCCAATTACGTGACCTGTTGCAAGCCGTTGCTGTCTACGCCGCAGGCGGTCGCAAAGCGCTTGAGGATTATGGTAAAAGAAAAGGCGGTAGTATCTTGCAGTTAACTCAGAAGCTGGAAGGGAAGGGGCACTAGTGCATTATATTTTTCTCGGTGGGCTGGCATTGTTAGGCCTGTTCGTAGCAGTTAATTGGGCGGTCAACGCGGATGCCGTCACATTGCGCAAATTTGCCCGATATATGGCGGCGTTGTTTTTGGCGGCGATCGGGATCGTGATGGCCGCTCGCGGGGCAATCCCACTGGCTGGGCCTATCCTGGTTGGTGCGTTTTTGTTGGCAACGGGCGTACGCATCCCTGGCTTTGGTGGTGGCACCAAGTCAGCCGGACAGACATCCCAGGTTGAGACATCTCATCTGCGGGTGACGCTGGATCACGACAGTGGCGAAATGGACGGCGAAGTGCTGGATGGCAAATTCATTGGGCGCATGCTTGATCAGATGGATCGCGATGCCCTGACGGAACTGTTTGCCGAGCTGGAAGACAATGACGCCGAGGGCGCCAGATTGCTCGACGCCTATCTTGGCCGACGCTTTGCCGGCGAGTGGCAGGAAGAAGGCCCGAAGGGTCAGGATAGGGCAGGGGCGGCTTCAACGTCGCCCATGACACGGATCGAGGCTTTTGAGGTTCTGGGGCTGATGGATAGTGCGACCGACGGCCAGGTAAAGGACGCCCATCGCCGGTTGATGAAGAAATTTCATCCAGACCAAGGTGGGTCGACGTATTTCGCCGCGCGTATCAATCAGGCAAAAGACCTATTGCTGGACTGAGGGGGCACCGTTTGGCGACTGTACAGCAGCCCCTAAATCATCCATAAAGATCGGGAATTACAGAATTATTTCAGTGTGATGGCAATATAGCGGCGGTGTGATGGCAGATCGTATCAGAAAAGCAGTTTTCCCTGTTGGCGGTATGGGGACCCGGTTTTTGCCCGCCACCAAAGCCATGCCGAAGGAAATGCTGCCTGTTGTCGACAAGCCCCTGATCCAATATGCGGTCGAAGAAGCTGCGGCTGCAGGCATTGAAGAATTCATTTTTGTCACAGGGCGCGGTAAAACCACTATTGAAGATCACTTCGACCGGTCTATCGAACTGGAGAGTATCCTACAGGACCGGCCGGACAGTTCGATCCTTGATGATCTGCTGGCTTCCATCCCGGTTGCCGGCCAGGTTTGTTATACGCGCCAACAAAGCCCATTGGGATTGGGGCACGCCGTGTGGTGCGCCCGTCATCTGGTCGGGGATGAACCCTTCGCCGTATTGCTGGCAGATGATCTGATTTATGGTGGCACTGCCTGTCTTAAGCAGATGGTTGACGCACAGGCCAAGACGGGCGGTTCAATGGTGGCCCTGATGGATGTGCCCCGAGAACATACCTCGCGGTATGGGGTGATCGATCCTGGTGTTTCAATAGGTGACTTGGTCGAGATTAAAGGCCTGGTCGAGAAACCGGCACCGGAAGACGCGCCGTCCTGCCACGCCGTCGTGGGTCGATATATTTTGCAGCCAGATGTTTTCGGCTATCTGGAATCCCACGAAACCGGGGCAGGGGGCGAAATACAATTAACCGATGCGCTGGCCAAGATGATTGGTGATGCGCCCATGCACGGTTTCCGTTTTGAAGGCACACGCTATGACTGTGGTGACAAGGTGGGCTATCTGCATGCCAATATTGCGCTGGCCCTCGATCGGGATGATCTGAGCGGCCCCTTGCGTGATGTATTAAAACCGTTGCTGGCTGACTGAATAATGGCCATTGCTGACTGAATAGTGGAGTGACCCCATGAAAGTAACTATGGCGGGCGATGCCTTATGAGTGGACATGCCTTTCACCCTTCTATTCTGCGTGAATATGATATCCGGGGTGTTGTTGGCGAGACGCTTTGCGCAGATGATGCGGGCGCCATTGGACGGGCTTTCGGGACAATTGTAGCCCGAAATGGCGGCACAGACGTTTGCGTTGGTCGCGATGGAAGGCTGAGCTCGCCCGAGCTGGAAGCGGCTTTGGTCGCGGGCCTGCAGGCCAGTGGCATCGACGTTGTGCGCGTTGGATTGGGGCCGACCCCCATGCTTTATTATGCGGTGAACAAGTTGCAGGCCGGCGGTGGCATTATGGTGACCGGGTCCCACAACCCACCCGACCACAACGGCTTCAAGATGATGATCGGCCAGAAGGCTTTCTTTGGGCGCGACATCGTCGGTCTGGGTGAACTGGCGCAATCGGGCGACTATGAACAAGGCGCTGGGTCCTGTCGTGATGACGATATTCAGCCAGACTATATCGACCGCCTGTTGCAAGACTTTGATGGGGGTGCCTTTAACATCGCTTGGGACGCAGGCAATGGTGCCCTTGGCGAGGTGCTGACCCAGGTTTGTGCTCGATTGCCCGGGCGTCATGACGTCCTGAATGGCGAAATCGATGGCACCTTCCCTAATCATCATCCCGACCCGACAGACCCAGAGACCCTGCACCAACTGCGCGCCCACGTGCTCGAAAACGATCTGGATATGGGCATCGCCTTTGATGGAGACGGCGACCGTATTGGCGCGATGGATAGCACCGGGCAGATAATTTGGGGTGACCAGATATTGTCAATACTGGCCGTTGACGTTTTGGCCGAAGTCCCTGGCGCTACAATCATTGCCGATGTGAAGGCCAGCCAGGGGCTGTTTGATACGATCAAACAGCACGGCGGTAACCCCGTCATGTGGAAGACCGGCCATTCGCTGATCAAGACCAAGATGGCCGAAACCGGTGCACCTTTGGCCGGTGAAATGAGCGGCCATATCTTCTTCAAGCACAAATATTACGGCTTTGACGATGCAATGTTTGCAGCCCTGAAACTGTTGGAGGCCGTTCACAATAGCGGTCGTACTCTGACAGAACTGCGTGAAGCGCTGCCGAAACTGGTCAATACGCCCGAGCTTCGATTCGCCTGCGACGGGACCCGAAAATTTGAAGTGGCAGGCGAAATCAAGGCGCGCCTCGAGGGGTCAGGCCTTGATGTGAACGATATTGATGGTGTTCGTGTGACCAATGAAGATGGCTGGTGGCTGGTGCGGGCCTCGAATACACAAGACGTGTTGGTTGCCAGGTGCGAATCCTATACTGAAGATGGCCTTGATCGGCTGAAACAAACACTGGTGCAGCAACTTGAAGCAAGCGACATTGCGCCACCAGAAAATCTATAAAACTGACTAGATTGATTTCTCAAGTAACCAGAAATGCTTGGCTTTGTCCGAATCTGACTGGTAAATGGGTTGTTGCAGTTTCACGCTTTATCAATCCTTTGGTTGAAAATGCGGTTTTGGATTGCCATTTAGCGAATAATTCCCGATAAATTACAGGCTCAATTAAGAGATTCTTCTGGCGGAAATGTGGTAAAATACAGACAATGAATATGCGGATTATCGGACAGGGTAACGATGGTGATGATGGAACCGGTACCGGTACCACCACCATCACGCGGACCAAAGAGAAGACGCAAAAGCCGTCTCTCTATAAGGTGTTAATGCTGAACGACGACTACACGCCGATGGAGTTCGTGGTTCACATCCTGGAAGCAATTTTTGGCATGAACCAAGAAGAGGCGACCAATGTCATGTTGATGGTTCACCAGAAGGGCGTTGGCGTCTGCGGCGTCTACACATACGAAATCGCCGAAAGTAAAGTCACTGAAACCATTGATTACGCCATAAAAAACGAACATCCTTTGCAATGTACCATGGAAAAAGAATAGCCAACATAGGAGCACAGCGTGCCAGCGATTTCGCAAAACCTTGAAAATACACTCCACAGCGCCCTCGCGCTGGCGAATGAGTACAAGCACGAATATGCGACGCTTGAACATCTGCTCTTTAAACTGACCGAAGATGATGATGCCGTCGCCGTGATGCGGGCGTGTGGCGTTGATCTTGATGCCCTACAGCAAACGATCTCGGAATATTTTAACCGCGAGCTCAGCGGCATTCGTGTTGAAGAAGGCGCCGACGCCAAACCAACAGCCGGGTTCCAGCGGGCTGTGCAGCGGGCCATCATCCATGTTCAAAGCTCGGGCCGTGAAGAAGTGACAGGCGCCAATGTGCTGGTCGCCATCTATTCTGAGCGGGAAAGCCATGCGGCATTCTTCTTGCTTGAACAGGATATGACGCGCCTGGATGCCGTTAACTATATCTCGCATGGTGTTGCCAAAGCGGCGGGTCAGGAAGACCCGCGCACGCCGTTGGGTGCCGATGGCAGCGACATGGAGGAACCCCCCGAAGGCCCCAAGCAAGAAGCCCTTGAGGCCTATTGTGTCGATCTCAACCAAAAAGCGAAGGATGGAAAAATTGACCCACTGATCGGCCGTCAAGACGAGGTCAATCGTGTGATACAGATCCTGTGCCGTCGTCGAAAGAACAACCCGTTGCTGGTGGGTGACCCGGGCGTAGGCAAGACAGCCATTGCCGAGGGTCTGGCGCGGCAGATTGTCGAAGGCAGTGTGCCTGAAGTCCTGTTGGACGCGACAATCTACTCGCTTGATATGGGCACGCTGTTGGCTGGGACCCGTTATCGCGGGGACTTTGAAGAGCGCCTGAAAGCGGTGGTGAATGAAATTGAGGAACATGAGGCCGCCATCCTGTTTATCGATGAGATTCACACTATTATTGGTGCTGGTGCGACCAGTGGTGGGGCGATGGATGCCTCTAATTTACTCAAGCCCGCGCTACAGTCCGGCGCACTTCGTTGTATCGGCTCGACGACCTATAAGGAATTCCGGTCGCATTTTGAAAAAGACCGCGCGCTGCTGCGTCGATTCCAGAAAATTGATATCCTGGAACCATCCGTGGAAGACGCCATCAAAATTATGCGCGGCCTCAAGCCCTATTATGAAGAGCATCACAAGGTCCGTTATACCAATGATGCCATCCGCACCGCAGTAGAGCTTTCGGCGAAATATATCCACGATCGCAAATTGCCGGACAAGGCGATCGACGTCATCGACGAGGTTGGTGCGGCCCAAATGCTGGTGCCAGCAAATCGTCGTCGCAAGACCATTGGTGTCAAGGAAGTGGAAGAGGTGGTCGCCAAAATTGCGCGCATTCCGCCAAAATCTGTCTCTAAAGACGACCGCGAATCCCTGAGGAATTTGGAAGGGGAATTGCAGCGCGTTGTCTATGGCCAGGACAAGGCGATTTCGGCGCTGACTGCGGCCATCAAAATGTCCCGTGCCGGTTTGCGGGAAAATGAAAAGCCTGTTGGCTCTTATATGTTTTCGGGTCCCACCGGCGTGGGTAAGACCGAAGTAGCGCGCCAGCTGGCAGATATCATGGGTGTAGAACTGGTTCGCTTTGACATGTCGGAATATATGGAGCGCCACAGCATCTCACGCTTGATCGGTGCGCCTCCTGGCTATGTCGGGTACGACCAAGGCGGGCTGTTGACAGACGCGGTTGATCAGAACCCGCATTGCGTGCTGCTGCTGGATGAAATTGAAAAGGCCCATCCTGACGTCTTCAATGTGCTGTTGCAGATTATGGATTATGGCAAATTAACCGATCATTCAGGCAAAGCCGTCAGCTTCCGCAATGTTGTGTTGATCATGACGACCAATGCGGGCGCAACAGAGCTGTCCAAGAACGCGATTGGTTTTGGTAGTACCGTCCGTGAAGGCGACGACGAAGAAGCCATCAAGCGGATGTTCACACCAGAATTCCGCAATCGTCTCGACGCGATCATAAGCTTTGATGCGCTCGAACCTGCTGTCATCAAACGCGTGGTCGAAAAGTTCGTGATGCAGCTTGAAGCACAGCTAAGCGATCGCAACGTCACTTTTGAGCTGTCCGATGAAGCCACCAATTGGATTGTCAAAAAGGGCTATGACCGCCTGTATGGCGCGCGCCCGATGAGCCGTGTGATTCAGGATAATATCAAGAAACCACTGGCCGATGAGCTGTTGTTTGGTGATTTAGCCAAAGGTGGTCATGTCTTGGTAAAGGTTGTCGATGGCGCACTGGAATTTGAAATTCAGCCGTTGGACAAACCATCTAAGCCACGGAAAAACAAGCCACGGAAAAATAAACCAAAAGTCAGTGAAAATATTGACTGACCAGCGGCAAAGGGAGCGACAAATATGTGTCGCTCCTGCAATATTTTTGAATAATTATAAAAGATATTCGTGTATTTAGAACGATAATGTAGGGGAGGAAAGAATTGCTGAGGTTGCGGCGGACTGGCTAGCCGCATGATCAACGTCCTAATTGGGGCAGGCAGTTCTCTAGTATTGAGCGTGAATATTATTGTGGGAAAAAGATGGAAATTTTGAAAGCACCGCGCCAACCTGTACAGAGACGCAGCAAGGAACGGGTGAAAAAGATCCTGGACGCGGCAGACGAAATCATCACAGAAAGTGGATGGGGGGCTGCGACCTCGCATGTCATTGCCAAGCGCGCTGGTGTGCCACCCGCGGGTGTCTACCACTTCTTCCCTGATCGCTACATGATCTATGACGCCTTGATAAGCAGACACGCCCAGGAGTTTCTATCCGTATTTAACGACCGGCTACGGCGCACAAATATCAGTCGGTGGCAAGACGTGGTTCATGTTGTTGTAAAAGAAATAGCGGACTATTGCCGGATCAATAAGACAGCACGCGAGCTTTCCTACGGGTGTGATGGCGAATTTGCCACTCGGTGGTCCAGCAGTGCCAACAACTCCACGCTTGCCGACATGATATTTGACCTCTATGGGAAATATTTTGAACATCCAGACGTTGAAAATCTGGATACTAAATTTCAGCTGGTGGCAGAATTTATGACGGCTGGTTTCACGCACGCTGTTGCCAAACACGATCCCATGGATCAAAAAATTGTTGAAGAAATGCGTGACGCGGTCATTGCCTATATGGCCACATGGGTGGGTGACCCGGTTCGTCGCAGCTAAGGGTCAGGTCTTTTTAAACGGTCCGTGATCAGCAAGGATACGCTGGTCAGACTCGACATAAGCGCCTTCGTCTTTCAGGAAGTTTGCCACGGCACGGCGGAAGCCAGCATCGGCGATCCAGTGCGCTGAATAGGTGAATTGTGGCATATAACCGCGGGCCAATTTGTGCTGTCCCTGCGCGCCTGCCTCGACACTCGACAATTTATGTTCGATGGCAAAGTCGATGGCCTGATAATAGCAGGCCTCAAAGTGCAGGCATGGGTGATGCTCAACGCAACCCCAATTGCGGCCAAACAGGGTCTCGGTGCCTATGAAATTGATGGCACCCGCAATGTATTGGCCTTCACGTTTGCACAAGATCAACAAAACGCGATCCGGCATGCGCTCGCCGATCAATGAGAAAAAGGACCGTTTCAGATAGGGCTGCCCCCACTTTCGGTTCGAAGTGTCGACATAAAAATCGTAGAACGCGTCCCAATGGTGCTCGGTCAGGTCGCTACCTGTAACCCATTCTATTTCAATGCCATTTTCTAATGCTTGTCGGCGTTCTTTACGAATGTTTTTTCTCTTTCGAGAGCTCAACGCCGCTAAAAAGTCATCAAAACTGTCATAATTGTCGTTGGACCAGATAAATTGCTGGTCCTTGCGCAACAACAACCCGGCTTCACCCATCTGCGTCCATTCCTCATAGGTCGGGAAGGTGATATTGAGCGAGGCAATTTGCAGCGAATCGGCGAACTGGATACAGGCGCTCAGCAACAGATCTCGTGTATCGCTGTCCTGGGCCAGCAATCGCGGGCCGGTGACGGGTGAAAAGGGCACGCTGACCTGTAACTTGGGATAATATGATCCGCCGGCACTTTCATAGGCATGGGCCCAGCTTTGGTCAAAGACATATTCGCCTTGTGAATGCGATTTCAGATACATGGGGACGCAGCCGCGCAGGCTGCCATCTTTATTCGCGATCGTGACGTGATACGGCGCCCAGCCTGTGCTGGCATTGACCGATCCACTGTCTTCGAGGGCCGACAAAAAGGCGTGCGAGACGAACGGATTTTCTTCTCCGGCACAGCGATCCCATTCGGCGGCAGGGACATCGTTGATCGATTGAACTGTGCGGGCGGTGACGTCACTCATATGATCACCGCAATCGCGTCTATTTCGACAGCCGTACCACCGGGCAGGGCATTGACACCCAGAGCTGCACGGGCATGACGACCGCGCTCGCCAAAGAGCTCTTGCATCAAGTCAGACGCGCCATTGATCACCAGGGGCTGACCCTTGAAGTCATCGGTGCAATTAACGAAACCACCCAAACGAACGATCTGTTTGACACGATCCAGGTCGCCGTCAGCCGCCGCTTTCAGTTGCGCAATGATGTTCAGGCCGCATAGTCGGGCGGCGGCTTGTCCTGTTTCTAGATCCATGTCGGCGCCCAATTTCCCGATATATTCTAACCCATCAGGGCCCATGGGCACCTGGCCTGAAATGAAGATGGTATTGTCGACATTGACGAAGGGCACATAGCTGGCCACAGGCTTGGGCGGCTCAGGCAGTGTTAGCCCTAGCGCTTTGATCCGACTTTCAATTTTTCCCGACAATTTCTCGACCTGCTCTATTGTTATCCCGTGGATTTGCCCAGCCAGGCGGCTCCACGAACGCCACTGGTGTCGCCAAATTTGGCGCGCAATAATCTGGTTTCTATTTGATCTGAGGTCACAAAGCCTGTCCAGAGATTTGCAACATTTTCATACAATTGGTCGATATTCGACAGGCCACCCCCCAATATAATTACGTCCGGGTCGACGATATTGATAACGCTGGCCAACGCCCTTGCGAGCCGATGCTGATACCGCTGCATTGTCTCTATGGCCTGTGGACTGTTGCTCGTTGCGATTTCTTGGGTCTCTAAATTTTCACCTGTCCGCTCCCGATGATCGGCTGTTATGGCGGGACCAGACAAAAAGGTCTCGATACAGCCCCTCTTGCCGCAAAAACAGGCGAGCCCTGGGCGCTCGTCATCGTCGGACCAGGGCAGGGGATTGTGTCCCCATTCACCAGCAATGGCATTGGCCCCGACCAAGGGTCTGCCATGAACCACCAGACCGCCGCCAACGCCTGTCCCGATGATCACCCCAAAGACAACGTCAAACCCGGCTCCTGCGCCATCTGTGGCCTCTGACAGGGCAAAGCAGTTGGCATCGTTGGACATGGCAATGGGACGCCCGATCGCTTCTTGTATATCTTGGTGCAGGGCATGGTCATTGAACATGCCGGCATTCTTCATCAACCCGGTCTTTGCCGATCTGGCGCCCGGTGTGCCAACCCCTATGGTGCAGCTGTGTCCCAACGTGCTTTCAGTCTGCGCCACCATGTTTGCCATGGTCCGAATACTGGTCGCATAATCTTCTGGCGTGCTTTCTCGGGCCTCGATCAGGGTTTGCCCTTCGCCATCAAGGCAGATTAGGGCGATTTTTGTGCGGCCCAGATCGATCCCGACATGCATCGCCTAATACCCTTTGCTGCGCATATGATCGCGAATATAGGTTTCAGCCGATGGCCAGTCATCAATGCGTGTGTGGCAATCCTGTGCCGGATCTATCAATCGCGCCAATCTAGGGTCGGCAACAAAATGAATGCGATGCACGTCAGCAGCGTGTTCGGCCACGGATGCGATGTTGTGGGGGATATCATCCAAAAAATAGACAGGCGCGTCGATCTGGCTGGCGATTTCTCGCACGACAACGCCCTTCAGGCCGATATTGGCGATCACTGGAACGTCGATGCCAATTTTTTTCAGGCCCCTGATGCGCGCATCCCGTTGGTCGACCGGCACGTTGCTGACAACGATGATCTGGGCGTCTTTCGACAAGGATTTCAGCGCCTCAGCAGCGCCAGGGACTGCGGGCAGGTGTTCGGTCCGTTCCCTGAAGAACGCCTTCAAGAGTGCTTGGACATCGTCACCTGATATGGCTTCGTTATCGTCCTGTCGGCGCACGTTGCCTGTAATGGCAAAACTTGAAATGTCGTAGTAAAGGCCCTGGTCGCGCAGAAAGGAATCCAACCCGGCGGCGAACTGCACCAATACTTCGTCGGCATCCGAGATGATAAGTGGGCGATCTACCACAAGGTGCAGATCGTCTAGCTGGGGCGCAACATCTTCGTGTAGATTCATCCGAGATCCTGCCCTGTCAGGGCCGACCAAGCGCGCCCGGGCATGAAGGGCTGCAGGTCCTCGGCTTCGCAAAAAGCAAGCGTGCGGTCTTCGTCCTGCAATAGAAACGCAAGAACCCCGACAAGCGTGCCGGGGTCTATACCTGCTGTCTTCAGTGATTGCGGGTCTAAACCCGAATTGGCCATCAGGCCTTCCAATGACTTGGGGTCCGATACCAGAAAACCCAGTGCCTGGAGTGCGATCGTTTCTGCAGCGTCTTGATTCATGCCGCTATCATAGCGACGTCAATCAGCGACTGCTATTTGATCTTTGTTTCTTTGAACTCAACATGCTTGCGGACAACGGGGTCGTATTTATTGACCACCATTTTGTCGGTCAGCGTACGGGGGTTCTTTTTGGTCACGTAATAGTAACCAGTCCCGGCTGTGCTTTCGAGTTTGATCTTGATGCTAGATGGTTTTGCCATGGTATGCTCCCTGCAGCCGCAATATGCGGTAAAGCGGGCGTCAACATAGCTGTCAATTCAGATTAGTCAAGACCTGGTGACGCATTCTGTGGCAAAGATTTTTGCCAATATGCGCCCAGCGCAATCAGGTAAACCACACACATGGCTGCCAGCGCGTAAGGCAGGCCATATGGGTCATTGATATCCATGGAAATACCAAGCGTTGTCGGGCTTACGAGTGCCCCAAGGCCATAAGCGCTGACCAGGGCAGCATTGGCCCCAGCGAGAGACAGTCCGCCATATTGACGACCCAAAATCGTCAAGCCAACAGTGTACAGACCGGTGATTGTGCCACCCCAGAGGATGAGGATAGGCCAAATGTTCACCGAATCTGAAAGAGTGGCGAGGCTTAGCCCTCCCAAGACCCCACATGCGGCGCAAAAACCAAGCACCTTCCGGGGGTCAAACTTGTCTGCCATCCATCCGATGGGAAACTGGAAAATGATGTTGCCTATCGCGATCGCTGTCAGCATTTGTGCTGCTGTGGCTTCGGTCAGACCAATACGAACCCCGAAAACGGGCATCAAACCAAAGATCCCTGTTTCCAGCGCGCCATAAAGTAGCCCAGCCCCGATAGCCAACGGGCTGGCTTTCAGGAACCTCAGAACACCACCACCTTCGCTGTGCCCCAAAACGGGGGGTGTCGTGTTGGAGATCTTCAAAACGATCATTGCCACCAGGATCAGGCCAGCGCCTGCTATGAACGGTGCCCAGCCGTCAATGCCGGTGAATTCGATCAATAGCGGGCCGCTGCCAAACCCGGCCGACAGGCAGGCGGCATAAATACCCAATATCCGGCCTCTGTTTTGGTTCGTAGCGATCATGTTGATCCAGGTTTCGCTGACGACGAAAAGCCCGGCAATTGCCCCGCCCATCACAAAGCGCATGACCAGCCAACTTTCGTAGGATGGCCATACTTTCATCAACAAAAACAGACACATGATCAGGGCCAGGCAGGCCTGCATAAAATTGGTTGTACCGAGCCGTGCCAATATTTTGGGTACGAGGGGTGTAATGACCAAGGTGCCCAATGCAGTCATCGATCCATTTAGTCCGATGGCACGGGTGGTGAGGTCCTGTCTTTCCAGCAATAGATTTAACAGAGGGCCGGTCAGCCCAAAGACGATACCGACGACACTGATCATGCCGATGATCGGTATGAGGTCCCGTCGATTAATTCCGCTCACTTGATTTCCCTATTGGTCTGCAGTCTTGCTGGTGCCAAAGCCATGCATGCGCTTGGCCCATTGCACGCCAACAAAGAACCCTTTGATCGGTCTGATCAACCCAATACACAGCGTGATACTCAGGGTAATTCCAATAACCAGATGGTGCCAAATGGGGGGCGAGTTGGTGCCTTCATAGATGATCATTACGGTCACAACGATTGGCGCCACAAAAAACATGGAAAAGAAAGGCGGTCCGTCATCGGCCCGGTGGTGAAATATTTCCTCGCCGCAATGGGGGCACAGGTCGTGGGTGGACAAAAAAGTCCTGAACAAATTGCCGATACCGCAGGCGGGGCATTTGCCCAGTATGCCGCGCCGGATGCTCAGGCCCAATGGACGGTCGGCGTTATTGTCGGGGGGTGTCACCGCCGTCTGCCTCGGCCTCGCATGCCTTTTTGCTTTTTGTTTTTTCGGCCGGGCCGTCGTTCTGCGGTCGAATGACCATCTTGCATCAACTCGAACCGCAAACCGCCTGTCAGCGGCACGGCCTCGGCCAACCTCACTGTGACCATGTCACCCAATTGCAGGGTAAGGCCGGTTCGTTCACCGACCAAAGCGTGCTTGGATTCGTCGTGCCTGAAATAGTCTTGTCCCAGTGTGCTGATAGGGATCAACCCATCAGCCCCGGTTTCCGACAATGCGACGAATAGTCCAAAGCGACTGACGCCTGATATGCGGCCTTCGAATTGGGCACCAATGCGTTCTTGCATAAAAGACGCCATGTATCGGTCGACCGAATCACGCTCTGCGGCCATGGCCCGGCGTTCGGTTTTGGAAATATGCTCGCCCATCTCGGCCAGGCGGCCTTCTGCATCACCGCTTAGGCCATCATCGTCCAGGCCGATAGCGCGAATAAGCCCCCGGTGAACAATCAGGTCAGCATAGCGACGAATGGGTGAGGTGAAATGTGCATAGCGCTCAAGCGCGAGGCCAAAATGTCCAAGATTATCGGGGGCATAACATGCCTGGCTTTGGCTGCGCAGGACGACCGTATTGACCACGGCATTATGCTGCGTGTCGCGTACTATATCCAGAATGCGGTTGAACTGGCCAGGCTGCAGCCGCTGGGCTTTGGGGATAGAAATATCGAGTGTTGTCAGGAATTCCCGCAAAGCCACCATTTTCTCAGCGCCGGGGGCTTCATGCACCCGGTAAACGCAGCCGATATTCTTTTTCTCCAAAATTTCAGCCGCAGCGACATTGGCCGCGATCATGAATTCTTCGACCAGCCTGTGGGCGTCCAGCCGCTGCCGTTCCGCAATTCTTGCGACATTGCCGTCGTCATCCAGCTCGATTTTTCTCTCGGGCAGGTCGAGGTTCAAGGGCTGGCGTTTTTCCCGCTCAACCAACCGGGCTGCATAGGCGGCGTATAGCGGGCGCAACACATTGTCGAGGATAGGGATGCCAACGGCCTCAGGATTTCCATCAATGGCATCCTGGGTTTGCTGGTAGGTGATATTGCCCGCACATCGCATCAAAGCCCGGGTGAATTTGTGACGCTTCAGGCGCCCATCGACGTCAAACCACAGATGGGCGGCCATGCAGGCGCGGTCTTTGTTGGCCACCAGGGAGCACAGGTCGTTCGACAGGGCTGTAGGCAGCATGGGAACCACCCGGTCGGGGAAGTATACCGAATTGCCGCGCTCATAGGCCTCGCGATCAAGCGAGGTGCCGGGCTGCACGTAATGGGCCACGTCGGCAATGGCGACAATCACATGCCAGCCGCCTTCATTGTTTTTGTCGGTATCTGGTTCAGCCCACAGGGCATCATCATGGTCACGGGCATCAGCCGGGTCGATGGTCACCAAGGGAATATCGCGTAAATCTTCGCGGTTACCCAAAGTGGGTGCCTTGGCCTTGTTGGCCTCTTCCAGTGTTGCGGGCGAAAACTCGTTGGGGATGCCATGGGCGTGAATGGCAATCAGGCTGGTACTTTTCGACGAATCGACGTGGCCCAGGCTTTGCGTAATTTTGGCCCGCTTCAGGCCAGCCCGTACTCGGCCAGGCTTTAGAATTGCCAGCACCAAATCCCCATGACTGGCATCGCCTTCATCACCGGCCTCGACAATCAATTCATGCCGGTTTTTCTTGTCTGTGGGCATGATACGACCGTTCACGCCATCACGCCTGAATACACCCAAAATTTCTTGGGTTGCGCGTTCCAGCCGACGCATGATCTGGGCCTCGTAATGCCCTTCATCCATTTTTGTCAGGCGCGCGAGCGCCCGGTCGCCGCGGCCTAACGACGTGCCAGGTTTTTTGCTTGGCATGACATAAATCACCGGGGGCGGCGTGTCTTCATCCCACGACGTCGGCTTGGCCACCAATTCGCCATCGAGGTCGGTGCCCGTGACTTCGATGACCCCGACATTGGGCAGCATGCCTTTTTTGGTCAGGCGTTGGCGGTCGCCGCGTTTGATCAGGCCATCCTCGCGCATTTCGCGCAGCACCGCCTTTAGCTGACGGCGCGCGTCACCCCGAATGTGAAACGCCCGGGCGATTTCTCTTTTGGAAATTGTCTCGGGACTGGTCGCAATGAATTTGACGATCTCTTCCTTGGTGGGGAAGGGTGTCACCTTTGGCTTTTTTGGTCCGTCAGCCAAAGGTGTTACTCGCCAGAAGCGGCAGCTTTTTTAGGGGCTGCCTTTTTCTTGGCCACAGTATTTGTCTTGACTGAAGTCTTTTTCTTGGCAGGTTTCTTTTTCGCCGCAGCCTTCTTTTTGCGCTTGGGCTTGGCCGCTTTGGCATTCACCAATTTGATAGCCTGTTCCAGCGTGATGCTGTCTGGCTCCAGATCCTTGGGCAGGGTCGCGTTGGTCTTGTTGTGTTTCACATAGGGACCATAACGGCCATCCATGACATTGATGGCTTGTTCGTCATCCGGGTGGACACCCAGTTCCTTTAGGACGGCTGGGCCACGACGCTGTTTGTTTTTGGCCTCATCCAAGACCGTAACAGCGCGATTGATGCCGATGGTAAAGACTTCTTCGGTGCTCGCGAGTGACCCAGACTTGCCGTCATGGCGCAGATAGGGACCATAGCGGCCAATGGCAGCAGTGATGATCCTGCCAGACTCGGGGTGGGTGCCGACGTCACGTGGCAGCGACAACAGGGCCACAGCTTGTTCCAGATCGACAGATTCCAGCGGCAGATCCTTGGGGATGCTGGCGCGCTTTGGCTTGTCTTTGTTTTCGCCTTCGCCGCGCTGGACATAAGGGCCAAACCGACCACTGCGCAGCAGGATATTGTCGTCTTGGTCAATGCCCAGGATCGTGTCTTCGACGTCACCGGCCTTGTCATTGTCGCCATTGGTGCCCAGTGGCCGGGTGAAATTGCACTCCGGATAGTTGGAACAACCAACGAAAGCGCCAAACTTACCGACTTTGAGGCTTAGTTGTCCCTCAGTACATTTTGGGCACCCACGCGGGTCGCCGCCGTCTTCTTTGGCCGGAAATACATGCGCGCCCAAAATCTCATTCAGAGAATCCAACACTTCTGTGATGCGCAAGTCTTTGGTGGCATCCACAGCGTTGGAGAAGTCGCCCCAGAAATTTTGCAGGACTGTCTTCCAGTTTACTCTACCGGCAGAGACTTCATCCAACTGGTCTTCCAGATTGGCGGTGAATTCGTATTGCACATAACGCGCGAAGAAGCTTTCCAGGAAGGCCGTGACCAACCGGCCCTTGTCATCGGGGATAAAGCGGTTGCGGTCCATGTGCACATAACTGCGTTCGCGCAGCACTTCCAGGACCGATGCATAGGTCGACGGACGACCAATGCCCAATTCCTCAAGACGTTTCACCAGGCTGGCCTCGGTATAACGCGGGGGCGGCTCGGTGAAATGTTGGTCCGGATTGACCTTGGTTAGATCGGTGGCCTCGCCATTGTTGATAGCGGGCAGGCGACGATCACCATCGTCTTTTTTCTCGTCGCTGCCACTATCGTCCGAGCTTTCTTTATAGAGGGCCAAGAAGCCTGGGAAGGTCAGGACAGACCCGTTGGCGCGTAGTGTTGCCTTGCCGTCGGCTGTATTGATCGTGGCCGTGGTGCGCTCAAACCGGGCGCTTTCCATCTGGCTGGCGACAGCCCGTTTCCAGATCAGTTCGTACAGCCTGTACTGTTCGTCGGTCAGAAGGCGGGACATGTCGCCAGGGCGGCGTTCCATGCCTGTGGGGCGGATTGCTTCATGGGCTTCTTGGGCATTCTTGGCTTTGACCGTATAGGTGGGCGGCTGGGCGGGGACATAATCAGCCCCGTGATCAGCCGCAATGACGTCGCGCGCACTTTGCACGGCCTCATTGGCAATTGTCACGCCGTCTGTTCGCATATAGGTAATCAGACCGACTGTTTCGCCGTCAATATCCATGCCTTCATACAGCTTTTGTGCGACCTGCATGGTGCGGCTGGCCGAGAACCCCAGCTTGCGAGCGGCCTCTTGTTGCAACGTTGATGTCGTAAAAGGTGCGGCAGGGTTGCGACGCGCCGGTTTGCTTTCGACATTGATAACTGACAGGGGCGAGGCCTCGACGACGGCCTTTGCGGCCATGGCAGCGGCTTCATTGGCCATGTCGAACTTGTCGAGCCGGTTGCCATCCAATTGTGTGAGATTGGCTTTGAAGGGTTCGCCAGCAGCCGTCTTCAGGTCGGCATCGACCGTCCAATATTCGCGTGGATTGAAGGCTTCAATTTCCAGCTCACGTTCGCACACGATTCGCAAAGCAACTGATTGCACACGACCTGCGGAGCGCGCACCGGGCAACTTGCGCCACAAAACCGGCGACAGGGTAAAGCCCACAAGGTAATCCAGCGCCCGGCGCGCCAGATAGGCGTCGACCAGTTCGGTGTCCAGATCGCGCGGGTTATCCATGGCATCCAGGACCGCGGTCTTGGTAATTTCATTGAAGACAACCCGTTTGACTTCCTTGTCTTTCAACGAGCCTTTTTCTTTCAGGATCTCTAGTACATGCCACGAAATGGCTTCGCCTTCGCGGTCGGGGTCAGTCGCCAGATATACAGTATCGGCATTTTCGACTGCATTCGAGATGTCGCGCATACGCTTTTGCGATGCGGGGTCTATTTCCCACTTCATGGCAAAATCATTGTCTGGTTCTACGGACCCATCCTTGGATGGCAGATCACGCACGTGACCAAAGCTGGCCAAAACGTAAAAATCGTTTCCCAGATATTTGTTGATAGTTTTCGCTTTTGATGGCGATTCAACAATAACAACGTCCATATAAAGATGAACCTTTCAGGCTTGGTTAGACTAACGCAACTCGGTTTCCCGCATGTCGTTCCAGACGACCGGCGAGTTCAAGCTCAAGCAAAATGGTCAAAACTAGAGCCGGTGTCAAATTGCATTGTCGGATTAGTTCGTCAACATCAATTGGCGTTGCCCCTAATTTTTCTTCCAACAACATACGCGCAGTATCGACTTCATTAAGGTTGGCAGAGGTGGAAGGGGCTATTATTTCGACCTCTTCAAAAGGCAGCTGTGTGGCCTGAACAGACCGAAACATGGTGCCCCCTATGACCTCTAGAATGTCGTCAGCTGTCTCGACCAAAGTGGCCCCCTGGCGCAGCAGTTCATTGGTCCCCCTGTGCCGTGGATCCAGTGGTGATCCGGGCACAGCAAACACTTCGCGGCCTTGTTCAGCGGCAAGCCGTGCCGTGATCAATGACCCGGATCGCAGGGCTGCTTCGACCACCAGAATACCCTGCGACAGGCCCGAGATCAGGCGATTGCGTTGGGGGAAGTGGCGGGCCACTGGCTTGGTGCCAATGGGCTGTTCGCATATGACCAACCCCTGTTGGACGATATCTTCATAAAGCGTTGAGTTTTCGGGCGGATAGACGATATCGATGCCGCCAGCCATCACCGCAATTGTGCCACTTTGCAACGACCCTTGATGTCCTGCTGTGTCGATCCCGCGCGCCATGCCAGAGGCCACAATGATGTCGGCTTGTCCCAACTCGCGGGCGATGCCTCGGGCGAACTTGATACCCGCGGCTGAGGCATTGCGTGCGCCCACCATACCAATGATGGATCGGGACATCAGCGACTGGTCACCCAGGGTGACGAGCACAGGGGGTGCGTCGGGCATGGCGGCGAGTGATTCTGGATAGTTGGGGGAATTGATGAAACAGAATTTGGCGCCAAATTCCAGGGTCTGTGAAAATTCACGTTCGGCGGCATCGACCGAGAAAATTTTGATCTTTCGACGCCCGCCATTGCGCGCAAATTCAGGCAAGGCAGCCAGGGCTTCGGTGGGCGATCCAAACCGCGTGACCAGCTGTTGATAGGTCACCGGACCGACATTATCGCTGCGAATCAGGCGCCAACGGTCAATTTGTTCAGAATGTGAGAGATCCATGGGAAAGGTTCCGATCAGGATTTTCCGATTTTGGGTTCCTTCCCATCGATCAGATGTCGAATATTGCTGCTGTGTCGCCAAAAGATCAGAGCGGCGATCAGGGCAAAAATGGAACCCGCAAAATTTGTTAAAAATAGACCGGCATAAATAGGACCCGCAAGGGCCGCAACCAGAGAAGCCAGTGATGAATATCTAAAGACGATAGCCGTCAATATCCAGGTCAGAATACAGACCAAGCCCATTAAGGGTTCGTATGCAAGCGCAATGCCAACGAAAGTTGCGACTCCTTTGCCGCCTTCAAACTTCAGCCAGACTGGGTATAGATGCCCGGCAAAGGCTGCAAAGGCCGCGATCAAAGTGGCCTCGGGTGCATAGGCCTGTGTTATCAACAGGGCTGCGGCGGCTTTGCCACCGTCTAGCACCAGGGTCAGCGCGGCGATGTACTTATTGCCCGTTCGCAGTACGTTGGTCGCACCAATATTACCCGACCCGACATTACGGATGTCCCCAAGACCGGCCAGCCTGGTTAACAGCAATCCAAAGGGGATCGACCCCAACAGATAACCGAACAAAGCGGCCAGAATCATCGTTTGGTCGAAGGGCATATTACCAGCCATCAGCGGCATAGACCGATTGGCCAGCAACAATTGTCTTTAGCACGCGGCCTTCTGCAGGGCGGGTATCAAACGGGCTGTTCTTGGCACCACTGACAAAGTCCTCGGCATGAATGCGATAGGCGATGTTGGGATCAAAGATAAGCAGATCGGCGGGTGCGCCTTTGTCCAATCGCCCCACAGGCAAACCCAGCAATTCAGCCGGGGCTGCTGTCAGGGCATTGATCAATCGGGGCAGGGGCACATGGCCTCCATTGGCGACCTCCATGATCATCGGCAGGATCGTCTCCAGCCCAACAACGCCAGGTGCCGCAAAACTGAAGGGCAGGCGCTTTTCGTCTTCGCTGTGCGGGTCATGAGAGCTGACGATCACATCGATTGTGCCGTCAGCCAGCCCATCAATGACGGCCAGCCGGTCAGCCTCGGTCCGCAATGGTGGCGACAGGCGCGCGAAGGTCCGGTAATCTTCGATGGCCAATTCGTTGAGAGCAAAATAAGGCGGTGCGGTACCACAGGTGACGGCCAATCCTTTGGCCTTGGCACGACGGACCGCATCGATGCTCTGGGCCGTGGTGACAATGGATACGTGGTATTTTGCACCCGTCATTGCCACCAGATGCAGATCGCGTTCGATCATCATCACTTCGGCCTCGGCAGGCACGCCGGGCAGTCCCAGGCGGGTCGACGTTTCGCCTTCATTCATCACGCCGCCATCGGCCAGATCTGGCTCTTCGGCGTGCTGGACAATCAGGGCGTTGTGGACTGTGGCATAAGTCAATAATCGACGCATGACCTGGGCCTTGTGGACGGACTTGCGGCTGTCGGTAAAGGCAAGGGCACCAGCAGCCTGCAGCAGGCCAATCTCGGTCATTTCCCGGCCATCCATACCCTTGGTGGCAGCAGCCATTGGATGCACGCGTACGATGGCGTCCCGCGCCTGACGTTCGATATAGTCGACGAGAGAAACCTGGTCCAACACCGGATTCATATCTGGTTGGATGACAATCGTTGTGACCCCACCAGCGGCTGCAGATTGGGCTGTGGTATCCATGGATTCACCCAAAAAGACGTGCATATCGACAAAACCTGGGCATAGGCATTTGCCCTGGCAGTCGACAATCAACGTGCCGTCGCTGTCTGCTTTGTCAAACGCATCGGGACCAACGGCCCAGATTTTGTCGCCCACGGTCAGAATAGATCCAAGAACCTCGGTACCTGCAACCGGGTCGATGATCCGGGCATTGATATAGGCAGCGCGGGCCTGGGCATTCATGGCAGGGGCCCATTGCAAAGCGCATCAAGACACGCCATGCGGATGGCAACCCCGGTTTCGACCTGGTCCTGGATGGCACTGCGGTCGATGTCGTCGGCGACGACAGTGTCGATCTCGACGCCTCGGTTCATGGGCCCAGGATGCATAATCAATGCATCGTCCTTGGCATGGGCCAGCTTTTTGGCGTCTAACCCGTAATAATGGAAATATTCACTGGTCGAGGGCACGAAAGCGCCCTGCATGCGTTCGGTCTGCAGACGCAGCATCATCACAACATCCGCGTCCGCAATGCCTTCGCGCATGTCGTGATGGACGCTCACACCCATATTTTCCGCAAAAGGCGGCATCAGGGTTGGCGGGGCGATGACCCGAACACGGGCGCCCATGGTGTTCAGCAGGTGGATGTTTGATC
>Ga0114949_10000384_pt1 | contig 23001 bp, 20 predicted proteins | sample N074metaG_FD_83505 | JGI IMG/M metagenome (GOLD analysis project Ga0114949, IMG submission 83505) | Deep subsurface microbial communities from Kermadec Trench to uncover new lineages of life (NeLLi) - N074 metaG | ecosystem: Environmental > Aquatic > Marine > Ocean trench > Sediment | place...
TAGCGATGCTATGCTTAAATCAATAAAATATCATATTTTATTGCACTTTCAATCCTCATCACGAAGTTTTAATGCATAATCTGGGTTTAACAGCATTGTTTGTTTAGTTAGATCGAACAAATCCCGCTTTGCGGGATCTGTTAATAACATTGTTGTACCATTCTGAAAAAAGAAAGTATTATTATGAAACTCAATAAACACATAGAAAGAGGTGAGAAATCAGCAACCAAAATTTTTGACAATAGAAGTTTGGAAGTTGATTACCGTACGTTACAACCGATTTTAAAAAAAGGAATGTCTGTTTTAGATATTGGATGCGGAACAGGTTCAATTTCAAAAGATATTGCAAATATTGTTGGGAAATCTGGAAAAGTAATAGGGATTGACAATACAGAAAAATTTATAAAAAGCGGAAATAATTCATATAGAGAAGTAAAAAATTTAAAACTTATTCATATCGATTTATTTGAATATGAACCCGAAGAGAAGTTTGATTTAATAGTCGCTGCCAGAGTATTGCAATGGTTAAGTAACCCAGAGGAGGCATTGTTAAAAATGAAGTCTTTGCTAAAGCCAAACGGACAAATCTCCATACTTGATTACAATCATAATGCAATAGAATGGAATCCTAAACCACCGGCAAGTATGCAGTTATTTTACAAGGCTTTTTTAAAGTGGCGAAAAGATGCAGGAATGAATAATAAAATAGCGGAAGATTTGCCAAGTTTATTACAAGAAACTGGATTCCAATCTATTGAAAAAATAAATTCTGACGAATACTATCATAGAGATAGACCCGATTTTATATCAAAAGTTGGCATTTGGTCAAAAGTAGCTGGACTGAATCAAATAGTTGACGAAGGGTATTTGGATAATGACCTAAGATTAAAAGCCATTCAGGAATATGATGAATGGGTTGAAAATGAAGCAATTTCAATGTGCATGAAATTGAATGAAGTAAGAGGTAAACTCAATAAAAATTAAATACAAGCATTCCAAATAACATCGTTTGGTGTAGCAGCTATAATGCAAATTTCATTCTTAGTTACGGGGTGTGTAAAACGAATTTCACGAGCATGCAAATGAATTCCACCACCTTGGTTACTTCGGTCAAAACCATACTTTAGGTCACCTTTAATTGGGCAACCAATTTTGGATAATTGGCATCTAATTTGATGATGACGACCAGTCTCAAGGTCAATTTCTAATAAAAAATAGTTATTCAATTCATTGATGACTTTGTAATGAAGAATAGCTTTTTTAGAATCTTTTATTTCTTTTTTAAAGACAGTTGATTTGTTATTTTTAGGGTTCTTTTTGAGATAATGATTAAGCGTGTCTTGTTCTTTTTGAGGTTTGTTTTTTACAATCGCCCAATACGTCTTATCAATTTGTTTTTCACGTAGCATTTTATTCAAACGTTCCAATGCTTTAGAAGTTTTTGCAAAAATAACAAGACCACTTGTGGGCCGGTCTAATCGATGAACAACGCCTAAAAAAACCTTACCGGGCTTTTTGTATTTGTCTTTAATAAACTCTTTTACAACATCACTCAAAGGTTTGTCTCCTGTTTGATCACCTTGTACAATATCACCAACACGTTTATTTATCACGATGATATGATTATCTTCATAAAGTACTTGTAAGTTGTATTTAGAGGAGTACATTATTTAAAGTTTTCGGCAACGTCGGTGTTGACCTGTCCAATAAAATTTAAGACTTCTTCTTTTCCCAGTGCCGTTTCAGAGGAAGTAACAAAATGTGTAGGTAAAGTTTCCCAGGTTTTAAGAATTTCTTTTTTGTATTTGGCTAAGTTTTGTTCGAGTTTGTTTTTGCCCATTTTGTCGGATTTGGTGAAAATAATACAACAAGGAATTCCGCTTTCACCTAAAAATTGCATAAATTCTAGGTCTATTTTTTGTGGTTCATGGCGAGAATCCACCAAAACAAAGGTGCAAACCAATTGTTCACGTTGGGTAAAATAATCTTTGATAAATTTTTGAAAACTTTTCCTTTTTGTCTTAGAAACTTTTGCATAACCATAGCCTGGCAGGTCAACTAAAAACCATTCATTATTGATGAGAAAGTGATTTATTAACTGTGTTTTTCCTGGTTTGCCCGAAATTTTTGCCAATTTTTTGTGATTGGTAAGCATATTAATGAGTGAAGATTTTCCAACATTTGATCGCCCGATAAAGGCATATTCAGGTAATTTCCTTATTGGACATTTGGAAACATCCGTATTGCTAATTATAAATTCGGCTGATTTTATTTTCATTTTCAACAAGTAAAAATGTTTTTTATGAGAAAGTTTTTTATTTAAAATTTTTATTCAACCAGGCTTCGAGATGCGTATTAAATTCATCTGGACGTTCCATCATTGGCGCATGACCACATTTATCGATCCAATTCAATTCTGAATTTGGTAAAAGTTCATGAAACTCTTTAGCAACTTCAGGCGGTGTAACCGTGTCGTTTTTCCCCCAGATTAAACAGGTTGGTAAGGTTAAATAGGGCAAGTCATTTCTCATATTATGCCGAATAGCACTTTTGGCAATGGATAAGGTTCTAAGGGCTTTATTTCTATCGTTTACAGTTTCAAAAACCTCATCAACTACTGCTTTCGTAGCAACTTTAGGATCGTAAAATACATCCTGGGCTTTTTTCTTAATATATTCATAATCACCACGTTTAGGGTAGCTTCCTCCCATGGCATTTTCATACAATCCTGAACTTCCGGTTAGTACCAATCCTGCAATGTTTTTTAGATTTAATTTGGTGTGGTATAAAGCGATATGCCCACCAAGGGAATTTCCTAATAATATATATTTCTTAATGTCCATGTACTTGACAAAATCTTTAATAAATTTCGATAAATATTTGACATTAGTTTTTATTAATGGTAATGAATACAGTGGTAATTCTGGCATTAATATTCTGTATCCTAAATCTGAAAAATGATTAAATACACCATCGAAATTACTTAAATTACCCATAAGCCCATGTAATATTATTAGCGGGGTTCCAGTACCATCACCAGATTCTAAGTAAGAATATTTATCATCCTTTTTAAGAGTATATTTCATTAAGAATTTTTATTATTAAGCTATTGGCAAAATTAAATATTTTAGTTCAAAGTACTAATTTTCTATGCATTACTTCAAAATTATTTAAACAAAAAATCATCATATCATTTAAAACATTGTGAGTCAATACAATAATTTGAAAAAAATAAAGTTATTAACAAAGTGGTAAATAATGGGTAAAAGTGGTAATTTTCTTTATATTTGTCATATCAATTAATGATTCTAGTTTATAAGTGGTAAATCTAATAGGTACATATGAATGTAAAGCTGATGTAAAAGGCAGGTTAATGTTGCCTTCAGCCGTTAAAAAACAGTTGTCGAGTATTTTGCAAGATGGCTTTGTTTTGAAACGTTCAGTTTTTCAGCCCTGTTTGGAATTGTATCCTATGAGTGAATGGAATAAAATGATGGAGAAGGTAAACAAACTCAATAGATTTATTAAGAAAAATAATGATTTTATAAGAAGGTTTACAGCGGGGGTTAAAGTAATTGATTTGGATGTGTCAGGCAGGCTGTTGATTCCAAAAGATTTGCATTCGTTTGCCGGAATCTCAAAAGAAGTGGTTTTATCCTCTTCTGTAAATATCATTGAGATTTGGGATAAAAACAAGTACGAGGTTGCCATTGATGAAGCCGCTATTGATTTTGCCGAATTGGCCGAAGAAGTTATGGGTAATCAAAATGAAGATGGCCATGACCTATCATAACCCAGTTTTGCTCTTTGAAAGTGTTGATGGTTTGAATATAGATTCTGAGGGGGTATATGTTGATGTGACTTTTGGTGGAGGTGGCCATTCCAGGGAGATATTAAAAAGATTGGGTCAAAAGGGAAGGCTGTTTGCTTTCGACCAGGATGAGGATGCCTTGGTAAATGATATTGATGATGATCGTTTTGTTTTAATAAGCGAAAATTTTAGACATTTCAAACGGTTTCTGCGATTCCACGGCGTAAAGAAAGTGAATGGAATTTTAGCCGATTTGGGTGTTTCATCACATCAATTTGATGAAGCTGATAGAGGTTTTTCTACTCGTTTTAATGCAGATTTAGATATGAGAATGGATAAGCGATATGGGTTGTCTGCTTTTGATGTTGTAAATAATTATCAGGAAGAAAAATTGAGTAATATATTTTTTCAATATGGCGAATTGCGAAATGCCAGAGCTTTGGCTAAGGAGATCGTCAATTCACGATCTGAAAAAGTAATTAAGACCAGTTTTGATTTGAAAGAAGTGCTTAAAAAGTTTTTGCCAAAAAGTAAAGAGCATAAAATATTGGCTCAAATTTTTCAAGCGATTCGTATAGAAGTGAATCAGGAAATGGAGGTATTAAAGGAATTTTTAACGCACACACCCGAATTGTTGGTTGAGGGAGGAAGATTAAGTGTTATTTCATACCATTCATTGGAAGATAGGTTGGTGAAAAGATTTATTCAAAACGGGAAGTTTGAGGGTGAACCTGAAAAGGACTTTTATGGTAATGTAAGTGTTCCATTGAAAAAAGCTAAAAAATTAATTGTGCCATCACAAGAAGAAATTAAAATAAATAATCGAGCTCGCAGCGCAAAATTGCGTATAGCAATAAAAATTTAAGTATCGCAAAAAATGTCAGTAGCCAAACAAACGCTTAATAATATTTTAAAAGGAAAGTTTCTAGTTGACCAAAACGCAAAAAAGAACTGGGGTTTTATCATTTTTTTAACAGGACTAGCATTGTTAATGATCACCAGTTCACATCAAATAGATAAAAAAGTTCAAAAAATTGCACAGCTCAATAAGCAAAAAAGAGAATTACGATCGAAATATGTAGTGACTAAATCTGATTTGATGAAATTAAAAATGGAATCTAGTATTTCAAAAAGAATGAAAGAAAATGGATTGTTTGCATCTCAAACTCCACCATATAAAATTAAAGTAATCATTGAAAAATAAGCATGGCGGTTCAAAAAAAACAAATTTTAAACAAAGTATATTTACTTACCGGGTTTATGTTTTTATTTGCCATAGCCTTGGTGTATAAATTGGTTCATATTGATTTCGTGAACGGAGAAAAGTATAGGGAATTAGCAGAACAAGGAACGGTAAAAACTTTTGAAATTGCAGCAAATAGAGGTAATGTTTATACTTCTGATGGAAGTTTGTTGGCTACCTCAATAACCAAGTTTGACATTAGGATGGATGCCGTTACCGTTTCTGATGGTAATTTTGAAAGTGGAATTAAAGGCCTAAGCGTTTCATTATCAAAAATGCTGGGTAAAAGTCCAAGTTATTATGAAAACAGTATAAGAAAATCCAGAAAAAATAGAAACAGATATTTATTGATTACTCGAAACTTAAATTATAATGAATATCAAAAAATAAAAAAATTTCCAATTTTCAATTTAGGGACTTATAAAGGAGGACTTATTGTTGAACAACGAACAGTAAGAGAACATCCAATTGGTAAAATAGCCGAACGTGCTGTTGGTTATGATGATTATAGAGGAAGAGTAGGAATTGAAGGCAGTTTTTATGAATATCTTAGAGGTAAGAATGGGAAAAGATTAAAGCAAAAAATAGCCAAAGGCCAATGGAAACCTCTCAATGATAATAACGAAATTGAACCTATAGATGGAAAAGACATCATTACAACTATTGACTTGAATATTCAGGATATTGCTCATCACGCCTTATTAGAACAGTTGGAAAAATTTAAAGCCGATCATGGTACTGTCGTGGTTATGGAAACTAAAACCGGTGAAATTAGAGCCATATCAAATTTAGGAAGAACTTCGAAAGGTACTTATTACGAGCAAAGAAATTATGCGGTTTATGAATCGCATGAGCCGGGTTCTACATTTAAATTGATGAGCATGATCGTGGCATTGGAAGATAAGGTTATCGATACATCTACAATTATTGATACTGAAAATGGGATAATTTCATTTTATGGCAAGAAAGTGAGAGATTCACGTCACGGTGGTTATGGAAAAATCTCTGTAGCCAGAGTGTTTGAAGTTTCTTCAAATGTAGGTATTGTAAAAATCATCAATGAAAATTATAAGGATAACCCAAGTAAATTTATTGATGGGTTAAATAGAATGCACCTCAATGAAAAAATTGGTTTACCTATAAAAGGAGAGGGTAATCCGTTTATTCCAAATCCGAAAGACAAAAAAGTTTGGAATGGTTTATCTCTGCCTTGGATGGCTTATGGTTATGGAGTTTCATTAACACCTTTACAAACACTTACCTTTTATAATGCCATTGCAAATAATGGAGAAATGATAAAACCAATGTTTGTTAAGGAGATTCGAACTCAAAACAATGTGATTACAAAATTTAAAAAGGAAGTAATTGATCCGCAAATATGTTCTCAGCAGACCATTGATTATGTCAAAGAAATGATGTCGAATGTGGTCAAACGGGGAACAGCAGAAAACATCTACGATAAAAACTTTTCTATGGCGGGTAAAACAGGTACCTGCCAAACTGATTATTGGAAAGGAGAAACTCAATACATTTCTTCCTTTGTCGGGTATTTTCCGGCAGATGAGCCTAAATTTTCATGCATTGTGGTTATTCACAAACCGGATAAGGAAATAGGTTATTATGGAAATATAGTAGCTGCACCTGTTTTTAAAAAAATTGCTCATAAAATTTATTCAGACACACCTATACAAGAAGAAGTGATATTTAAAGATGAAATAGTTCAGGTAAGCCAACACTTTGAATCTTATTATAAAAAAGCCAATTTAAGCCATAAAACGATTCCCAATGTAAAGAATATGCCTGGGATGGATGCGATTTCCTTACTTGAAAATTTAGGGCTTATCGTAAGTTATAAAGGAATTGGTAAAGTAAAATCACAATCCCTTAAACCCGGAAAAGAGTTGAAAAAAGGAGAAATCATCGTATTAGATCTATCATAAAAAATAGTATTGAAAAATTTAAAAGACATATTGTATAAAGTAGCTATTGAATCTGTAAATGGCACAACAAATATTGACATTGAATCCATTTCATTTGATTCTCGAAAAGTAAAATCAAACTCGTTATTTGTGGCTCAAAAAGGATTGATTTATGATGGTAATAAATTCATTGATGCAGCCATTGATAAAGGGGCGAAAGTGATTATTTGCGAAGAATATCCTGAAAAGAAGATCGTTCCTATTACATATGTTCAAGTCGCTAATTGTGATGAAGCATTGGCAATAATTGCCTCAAATTTTTATAACAATCCATCTGAAAATTTGAAATTAGTCGGTGTAACCGGAACTAATGGAAAAACAACGATAGCCACATTACTTTATGAATTATTTAAAAAAGCAGGTTATAAGGTAGGATTATTATCAACCATAAAAATTATGATTGATGATATTGAAGAGCCAACCACACATACAACTCCGGATTCGGTTGTGATTAATAAAGTATTACAAGAGATGGTCTTGAATGGAATTGATTTTTGTTTTATGGAAGTAAGCTCTCATGGCATAGATCAAAAACGAACGGCTGGTTTGCATTTTGAAGGTGCCATCTTCACGAATTTAACTCATGACCATTTAGATTACCATAAGTCTTTTGCGGCATATAGAGATGTGAAAAAATCTTTTTTTGACAATTTGCCTAAATCTGCATTTGCCCTCGTGAATATTGATGATAAAAATGCAGGGATCATGGTACAAAATACGGTGGCAAAGAAATATACTTATGCGTTAAAAACGATAGCCGATTATAAATTGAGAATATTAGAGAATCAATTTAGCGGTTTATTATTAAGTATAGACAATCAGGAATTCTGGACTAAATTAATTGGAAATTTTAATGCGTATAATTTACTGGCTATCTATGGAGCATCAGATTTATTGGGTCTGGATAAATTGGAAATTTTGCGAATAATTAGTGAATTGGAAAATGTAGACGGTAGATTTCAGCATGCCGTTTCAACCGGCGGAATCAATTCAATTGTAGATTATGCCCATACGCCGGATGCATTAAAAAATGTTTTAGAAACAATAAATATTATTCGTACTCACAACGAACAGGTGATAACAGTAGTTGGTTGTGGGGGTGACCGGGATAAAACCAAACGACCAAAAATGGGGCATATAGCTTCTGCACTGAGTAATCAAGTAGTTTTTACATCGGATAATCCAAGGAGTGAAAACCCAGATTTGATAATCAAAGATATCGAAGTAGGTGTTGCTCCCGAAAATTATAAAAAAACCATTTCAATTTCCGATAGAAGGCAAGCTATTAAAACGGCTTGCAAATTGGCAGATTCAGGAGATATTATTTTAATTGCGGGTAAAGGACACGAAACATATCAAATTATTGGAGATGTAAAAGCTGATTTTGATGATTTTAAAATAGTCAATGAAATATTAAAAGAACTAAATAAATAACCAAACCCTGATGTTATACTATTTATTCGAGTATTTAAATAATCACTACAATCTTGCAGGTGCAGGTTTGTTTCAATATTATTCGTTTCGTTCTGCCTTGGCATTTGCCGTTTCTTTATTGATTTCAACAATTTATGGAAGAAGAATTATCGATAAATTAAGAAGGATGCAGGTAGGTGAATCTGTGAGAGATTTGGGCTTAGAGGGTCAAAAAGAAAAGGCAGGGACGCCAACTATGGGTGGAATCATAATTATTTTGGCAACGCTGATACCTGTGTTTTTATTTGCGGAACTGGGTAATATTTATATCATTATTTTAATTGTAACCACCCTGTGGATGGGAATCATTGGCTTTATAGATGATTATATCAAAGTATTTAAAAAAAATAAGGAAGGTTTAAAAGGATGGTTTAAAATTGTAGGCCAGGTAACTTTAGGAATATTTGTTGGTTTGATGTTGTATTTCAACCCTGATGTTGTTGTTAAGGAAAAAATTCGAATAACCCAAGTTGAGAAAACTTTAGATCAAACAAACGCTTCAAGCAATTTTGGGGAAGAACATAAATCCTCAAAAACGACCATTCCATTTGTTAAGAACAATGAATTTGACTATGCTGATTTGGTCAGTTGGATGGGTGATAGTGCTAAGGATTATGTATGGCTAGTTTTTGTACTGGTTGTAATCTTTATCATTACCGCTATTTCAAATGGGGCAAATTTAACCGATGGGATTGATGGCTTGGCGGCCGGAACATCTGCAATAATTGTTATGGCACTTGCCGTGTTTGCCTGGATTTCAGGTAATATTATTTTCGCCAATTATTTAAATGTAATGTATATACCTAATTCTGGTGAAATGACCATTTTTATCAGTGCTTTTGTAGGCGGATTGGTAGGTTTTTTATGGTACAATACCTATCCCGCACAGGTTTTTATGGGCGATACCGGAAGTTTAACTATTGGAGGGATTATCGCTGTTTTAGCCATTGCAGTTAGAAAGGAATTATTAATTCCAATTTTAGCCGGGGTATTTATCGTAGAAAATATATCTGTTGTTATACAGGTATTTTATTTTAAATATACAAGAAAAAAATATGGAATGGGTAAGCGAATTTTTTTAATGGCGCCCTTGCATCATCACTATCAAAAAAAAGGATATCACGAAAGTAAAATTGTAACACGATTTTGGATTGTCTCAATTTTATTGGCCGTATTGTCCATTTTAACATTAAAAGTAAGATAACAGAATAATTAAACTATAGTTAAATGAGTATTTCATCTTTTGCTTTACAAACCAATTTTAATATTAAAAATGCCATGGCATCAACCACTTTAACCGATTTGATTAGAGTGCGCAAAGAAACCATCAGAGAATGTTTATCCAATTTTGAAGATGATGAACATCGATTGGAAAAGGTGCTTAAAATCAGTGGTGTACAATATATCAACGATTCAAAAGCAGTAAATGTTAATGCCACATTTTACGCTCTTGATGAAATTAGAACTTCAACGGTGTGGATTGTTGGAGGAATTGATAATGGAAACGACTACCGATCTTTATTGCCATTAGTTAATGAAAAAGTAAAATCAATTATTTGCTTGGGTCATGATAATAGTAATATCATTGAAACCTTTGGAAATATCGTTGATTTTATGATTGAAACTGTTAGCATTGAGGAAGCCGTTAGAATTGCATATAAATTGGCCGAAGATGGGGAATCGGTATTGTTTTCACCCGCTTGTGACAGCTACGATTTATTTGAAAGTTATGAGGATCGGGGTAAACAATTTAAAGAATCAGTAAGACAATTATAAAATTTAGGATAGAGATTATTAATGGCTAATTTTTTACAAAATATAAAAGGAGACAGAACCATTTGGGCAATTATAGCGGTATTGGCTATTTTTTCCTTTCTTCCTGTATATAGTGCGAGTACGAACCTTGTATATGTTGCCGGTAAAGGTACTACAATGGGTTATTTACTTAAGCATGCTATACTGTTATTGCTCGGTTTTGTTATTGTATTTGCCACACATAAAATTCCATATCGATATTTTAGCGGTTTATCGGTATTGATGATTCCGGTTGTAATTCTTCTTTTAATTTTTACCCTTACACAGGGTACCGTTATAAATGGAGTGAATGCAAGTAGATGGATAAGCATACCTTTTATTGGAGTTGGTTTTCAAACTTCAACATTGGCTTCCGTAATTTTAATGATGTATGTTTCTCGTTATTTGGCAAGAAATAAGGATAAAGAGATCAAATTTAAAGAAAGCTTGTTGCAGCTCTGGTTGCCGGTGGGTTTGGTATTGATATGTATTTTACCGGCAAATTTTTCAACAACAGCCATAACATTTGCCATGGTAATTATGTTGGTTTTTATGGGAGGATATCCTATGAAAAACATATTTATAATATTGGGTGTTGGAGTCTTGATGCTTGCCATATTTATACTTACGATTAAAGCATTTCCTGATACCATGAAAAACAATCGAATCAATACATGGTCAAATAGAGTAGAAAATTTTATTTCTGGAAATGCCGAAGATAATTATCAAGCTGAAAAAGCGAAAATTGCTATAGCTTCAGGAGAAATATATGGAAAAGGCCCTGGAAAAAGTGTGCAAAAAAACTTTTTACCTCAATCTTCATCCGATTTTATTTATGCAATTATTGGAGAAGAATTTGGCTTTATTGGGGCAATATTAATCATCATCATGTATCTAATGCTCTTGTTTCGAATTGTTAGAATAGCCACAAAAACGGAAACTATTTTTGGAACTTTATTGGTATTGGGTGTTGGATTTCCCATCATATTTCAAGCATTGATTAATATGGCGGTGGCAGTGGGTTTAATTCCTGTTACAGGCCAGCCACTTCCGTTAATTAGCACAGGAGGCACTTCTATTTGGATGACTTGTTTTGCCATAGGTATTGTACTGAGCGTAAGCTCCTCAAGTGGTGAAATATTGATAAAAAATAATAAGGAAGAATTAGATAATCCTTTGGATATATTACATGAAGCAATCGGTTAACATATTATTAAGTGGTGGAGGAACCGGCGGGCATATTTATCCTGCTATTGCCATAGCCAATGAATTGAAAAACAGAATTCCGAATGCTAAATTTTTGTTTGTAGGAGCAAGTGACAGAATGGAAATGGAAAAAGTTCCGCAAGCGGGATACGAAATTAAAGGATTAAATATCTCTGGAATTCAAAGAAGTCTTTCATTCAGAAATTTATCTTTTCCATTTAAACTGATACAAAGTTTGTATAGAGCAAAACAAATAATCAAAAAATTCAAACCCAATATTGTAATTGGCACAGGTGGTTTTGCTTCGGGGCCTACTTTATTTATGGCGAATAAAAATAATATACCCAGTGTTATCCAGGAGCAAAATTCATATCCCGGAATTACAAATAAATTATTGGCCAAAAAAGCACAAAAAATATGTGTTGCTTATGATGGTTTGGAAAAATATTTTCCAAAAGAGAAAATTATAAAAACGGGCAATCCGGTGAGGCAAGATTTATTGGAAATATCAAAGAAAAGAAAAGAAGGTATTCAATTTTATAATCTCGATGAAAACAAAAAAACAATGATTGTTTTAGGAGGTAGTCTGGGTGCAAGAGTTGTCAATCAAATTATTGAAAAAAATCTTGATAAAATTCTGGCAAATAATGTACAGTTAATATGGCAATCCGGGAAATTGTACTATGAAGATTATAAGAAATATAATGATAAAAAAGAAGTTCAGGTGCATTCATTTGTTCGAAGAATGGATCTGCTTTATGCCGCAGCAGATATTATTATTAGCAGAGCTGGAGCGAGTTCGATCTCAGAACTATGTATCGTTGGAAAACCGGTAATTTTTATTCCTTCGCCAAATGTTGCAGAAGACCATCAAACGAAAAATGCTTTGTCGATTACAACACAGAATGCAGCATTGATGGTAAAGGAAAATGAACTAGAAAATTTTCAAAAAGTTTTGGATGATTTGATTCAGGATGGGGATAAACAAAATCTTTTGAAAATTAATATAAAAAAATTGGCTATGCCAAATGCAACAAATCAAATTGTTGATGAAATCGAAAAATTAATAAAATAAAAATATGCTAAATACTTTGGTGACTATGGCAATTTAATATATTAACGAGGGGGTTAATTGAAAATTGTCATAGTTTTTTAAAACAAACATAAAAAAATCATAAATCATTGAAAAAGTATAGTTTACACATTAAATTTTTATCACTAACTCTATTGGTAATTTTCTTATTCGGGTTCGCATCACGAAGAAATGCCCATAAAACTATTAATCATATAGATGTAATATTTGAAAATGGGGATAATCTTTTTATAAGTTATGAAATGGTTAATAAGTTGTTAATACAAAGTTTGGATGCCAACAAGAATAAATCAAAAGAAAATATAAATTTGAATAGTTTAGAAGAGTTTGTGCAAAGCAACGATATGGTTGAAAATGCAGAGATCTTTTTATCATTAAATGGTGATTTAGGGGCGTTGATCACACAAAGAACACCAATTTTACGAGTGGCGAATGGAAAGGAGTCGTATTATTATGATAAGCAGGGAATAAAAATGCCATTATCAAATAATTACTCGGCTAGAGTTCCTATAACCTCAAATGAATTGAACAGTGAAAATTGTCATGATATAATTTGTATGGCAAATAAAATTAAAAATGATAAATTTTTAAACAAGCAAATTATAGGAATACGTCAAATAGAAACAAATGGGAAAATTCAATTTGAATTGACAACGCGTATGGGAAATCAAATTGTGATTTTTGGTGAATTTAAAAAAGTTGACGAAAAGATAAAAAAGTTGAAGGTTTTTTATCAAAAATCAATCTCAGATAACACATTGGAAAATTACAAATCGATCAATCTGAAATTCGAGAATCAAGTAGTGTGTGCAAAATATTAAGATATGGAAGAAAATAGCATAGCAGTTGGCTTAGATATTGGAACAACCAAAATTGCTGTAATGGTTGGGAGGGAAGATGCCTATGGGAAGATTGAAATACTTGGTATCGGAAAAGCAAAAAGTTTAGGAGTTCATAGAGGAGTTGTAAACAATATTACACAAACCATACAATCAATTCAGCAAGCGGTTGAAGAAGCCGAAAGCGCATCGAATATAAAAATTAAAAATGTTGTTGTTGGAATAGCAGGCCAACATATAAGAAGTTTACATCATAGCGATTATATTACACGGTCGAATTCTGAAAAAGTAATCGACGAAAATGATATTGAAAAATTAGTCAATCAAGTCTATAAATTGGTGATGCTACCGGGTGAAGAAATAATCCATGTTTTACCACAAGATTTTAAAGTTGATGGTCAAGCCGAAATTAATACGCCCATCGGAATGTATGGAGGTAGATTGGAGGCTAATTTTCATGTAGTTGTGGGTCAGGTATCATCGATTAGAAATATTGGAAGATGTATTAAAAGTGCTGGTCTGGAATTAGGGAGTATTACCTTGGAACCATTGGCTTCTTCAGATGCAGTATTGAGTCAGGAAGAAAAAGAAGCGGGTGTTGCTTTGATTGATATTGGCGGTGGAACAACCGATCTGGCCATTTTCAAAGATGGAATCATCATGCATACCGCAGTCATTTCTTTTGGAGGAAATGTAATTACGGAAGATATCAAAGAAGGATGCTCGATTATTGAAAAACAAGCCGAATTACTTAAAACCAAGTTTGGTTCTGCCTGGCCTGGAGAAAATAAAGACAATGAAATAGTTTCTATTCCCGGACTGAGAGGAAGAGAGCCTAAAGAAATTACCCTTAAAAATTTGTCGAAAATAATTCATGCGCGGGTTATAGAAATTGTCGAACAAGTTTTTTTAGAAATAAAAAACTACGGGCATGAAGAAACTAAGAAAAAGTTAATAGCAGGTATTGTTTTAACAGGTGGCGGTGCTCAATTAAAACACATCAAGCAATTGGTAGAATACATTACGGGTATGGATACGCGAATTGGTTATCCCAATGAGCATTTAGCAAGTAATTCAGACCCTGACCTGTCAAGTCCGGCCAATGCAACGGTAGTAGGCTTGTTAATGAAAGGCTTGATGGATAATGATAAAAAAACAAAATTAGAAGATGAAATGAATGAATCTATTGATTCAAAACTAGAATCCGGTAAGACTCCAAAAAAATCAATTTTTGAAAAATGGGGTGAAAAGTTTAGAGACTTTTTAGATAATGCGGAATAAATATAACAAAGAATAAATTAAACCCTGATAAATAAAAATAGTTATGAGTATTGATATATCTTTTGATTTGCCAAAGAATAGGTCTAATGTTATCAAAGTAATCGGTGTTGGCGGAGGAGGTAGCAATGCTGTTAATCATATGTTTAATAAAGGAATCCATGGTGTGGATTTTGTGGTTTGTAATACGGATGCACAGGCTTTAAATAATAGTTCTGTCCCTACTAAAATTCAATTGGGTGCATCGTTGACCGAAGGATTGGGAGCAGGAGCAAATCCTGCTGTTGGAGAGGAATCTGCAATGGAAAGCATGGAAGAGATCAAAAACATGCTAAGTACTTCGGCAAAAATGTTATTTATAACTGTAGGAATGGGAGGTGGTACAGGTACCGGTGCCGCACCGGTAATTGCTAGAATAGCCAAAGAATTGGATATTTTAACCGTAGGAATCGTTACCATGCCTTTTTCGTTTGAAGGGAAAAAACGTATTCGACAGGCTGAAGAAGGTATTGAGAAACTTCGCAAGCATGTAGATTCCTTGGTTGTGATCAATAATAATAAATTACGAGAAGTCTATGGAAATTTAGGGTTTAAAGCAGGGTTTTCAAAAGCAGATGAGGTTCTAGCCACAGCGGCGCAGGGCATAGCCGAGGTTATTACACATCATTATACACAAAATATTGATTTAAAGGATGCTAAAACTGTATTGTCAAATAGTGGAACAGCCATCATGGGATCAGGAACTGCTTCCGGAACCAACAGAGCCCAAAATGCCATTAACAAAGCATTGGATTCTCCCTTATTAAATGACAATAAAATTGAAGGAGCTAAAAATGTATTGTTATTAATTGTTTCAGGAGTATCGGAAGTAACGATTGATGAAATAGGTGAAATAAATGATTTTATACAATCAGAGGCAAAAACAAATGTTGATATCATCATGGGTGTTGGCGAAGATGAATCATTGGGCGATTCAATATCTGTAACAATTATTGCTACCGGATTTAATATGGATCAGCAAGATGCAATTGTAGTGACCGAATCGAAAAAAATAATTCATAAATTAATGGATGACAATGAAGTAAAATCCGAACCAAAACAAATAAAATCAATTGAAGAAAAAGAAATTGTGACTAGATTTATTCTTGAAAACGAAGATGATGTTCGAGAAATTGATGAGGTTGAAAACATTAATGATATTGAAGTAGTATATGAAGATTTTCAATCAAATCCGGAAGAAGAATTTGAAATTACCAAGGTGCAATCCATATCAGAGCCAACGGATAATGCTCAGGAAATAGATGAAAATGAAGATCAGTTTTCATTTACTTTTGATTTACCCATTCAAAATTCTATGTCTGATAAAAAAGAGAATACTGCAAGTTCAATAATCAATATTAATGATATTGAAATTATAGGATTAGAAGAAATAAGACCTGAACCCTCATACGATAGTAAAATTCTACATAATTTAGAAGATAAATTTGCACCTGAAATAAATGCCTTAAAATCAATATCAAAAAAGGAAAAAGCTGATCAAGATACTTTTAATTTTGAATTAAGAGTTGAAAAGAAAGGCGAAGAAAAGAGTAGAGTAGAAGATTTAAATGATAGTTCAGAAATTTCTCCCATGAATATGACCATCGCTGAATTAAAAAATAAGGCAGATGACCGACGTAAAAAGATGAAGGAATTTAACTATAAATTCATTAATAAAATGAACCAAAATATTGACGACATTGAAAGACAACCGGCCTATAAAAGAATGGGTGTTGATTTAAACGATGTTCCTTTATCTTCAGAGATGGATAAAGATCAATCTAGAATGTCCTTAGGGGTTGATGATAACGATAATATTCAACTACGATCAAATAATTCTTTTTTACACGATAATGTTGATTAGTTTTAGTTTTAGTTAGTGAGAAATCCGGAATATTTTTTTTATTCCGGATTTTTTTTAGCTCAAGATAAATATCTAAGTCAAATTTATTATGGGCTGATTTTTTATCACAGCATTTAGTAAAAAATATAAAATATAATTCTTTGAAAATTACCAAGTATTTTTGGACCATTACCAAATAAAAAAGACCTAAAATATAAATATTGTAGGTCTTTTTCTGTGATTATAACTGTTATGAAAAATAGTTTACACGATCAAATTTTAATTTTCAACAACTTCTTCATCTGCTAATAAGGCGAAAAACTTATTTAAATTTGGCATTAAAATAATGTTAGTACGTCTGTTTCTAGCTCTGTTTTCTTTGGTGTCATTATCTGTTAATGGCACATAGCTACTTCTTCCTGCAGGAATTAATTGAGAAGGATTTACTTCGTATTTGTTTTGTAATAATCTAACAATTGCTGTTGATCTTTTTACACTCAAATCCCAGTTATCTTCAATACCGGCAGTATGAATAGTTTTTGAATCGGTATGGCCTTCTATCATGACATCAATACTTGGTTCTGATTTTATTACTTCAGCCAATTTCTGAAGAAAATCATTCGCTTTAGAATTGATTCTATAACTTCCTGATTTAAATAATAAGCTATCAGCAACAGAAATCATAACTACTGTTTTGTCAATACTTACATTAATATTGATATCCTCGTTAAGATTGGTTTCATTGATTGATTTTTTCAATTTATATGAAATCGCCAAATCCATAGAATCTTTTAATGTTTTGGCTCCTGCTAAATCTTCTGCTGAAACTTTGGCAAGCGTAGCATTTAAATTATCTCTCGTATTTTTTGATAATACAGTTAAATTATCTTTAACAAAAAAGAATTGTTTATCATTGATTTCCTGTAAAGAATTGATTTTTGAATTATATTCAACGACTCTTTCTTCAATTTTTGCAAATTTAGCTTCAAGTTCTTCTTTTTCAATAGTGGTTTGTTGCAATTCTCCTTTTGTATTGGATAAATCTTGCTCTAATTCTACATACTTTTTCTTCGATACACATGATCCTAATAAAGCTGCTAAAACAACTATGGTAATAATTTTTTTAATCATAATTTTAAGGGTTTGATATTAAATTAAATTAATTAATAATTGATAGAAATGATTCATCTAAGATTTCATTGCTATCTGTTTTTCAATTTCGTAAAAATAAATATGAAATCTAAAGAGAATCTAAAGAAATTAAAATTGTTGAAAATATTTCATAAAAGAAAAAGTATTAGCTAAGAACATAATGTACCCTACTCGCTTAGATAGATCTCTATTGTAATTGTTCATACTAATCCCTGAATTTACTTAACAAAATGTCGACACATTTTTTAATCTTAATTTTATAGATGGAGTATTCGTACTTATTTTATGGCACAATGGTTGGCGCCGGCCTCCAAATCAGCCAAAACATAGCCTTGAGCATCTCCTTTTTTATTGATTTCAGCAATTGTGAGGTAGTTTGGTGGAGCATCAGGAAGATTAGCCAAGGTGCTGCTAATAAAAGTATCTTTCATCATGCTTAGTGCATTAATAGATTTTGTAAGTTCAACAATGGGTGCAGCTATTAAATCTTGTCCTATATCTATAGGTTCTGAAACATGAGCGGCCAATACCAAAGTTTCATCATTTAAAGCCGATAATATTTGTAAGGAATGATATAATGCCGATGCTTTCTTATTGGATTCTTCTATATCTGCTTTTAAGTCTGGACGACCTATGCCATCCGTAAACAATGTGTCTCCGGTGAATACGGCCATTCCATCAATTAAAAAAGAAGTACTTTCCCATGTGTGTCCTGGTGTATGTAAAACTTTGATTCTTGTATTTCCGACTTTTAATTCCTCCCCATTTTTTACAGGTGTAAATTTATAATCAACTGCGGTGGATTCTAACATTAAATGCCTGGCATGGGTTGCTTTGGCAAGATCATTCGTTCTAGATACATAATCAGCATGAATATGCGTATCAGACACCTGAGTGATGGTCCAGCCATTTTCTTTGGCTATGTCTTGGTAAATATTAGGGTCTAATGAAGCATCTATTACCATTGCCTCATTTCCAGATCCTAAAATATATGAAAGACAACCTTTAGTCATTCTTCTAACTTGAATAATTTTAATAGCTCCTAATGTAATTTCTGCCGTATCCCAGGCATAGTTCCATGCTTTCATTCCACCTTTAAGGCTGTATGCTTCAAATCCCTTATCAGTGAGCACCGCTGCAGCAATTTTACTTGCATTTCCGCCAGTACAAACTGTAACTACAGGTATATTTTTATCAATATTTATATTGTCTAAAGCTTTCTTGTCGCCAGATTTTAATTGTTCAATAACATTGTAATGGATGCTTTCAGGAATTTTCCACTCTTCTCTGTCACTGGAGATTCTAATATCTAATACGGTTACTTTTATGTCTTTGGATAGCCACTCTTTCAAAGTATTTACTTCTATTAATTTTACATCTTTTAGGTCCATTTTAATTCATTTTTCATTTGTTCAAAGTAATATATAATTTGATGCTTCAATTTTTCCGAAATTTGATAATAAGGCTCTTTATTATAAATAAAATAGTGTAAGTAGGGAAAAAATTAATATCACTTTGATTGCATAATGTGGGTTTAATATCAGATGCTTCAAAATCTATACAATGCTTGCCTTTATTATTTTTAAACCAGATGATTTGATAAAAACTATGGGTATGAGGTTTTGAAGAATCATCAGAATATTAAAAAAAAGGTTTTTAAACTCCAGGTAAATCTCCGGTTCCTTTAGTTCTTAAATTACTTTCTCCCATTAAAAACAGGTCGACTTCTCTGGCCGCTTCTCTGCCTTCATTGATTGCCCAAACAATTAGAGATTGACCCCTGCGCATATCACCGGCGGTAAAAATATAAGGAATATTGGTTTGATAATTCGAAGCTTTATAATTAGTTCTACCATCTAATTCCAATCCCAATTGATTGCTTATTGTATTTTCGGGCCCGGTAAATCCTAAGGCTAATAAAGTCAAATCACAAGGCCATGTTTTTTCTGTGCCTTCTATTTCAATCAATTGAGATCTTTCACCGGGAACAATTTTCCATTCTACTTGAATTGTTTTAAGCGCAATAACTTCTCCCTTATCATTGGTGACAAATTCTTTGGTGTTCAACAACCAATTTCTGTCACAGCCTTCTTTATGAGAACTGGTTGTAGTCAATTGTAAAGGCCAAAAAGGCCATGGAGTTGATTCACTCCGGTGCAAAGGAGGTTTAGGCATGATCTCAAAATTAGTGACCGACTTGGCACCTTGACGGTTTGATGTTCCTACACAATCAGAGCCTGTATCTCCACCACCAATCACAATTACATCCTTATCTTTTGCCGAAATTACTTCTCCTTCAAATTCGATGCCATACAAGGTTTTGGTTTGCTGGGTTAAAAAATCCATGGCTTGAACAACGCCCTTAGCGTCAATGCCTTTCGTTGATAAACTTCTTTTTTCAGTAGCACCTCCACATAAAACAACTGCATCAAAATCCTTTAATTTTTCAACAGAATAATTTACACCAACATTCATATTAGTTTTAAACAGGATTCCTTCTTCAACTAAAATATTTATTCTTCTGTCAATAATTCCTTTTTCTAATTTAAAATTAGGAATACCGTATCGTAATAAACCACCAATAGCGTCATCCCGTTCAAAAACTGTAACCGTATGCCCGGCTCTGTTTAGCTGTTGTGCTGCCGCCAATCCGGCAGGGCCCGATCCAACAATGGCTATAGTTTTATCTGTTCTATGTTTTGGAGGGTGAGCAACAATCCAACCTTCCTGAAATCCTTTTTCAACGATATTTTTTTCTATATTTTCTATAGAAACAGGTTCTTCTATGATTCCCAATACACATGATTTTTCACAGGGCGCAGGGCAAAGCCTTCCTGTAAATTCTGGAAAATTATTGGTGGAATGAAGAATTTCCAATGCCTCTTTCCATTCTCCTTTGTGAACCATTTCATTAAAATCAGGAATCAAATTACCCAGTGGGCATCCGCTATGGCAAAAAGGAATTCCACAATCCATACATCTGGATCCTTGATGTTCTGCATCTTCATTCTTTAAAGGAATTGTAAATTCACTATAATTATCCAGCCTTTCTTTTACAGCCTTGTATTGTTCATCTATCCTTTCGTATTCTATAAATCCTGTTATATTTCCCATATTACGCTGTTACTATTTGTTGTTCTAAGGCCAATCTCTGTAAGGCTTTTTTATAATCAGTTGGAATTACTTTAATAAAATGACTCAATGTTTTATCCCAATCCTCTAATAATTCATGTGCTTTTGTACTCTTGGTATAATCAAAATGAGTTTGAATTAATGTTCGTAAGTCGGATTCATCAACAGAATCCAAAGTTTCAAGTTCGACCATTTCCATATTACATAAACCATTTCTGAAATTTTCATTGGCATCGTAAATGTATGCAATACCACCACTCATTCCTGCGGCAAAGTTTCTTCCGGTTTTACCAAGAATAACAACTTTTCCTCCGGTCATATATTCGCATCCATGATCTCCAACACCCTCTACTACTGCTGTTACTCCCGAATTTCGAACACAAAAACGTTCTCCCGCAACGCCATTGATATAGGCCTCGCCTTTGGTTGCTCCATAAAAACAAACATTGCCAATAATGATATTTTCATCCGCCTTAAAATCGGCATTATCAGGTTTTTTAATAATGATTTTTGCACCGGATAAACTTTTACCCAGATAGTCATTAGTGTTTCCGTCCACCATAAAAGTCAAGCCTTTGGTAGCAAAAGCACCGAAACTTTGACCCGCTGAGCCTTTAAAATTAATATTTAAGGTGTCCTCCGGCAATCCATTGGCACCATAAATTTTTGATATTTCATTGCTGATAATGGCTCCAACGGCTCTGTCTGTATTTGCAATAGGATAATTTAATTGCATTTTAGCTTTACGATAAATTGCAGGATGAGCATCTTTAATTATTTGAAAGTCAAGAACATTATCTAAATTATGATTTTGCTTTTTTGTATTTGAAATTGGATTTTCAAAATAATTTTTAGGCTGATATAGAATCGCAGAAAGATCAATACCTTGTATTTTATAATGATTTGTAGCTTTCTTGATATTAATTTTTTGTGATTGCCCAATCATTTCCTTAATCGTTCTAAATCCGAGTTGAGCCATTATTTCACGCAATTCTTCAGCAATGAAATACATAAAGTTAATCACATGCTCAGGAGTTCCTTTGAAATTTTTTCGTAATTCAGGATCCTGAGTTGCAATACCTACAGGACAAGTATTCAAATGACATTTTCTCATCATAATGCATCCCGTTGCTACCAATGGAGCCGTTGCAAATCCAAATTCTTCCGCGCCAAGCAAACAAGCAATGGCTACATCACGTCCGGTTTTTAACTGTCCGTCACATTCTAGAACAATTCTACTTCTCAAATTGTTTAAAGTTAAAGTTTGTTGAGCCTCAGCAATCCCTAATTCCCATGGCAGGCCTGCATGTTTTAATGAAGTTAAGGGTGAAGCTCCGGTTCCTCCATCATATCCTGAAATTAAAATAACGTCGGCTTTGGCTTTGGCTACACCTGATGCAATGGTTCCTACACCCACTTCAGAAACTAGTTTTACATTGATTCGAGCTTCTCTATTGGCATTTTTTAAATCAAAAATTAGCTGAGATAAATCTTCAATAGAATATATATCATGATGAGGAGGAGGAGAAATTAATCCAACATAAGGAGTTGAATTTCTAACTTCGGCAATCCAAGGAAAAACCTTTTCTCCGGGTAATTGACCTCCTTCTCCAGGTTTTGCGCCTTGTGCCATTTTGATTTGTATTTCCTTCGCGTTGGTCAGATAGTTGCTCGAAACACCAAATCTACCTGAAGCAACCTGTTTAATAGCACTGCTTCTGTTATCTCCATTCAAATCTTTTCTAAATCTTTTTATATCTTCACCTCCTTCTCCAGAATTACTTTTACCACCAATTCTATTCATGGCAATCGCTAAATTTTCATGAGCTTCCATACTGATAGAACCATATGACATGGCTCCAGTTTTGAAACGTTTTACAATTTCTGTCCATGGCTCTACCTTATCAATATCAATTGGATCTAAATTATGGAATTCAAATAAACCTCGTAAAGTCATTAGGCCTTCACTTTGTTCATTGATCATTTTTGAATATTGCTTATAGCTTTTGGTATCGTTTGTACGAACCGCTTGTTGTAATTTTGAAATGGTCAGTGGGTTGAACATATGTTTTTCACCATTACGCCTCCATCGGTAATCACCACCAATATCTAATTTTAA
>Ga0114949_10000387_pt1 | contig 22960 bp, 20 predicted proteins | sample N074metaG_FD_83505 | JGI IMG/M metagenome (GOLD analysis project Ga0114949, IMG submission 83505) | Deep subsurface microbial communities from Kermadec Trench to uncover new lineages of life (NeLLi) - N074 metaG | ecosystem: Environmental > Aquatic > Marine > Ocean trench > Sediment | place...
ATGATAATAAGTTCTTGAAGTATTGGCGTTATGCCATTGGCGAGATTGTTCTTGTAGTAGTAGGAATATTGATTGCATTAAGTATTAATAATTGGAATGAGGAGAGAAAAGAGCATAAAAAAGAAAAGGAGATCCTAACAAACTTAAAAATAACCCTTTTAACCAATATTGAATTTATGAAGGAAGACATAGTTAAACATAAAAGGAAAATTCGTTCTGGTAATTTAGTAATTGATGCCGTACGAAATAAAAAGACATATTACGATTCATTGGCCTATCATATTCATACTGCTCCAGTTTTTCTAGATCCAGATCTTTCATATACGGGTTATGAATCATTAAAATCTGTCGGATTTGATATTATTAGCAATAATGAATTAAAGTATGAAATAATGGATTTGTTCGAGGTTACATATTCCAATATGACCAGATTTCTTCATGACTCACAGAACAAAATATCACAATCTGGGTATTTACAATTTTACATCGAAAACTTTGAACGCTCATATGGTATGGCGATCCCAAATAATTATGATGAACTAATTAAAAGTCAAAAGTTTATAAATATACTTGTGGTTCATAGGATGGTCCAATCATTGGGAATCAATAGAAAACAACTATCCCTTACTGAAAGTGAAAGAATAATTGAAATGATCGATAATGAATTAGCAAAGGACTAAAACCTATGATCAACTTCTTTAGAAAGACACGTAAAAAAATGGCAGATGATAATAAACCTTTAAAGTATATGCGATATGCCATTGGAGAGATAGTTCTTGTGATGTTAGGTATTTTATTGGCGTTACAAGTCAATAATTGGAATGAGAATCGAAAAACAGAAATACAAGAACTTAAATACCTAGAAAGATTGAAAAAAGATTTAGTTCAAGATACTCTTTACTTCAATCAAAGAATCGAAATTCTTGAAACTGCTATTGAAAGTAATACCAAAGCGATAAAAATGGCTTATCAAAATCAACGAGATCTTAAAGAACTCGATACATTATTGAATCTCTATTCTTTTGACTCTGAGCATTTAACAATTCAAAATAACACTTATAATGAGTTGACCAATGCTGGAAATTTTAATATTATCCAGAACGAGGAATTGAAAATTGAGATCATTGATTTATATCGATCTTCAACTGCGATCGACAAACATATTAAAGAGTATAATGAATTCTCGATATCACTATTGACAAATCTAAATACCTCAAATCCATTTTATAAATATTATCCCTATCCTGTGATTCGAGATATATTTGATAGTGATAAAATGTTTATGGATTCTGATTGGGAGTTTATTAATGACCCATCTTCTTATAAATTCCGAATCTTGGAAAACGGCATGCTGACTTACTTAACTAAACACTCAACATTCGTACCTTATTTTAATGATTTAAAGAGCGATTCAAAATCAATTATTAAGTTGATTAATAATGAACTAAAAAGCCGAAAATAATGTTTCGATGAACTTAGATAACAAAAGGTAACAATGTATCCTAAAACAAATCCTCTCCTACCCACACTCCAAAACCCATCCAAAAACAAAAAAACCCCCTATAAATAGAGAGCTTATTGTTGACCCACAAGGATTCGAACCTTGACTGACGATACCAAAAACCGGAGTGCTACCGTTACACCATGGGTCAATTTGGGCTGCAAATTTAATGCAAAGTTTTAATTCAGCAAACAATTTTTAAAAAATTTATAGGTTTATCAAAGAATAACACTTTTACCAAATTACTTTTGGTTTTATTCGATGACTTATTTTTAGTAAATTCGCCACAGTTTTAATATATAACTATGCTTTCATTCAATTATAAAAAATACAATACCATCTTAGGATGGACTGCTTTTTTAATAGCAATCATCACCTATAGCCTCACCCTCGAACCAACGGTAAGCTATTGGGATTGTGGTGAATATATCGCTACTTCGGTAAAACTGCAAATTGGACACCCACCCGGGGCTCCACTATTTCAAATGCTGGGAGCATTTTTTGCCATGTTCACATCCGACATTTCTCAAATCGCAAAAATGGTAAACTTTATGTCGGCCCTGGCAAGTGCCTTTACCATTTTATTTTTGTTTTGGACCATTACAGCCTTGGCTAAAAAAGTGATCATTAAAACTTCCAAAGATCTTACCCAGGGAACATCCATCGCAATTTTAGGTAGTGGAATGGTTGGAGCCTTAGCTTATACTTTTTCCGATAGCTTTTGGTTTAGCGCTGTAGAAGCCGAAGTATATGCCATGTCATCATTTTTAATGGCCTTATTATTTTGGCTAGCCTTACATTGGGAAGCCGAAATGGATAAACCGAGAGGTGACAAATGGTTGTTATTGATTAGTTTTATTGTAGGCCTTTCTTTTGGTGTTCACATTTTATCATTATTAGTGATTCCTCCCATTGTATTTGTTTATATCTACAAAAAGTATCCGAATTTAAGTCGAAAACAATTCATTATAGGCAATATTGTTTCTATCCTGGTATTGGCTTTTGTATTCAAACTGTTATTCCCATATACTTTAAAGTTTTTTAGTGCATCGGAATTGTTTTTTGTAAATAATATTGGTTTACCCTTCAATTCAGGTAGTTTGATAGCCGGTGCGGTTTTGGCCGGTTTATTCTATTTTGGCTTAAAATATACTCGTAAGAAAAAACAATTTACAGCAAATCTTTTGGTTTTATCTGTGCTATTTATCATGATAGGATTTTCATCATGGTTAATGTTACCCATTAGAGCTAATGCGGATACAACTATCAACGAAAACAACCCATCGAGTGCCAGAGAATTATTGGCATATTATAATAGAGAACAATATGGTGATGCCAACGTTTTTTATGGTTCTTATTATTCAGAAACGGGGGAAAGAAATAAAACTCAACCTTACCGTGATTCAAAACCGAAATATGAAAAAGACGAAAAGGCCGGTAAATATATTATTGTAAATAATTACAAGGATGAATTACCAAATTATACCGATAAGCATAAAGGAATCATCCCGCGTATGGTCGATCCTACACCAAGCGTAGTCCAAAATTATAAGGCCATCGCAGGAATACCACAAAAGAGCAAACGTCGTCCAACATTTGGAGAAAATATTTCCTATATGATTACTTTTCAATTTGGATATATGTATGGAAGGTATTTTATGTGGAATTTTGTAGGAAAACAAGATGATCTTCAAGGAAATTTAGACAATCATGGCAATTGGCTCAGTGGGCTTGATTTTATTGACAGCCCCAGATTGGGTTCACAAAAGAATTTACCCAGTGATATAATGAATAACAAAGGAAGAAATGTTTATTATTTTTTACCGCTGATTTTAGGTTTGATAGGTTTGCTCTATCATATTAAAAAAGATAAAAATAATTTTTATATACTGCTATTGTTCTTTGCCTTTACCGGCCTGGCCATTGTTTTTTATACCAATCCCAAACCTTTTGAACCCCGTGAACGCGATTATGCAGTGGTTGGTTCTTTTTATGTTTTTGCCATTTGGATAGGTTTTGGAGTCTTGGCTATTTATGAAAAACTAAAACACAAAATAAAACAAAGTCCTTTAGCCATTTCCATTGCAGCAATTTGCTTGCTGTGTGTTCCAGTGATCATGGCAAAAGAAAACTGGGATGATCATGATCGTTCAGGGAAATTCGCAACTTATAACAATGCAAAAGCTTATCTGGATTCTTGTCAGGAAAATGCCATTATGTTTACCATTGGTGATAATGACACCTTCCCTCTTTGGTATATGCAGGAGGTGGAAGATTATAGAACGGATATCAAATTGATCAATACCAGTTTATTTGCCAAAGATTGGTATATCGATCAGCAAAAAAGAAAAACCTATAAGGCCGACCCTATTCCTTCACAATTAACGCATAAGCAATATCGAGAAGGATCATTGGATGTTGCTTATCATTATCCTTACCCATTTCCCAAGTTCAAGGATTCGGTGATGGATCTTAAACTTTTTATGAGATGGATTTCAAGTGATGATGAGAGGACTTATATTGATTTTGAAGACAATGGACATCCGGAAAAAGTATATCCTACCAATAAAATTCGAATTATGGTTGACAAGGAAGCCGTTTTAAAACATGGTATTGTTGCCCAAAAAGATGCTGATTTAATCGTTCCTTATATTGATATTGAGATATCGGAAGCTGCCTTGACAAAAAACCGGATTTTAATGCTTGATATATTGGCAAATAACAATTGGGAACGACCCATATATTTTACGGGTGGTGCTCAGGCAGCAGAGGAATATATTTGGTTAAAAGACTATTTACAATTGGATGGATTGGCGTATAAATTAGTACCTATAAAATCAGAAATTGGCGACCAAAGTTTCTTAGATATGGGAAGAATTGATACAGATAGTATGTATGCTCATGTGAAAAAATGGAGCTGGAAGAATTCGAATGGCGATATTTATGTCGATCCAGAATCCAGAAAGAACAGTATTTCGTTTAGAAACAGCTTAAGCAGGTTGGCAGATCAATTGATTGAAGAAGGCAAACTGGATAAGGCAGAAGAAATTTTGGATATGTCAATAGATAATATGCCTATTGAAAAATATGGTTATTATCGTTTGATCATAGGTTATATAGAGTCGTATTACAATGTAAAAAAACCAGAAAAAGCTAGAAAAATTGTTAACTTTTTGGTTGAAAATTTCCAAGAAAAAATAGTGTATAGCAGTGGTTTAGATTCCTATGATTTTTCACAAAACTTTGGGGATTTAGAAGGTACATTGGATTTGTATCGTTATATAATTGCAACCTGTATGGAGTTTGATACGGATGAATATGCTGAAAAATTAAAAGAAGATTTTTTGATATCTGTAACGCTATTGGAAGATGCTTTGGATGAGAAGTAGAAGAATAGAGAAGAAATAAGGTTTCATCTTATTAAAATAAATAATGAAATTTTATCCTGTAAAAACTCCTAAAATTGTTCAAAATATTTTTAGGAGTTATATTTGGAATATCCCAACCAAAAAAAAGGAAATTTACCTCACTTTTGACGATGGGCCGATCCCTGAAATTACACCTTGGGTATTAAAAACTCTTTCAGATTATAATGCCAAAGCAACTTTTTTTTGTATTGGTGAAAATGTCAAGAATCATCCAAACATTTTTCAAAATATTATTGACCAAGGCCATACTATAGGTAACCATACTTACCATCATTTGAATGGATGGAAAACCAGCACTCAAAAGTATGTAAACAGTATCGACAAAGCAGAAAGTATACAGTATTCAACTGGCAGTAGATATAATTATTCAAAACAATTTGAATCTAAATTATTCCGTCCTCCTTATGGGAAAATAAAACCGGGTCAGGCAAAAAAAATTACTGAAATAGGCTATAAAATAATCATGTGGGATGTTCTAAGCGGTGATTTTGATCAGAAATTGATTAAGGAAGATTGTTATCAAAATGTTATTAAAAATAGTAAGAATGGAAGTATTATCGTGTTCCACGACAGTGAAAAAGCTTTTAAGAATTTAGAATATACATTACCAAAGGTTTTGGAATATTGTACCGTGAATGGCTTTATTTTTAAGGCTTTGAATAATATCGCGCCATAAATTTACTTTTTACTTTTACCTTCTTACACATATTGTTCCACCAAACTAATCAATGTATTGGCATCTTGAGCACCTGTTTGACGCCATTTCATTTCGCCGTCTTTATAAATGATAAATGTGGGATTCCCCTTAATCCTCAATGCAGATGCCAGTGCTTCATTTTTTTCAACATTAATTTTTACAACCTTTGCCTTATCACCCAAGGCGGCAGCAACATTACGCAATGTTGAATGCAAGTCCGTATTATCTTCCCCCCATTCTGCATAGAAATCGATTAAAGTAGGGATTTTAGATCCTATCAATTCGCCAAACTTTGTCATACAATTTTTATTTGTGAGCTTTTACAAATATAGCATTTTTAATCAAGAACCCTTATAACCTGAGTTCGGCTTAAAATATAAGCACAGCTTCATAAAATTTTTCCATAACCAATTCAAATTTTTGCAGTACTATTTGGATAATTCAAGGAAATATGAAGCAGGATATGGGAAAATTTTCGAAGCCTACCAGTAGGAAAGCCATTATTATGCAATCTTTGAATCATAAAAACATCGAAATAAACGCTATTACGTATTTTTATAAATCCAAATCTCACGCAATAATGGTTTTCTGTGTAAATATTTTAAGTCAAACTCAGGTTTATAAACAGCCAAATATTGGCATTTTATGCCAATATTTTAGCGTTTTTTTAAGAAATAGAACAAACCGCCAAAGATCATTTCTGAATATAATTAAAAAATTTAAAGGAAATATTTTCTTTTTATATGAAAACTGTTCGATGATTTTAGTTGTTTTTTATCTTAAAATTCAAATTTATCAAAGTATAATAAGCATAGAACAAAACTTATATAAACAACTGTTTTTAAGATTTTTATTATATATTTACAAGCCTTTGCCTCTGAAATAAAGAATTCTAGCCAACCATAAATGCCTATTCATGAAAAATACACTTCAGCAACTTATTGAAAAAAACAAGGAGGAAGAAAAAGCATATGCCAACCATAGAGAATCAGAAATCAACAATCCAAAAACTACAGATGACCGACGAAGTTTTTTAAAGAAAACAGCATTAGGTGGCATTGCAATGACAAGTATGATCGGCCTTTCTTTTGAAGATACCATAGCACAAACCACTTCTAAGGTGAATCGGTATTCATCTCCTTCAGAATTAAAAATAACCGATATGCGATATGCACTTATATCAGTTATGGGAGGAACTGCTATTATTCGTATTGACACCAACCAAGGAATTTATGGCCTTGGAGAGGTAAGAGATGCTGCTGATGTGCGTTATGCCTTAATGCTTAAAAGCCGAATTCTTGGAAAAAACCCATGTAACGTCGAGAAAATATTTAAAAGTATCAAACAGTTTGGTGGCCCGGCACGACAGGCAGGTGGGGTTTGTGCGGTAGAAATGGCCTTATGGGATATCTGTGGAAAAGCATACAATGTTCCGACCTGGCAATTGCTCGGCGGAAGATACCGGGATAAAATCAGATTGTATGCCGATACTCCTGAAGCCCAATCGCCTGAAGAGCAGAAAAAATTGATAGAATATCGTATTAAAGATCAAGGATATACCTGGTTAAAAATGGATGTTTCCATTGGCAAATTAAGAGGAAAACCAAACACCCTGGTAAATGGAAAATTCTGGGAAGATTCTAAAGGAAGACTCAGCCAATGGGGTGATAGAAGAAATTATATGTCTTATGGCAACACGATGCATCCGTTTACCCAAATTCAAATCACTGAAAAAGGGCTGGAGGAATTGCAACAAATTGTAGAAAATGTTCGCGATATGGTGGGTTACGAAATTCCTATTTCCACAGATCATTATGGACATTTTGATTTAAATAATGGCATTCGACTGGCAAAAGCATTGGACAAATACAGGCTGGCTTGGTTTGAAGATATGATTCCATGGCAACATACCGATCAATGGAGAACCATTACAGAAGCCATTGAAACACCAACAACTACCGGTGAAGACATCTATTTACTAAAAGACTTTAAACCGCTTATAGAAAAAAGAGCGGTAGATATCATACATCCGGACCTCGCAACTTCAGGTGGGATTTTAGAAACCAAAAGAATCGCAGATTATGCTGAAGAATTTGGAATCGCCATGGCCATGCACCAGGCAGGCACTCCGGTTTCTTTTATGGCCAATGTGCATTGTGCAGCTGCTTCCCAAAATTTTCTAGCCTTAGAACACCATTCCGTTGATGTACTATGGTGGGAAAGTTTAGTGAAAATGGTGGATGGCAATAAGATGATTGACAAAGGTTTTGCACCTGTACCCCTTTCATCTCCTGGATTAGGTATAGAGCTCAATGAAGATGTGCTGAAAGAACACTTGGATCCAAGAGATAAAAGCTTTTTTGCTCCTACAAAAGAATGGGACATATTGCGCTCTCATGATAGAACATACAGTTGATACTGTTTTCATTTAATAAATCAAATTTTTAACCATAAACATCTCTAATCCGATATAATATCAAACCATAACACGATGAAAAAAAGAATCATTTTAATCACAATAAGTATGTTAACTATTTGCATTACACAAGCGCAACAAGTTGCATCATCACCCGAATATATTAAAACTTTGACTTCCCAATGGGAGGGAGAAAGGTTTCGTGATGGAAGACCTAGGGTTTCGGATGCTCTTTTGAAAAGATTGAAAAAAATTAGAATTGAAGAAGCATGGGGTTATTTGCGCAGTAAAGGATTTCATAATCAATATGATGGCGGCTGGGAAATTATACATCAGGAAAACGCAATGACCGGCCGTGTTGTCACAGCTCAATATATGCCTTTACGGCCCGATTTTAAACAAGTGATAAAAATGCAGGGAGCCGCTGAAAATCGGGATACTATTGGTGGAAGTAATTCATGGCCCATTGAAATACTGGAAGAAGGAGATGTTTATGTGGCAGATGGTTATGCCAGAGTTATAAACGGTACGCTTATAGGATCCAATCTTGGGAATGCGATTTATGCCAATTCAAAAAATGGAGTCATATTTAATGCCGGTATACGAGATTTAGGAGGATTGTTAGAAATCGAAGGCTTTAATGCTTGGTTCAGAGGAGAAGACCCTTCCTATTTACAAGATGAAATGCTCACAACCATCAATGCTCCGATTCGCATTGGCAGAGCCATAGTTTTGCCCGGCGATGTTGTTCTTGCAAACAGGCATGGGGTGGTATTTATTCCCGCCCATCTTTTAAGTGAATTGGTATTATCATCTGAAGTTGTTGGTTTAATAGATGAGTTTGGCTTTCAAAGATTGAAAGAAAAAAAATATACACCCGGTCAAATTGATACCAAATGGACCGATGAAATCAAAAAAGATTTTGTGAATTGGACCAAAAATTACCCCGGTAATAAATTGCCAATGACCAGAAAAGAATTAAATCAATACCTAAAAGAAAATAATTTCTATTAGGTACTTAGTTTTTGAAATTTAATGGGGTAATCCCTTTAAATAATTATTATAATTTCAGATTTAAAAAGAATAAAAATCATGAAAAAATTATGGATATTATTGATGTTTTTAATTGCAATTGCTTGTAATGATACCTCCAAAAATGATTCTAATTTGAGCTCGACAAATGTTAAAATCGAAGTTGAGCTGGCTGTCAAGGCATTAAATGAAGCCTTAATAAATCCTCAAAACGCAAAATTCGAAAATATTGTCACCAAAGGATTATCATACGGACATTCAAGTGGGAATATTCAAAATAAAGATGAATTCATAGATGACCTGGTGAATGGTTCCTTTGATTTTCAAGAAATAAATATTTCAGATCAAACCATTGATGTTTTTGATCAAACGGCTATAGTCAGGCATATTTTATCGGCAAAAGCATCTAATGCCGGAGAAGCCATAGAAATAAGCATTGGTATTTTTTTAGTGTTTCAAAAGCAAAATGGCCAATGGAAACTTCGTGCCCGGCAGGCCTATAAATTGTAATCATTTTATTTGAAAAAAAATGTCATTTATTATAAATGACGGGAATTTTATTCAGAAGATCGTATCCTTTTTTGTAGTTTTGATTTTCTTTTCAATCCCTGACAAATGCCTGAACAAAAAAGACTTTTTTTACTTGATGCTTTCGCCTTAATATTTAGAGGATACTATGCCTTGATAAAAAACCCAAGCATCAATTCTAAGGGAATGGATACTTCGGCCATTTTAGGTTTTACAAATTCATTGTTAGATGTTATTCGAAGGGAAAAACCAGACCTGTTAGCTGTTGCATTTGATAAAGGAGGATCTGTTGCAAGAACTGATGTATATCCGGAATATAAAGCCAATCGAAAAGAGACTCCTGAAGCCATTAAAATTGCGGTTCCCTATATTCATACTATTCTTGAAGCCATGAATATTCCAATTATTGAAGTCGCAGGAATAGAAGCAGATGATTTGATAGGAACCCTCTCAGTTCAAGCCGATAAAGCCGGGTATAAAACATTTATGGTGACTCCTGATAAAGATTACGCCCAATTAGTTACCGAAAATGTGGTGATGTACAAGCCCGCACGCATGGGTAACGGAATCGAAATTTGGGATGTTGAAAAAGTGAAAGAAAAGTTTGAAATTGATCATCCGAAACAGGTTATTGATTATTTGGGAATGATGGGAGATGCCGTAGATAATATTCCCGGTTTACCCGGGGTGGGTGATAAAACGGCAAAAAAGTTCCTGAAACTATACGGTTCCATGGAAGGCTTATTGGCCAATACGCATGAGCTAAAAGGTAAATTAAAAGAAAAGATTGAAGCCAATGCAGAACTCGGACTTCTATCCAAACGGCTAGCAACTATCATGTTGGATTGCCCGGTTGAATTTAATGCGGAAGACTTCAAACTTTCAACGCCCGATTTTCAAAAAGTCTCTGATGTTTTTCAAGAATTAGAATTCCGAAGAATGCATGAAAATTTTAATCGAATTTTTAAAAGTATGGGTGAGCAAACTGCTTCATCTAACGAGAATAAGATTCCTGCTTCTGCAGGAATGACAGAGACAATCAATCAAAAATTTTCTTCGGAAACACAGCAATTGGATTTGTTTGCCACTCCTGCCGAAAATAATCAACCAGAAGTCATTTCGGGTTTTAAAGAAGCAAAAAACACCAACCATTTTTATCAATATATAAATACAAAATTGTCTCGTAAATTGCTGATTAAAAAATTGTCAAATCAAAAATCAGTTTGTTTTGATACAGAAACTACCAGCTTAAACACATTCGAGGCAGAACTAGTTGGAATCGCATTTACTTATGAAAAAGGAAAAGGATATTATGTCACGTTTCCCAATAATCAAAAGAATGTTCAGGAAATACTGGAAGAATTTCGTCCATTTTTTGAAGATGAATCTATTGAAAAAATCGGTCAGAATTTAAAATATGATATCAAGGTCTTACGAAATTACGATATCAAGGTTCAAGGTCAGATTTTTGATACCATGTTGGCACATTACCTTATCAATCCTGATATGCGACATAATCTGGATGTTTTGGCAGAATCATATTTAAATTATCATCCCATTTCAATAGAAACATTGATTGGTAAAAAAGGTAAAAATCAGGGCTCGATGAGAGATGTTGACATTGATAAGCAAACCGAATACGCCGTTGAAGATTCTGATATTACCTTTCAGCTCAAAGAGATATTTGAAAAAGAATTGGATAAAAATAATCTGACAAAATTATTTAATGAAATTGAAATCCCTGTACTTAATGTTTTAGCAAGTATGGAATTGGAAGGGATTAATGTGAATGCCGATTTCTTGAAAAGTTTATCGAAAGATTTAACCAAAGATATTCTTGATTTGGAAAGTAAAATTTATGGTGAGGCAAAAATTGAGTTTAATTTGGCATCACCAAAACAGTTGGGTGAAGTTTTATTTGACCATTTAAAACTAGTTGATAAGCCTAAAAAAACTAAAACAGGACAATATGCTACAGGTGAAGATGTGCTATCTTATCTCGCTCCAAAACATGAGATCATCGCTCATATTTTAGAATGGAGGGGACTGATTAAACTAAAAAACACCTATGTAGATTCCTTACCCAATGAAATCAATAAAAAGACCGGTAGAATTCATACCACCTATAGTCAGGCCGTGGCTGCTACGGGCAGGTTGAGTTCGAACAAGCCGAATTTACAAAATATCCCGATTCGTACTGAACGTGGGAGACAAGTGAGAAAAGCATTTGTTCCCAGAGATGAAAATTACACGCTATTAGCGGCAGATTATTCTCAAATTGAATTGAGATTGATTGCCGAATTAAGTGGTGACGAGACTATGAAAAAATCATTTATTAATGGCGAAGATATTCACCGTGCTACCGCTTCAAAAGTATTTGGCATTCCTCTTGAAGAAGTAACAAGGGAACAACGAAGCCATGCAAAAACGGTGAATTTTGGAATTATTTACGGGGTATCGGCTTTTGGATTGAGTCAGCAAACTGATTTGAGCCGATCTGAAGCCAAGGAATTGATTGAAACCTATTATCAAACCTATCCAACATTGAAAACATATATTGGAAAACAAATAGATTTTGCACGAGACAATGGCTATGTAGAAACGCTTTTGGGCAGACGACGTTATTTAAAAAATATCAACTCTCAAAATTCTATTGTCCGATCGGGTGATGAACGAAATGCTGTAAACGCTCCTATTCAAGGATCAGCTGCAGATATCATAAAAATTGCCATGATTAATATTCACAATTTATTCCGAAAAGAAAATTACAAATCAAAAATGCTGTTACAAGTACATGATGAATTGGTCTTCGATATTCATAAGGACGAATTGGAAATACTCAAACCTATCATCAAACATGAAATGGAAAATGCCTATAAACTATCCATTCCGTTAACCGTTGATCTTGGTGAAGGTAAGAATTGGTTAGAGGCACATTAAACCCGGATTATGCATTAAAAAGTCTATTACGGTTTGAAATTGCTGCAAAATATGGGCCTTGCATCATTTTTCGCTTTAACCATAGCGATGCTATGCTTAAATCAATAAAATGTCATATTTTATTGCACTTTCAATCCTCATCACGAAGTTTTAATGTATAATCCGGGTTAAAATAGTTTGCCGTTCCAGTATTCGGCTCTCAATCAAACAAATAAATACTACTGCGCTGCTCAAAAAATCTCATGGATTCGAGCCTCAGCAAATTTAATTCATACCTTTTTGATACCTAATGTTTTCGAAACTTTACTTTTTAATCCTACAGCCAATGGCTCTTGTATTAAGAATTTCAGGAGTTTTTCCTTCTAGCAAGGCATCAACAGCATCTTCAACATATTTTTTCGTTGCCTTGGAAGCATTATAAGAATTATTGTCTATTGCTCCAATATAAGCTACTTTTAAACCTTCATTTTCCTTATTCAATAAAAACACATGAGGTGTTCTTGAAGCTCCATATTGAGGATAAATTTTTTGTCCCTCGTCAAGCAAATAAGGAAATGTAAAGCCTTTTTCTTTTGCCCTTTTTTGCATGGAAGTGAAATCGTCATCCTTAGATACCTCAGGGTTATTTGGATTAATGGCAATTACAGGATATCCTTTTCCCTTATACTTTTTGTCTAATTCAATAATCCTATCTTCATAAGCAACAGAATACGGGCAACTGTTACAGGTAAATATTACAATAAATCCTTTGGCATTCGGAAAATCGGATAAAGAAACTTTACTATTATCAACATTTATCAAACTAAAGTTAGTTGCCAGGTCTCCAATTTTATATCCATCATCAGATGAATTGTTTACAGTAAAAGCAATACTAATGGCTAAAACTGAAAAAATAAAAATACCTATTAATTTTTTCATAATTAGTTCGTTTTTAAAAATTTATTCAATTCTTTTAGTAGTAAATCATAGGTGAAAGATTGCTCATAAAATTCACGAGAATCTTTATTATAAATCAACGTAGCAGGGATTGATCCCGACCATTTTTCACTGATCTTAGGAATCCATGTATTTTGATCCGGGTCATTCATTACAATCACTTTTGATTGTAAATTGTGTTTCTCGATAAATGGTATAACCTTTTTCTCAATTTGATCGGGAAAATCCAAGCTTACCAAAATCACTTCAACATTTTTATCTTTATAATTATTGTTCAACTTTTCAAAAGCCGGTAATTCTTCTACACATGGTTTGCACCAAGTTGCCCAAAAATTGATGATATATGTTTTATCATCTTTTTTATGCAACAATGGTTCTAAATGCATATAATCAAATGTTTTCACAGTTTTAATAACTGATCTTTCATTTATTAAACCCTCTTGAATTGATGATTCTTGAGACTGAACTTCTTTCTTGCAAGAAAAAGTAACCAATATTATTGAGAGTAAAAAAGCGATTTTTTTCATATCTGTAAAGTTAAACAATTAAATTATTGCCAAAAAAATATTAACGAAACCTTAACGGAACAAAGAGGATTTTAGACCTGTTTTTGCTTTAAAATTATGTCTAAAATCCTATTTGCTAAATGAATAATTAGTTGTACTTTTGCAAACTCTTTGAAGAGAAAAAAAGGAATGTTTAATCAAAACAAAAAATTTAATTGTGAATACATTAAGTTACAAAACAGTATCAGCTAACAAGAACACCGTTAATAAAGAATGGGTTTTGGTTGATGCAGACGGTCAAACGTTGGGTCGTCTAGCCTCTAAAATTGCATCGATGATTAGAGGTAAGCACAAAACTAATTTCACTCCTCACGTTGATTGTGGGGACAATGTAGTAGTTATCAACGCGAAAAAAATAGTATTAACTGGAAAAAAATGGAATGACAAAATTTATATTCGTCATACAGGTTATCCAGGTGGACAAAGAATGCTTACTGCAAACGAATTATTCGCAAAAGATCCAATTCGTCTTGTAGAAAAAGCGGTAAAAGGTATGTTGCCAAAAAACAAATTGGGCAGTGCATTGTTTAGAAATTTATATGTTTATTCAGGTAGTGAACATAGCCAGCAAGCACAAAACCCAAAATCTATTCAAGTAAACGAACTAAAGTAATATGGAAATTATTCACAAAATAGGAAGAAGAAAAACTGCTGTTGCTCGTATATATCTTTCAAAAGGTAAAGGTAACATAACTGTCAACAAAAAAGATTATAAGGAATACTTCCGTACTGACATTTTACAGTATAAAATTTTACAACCATTGAATTTAACCGATAATGTTGAATCTTTTGACATCAGTGCCAAAGTGTTTGGCGGAGGTGTTACCGGACAGGCAGAGGCAATTCGTTTGGCTATTTCAAGGGCTTTAGTGGCAATTGATGAGGATAACAAAAGCTTGTTGAAACCAGATGGATTACTTACAAGAGATCCAAGAATGGTTGAGCGTAAAAAATTCGGTCAGAAAAAAGCTCGGAAGAAATTCCAATTCTCTAAACGTTAATATGCATACTGAATTAATTTTCAGCATCTTTTAAAAATATTTTAATAATCAATATAAAACCGTTAGAGATTCTGAAAAAATTTCAGAATTTTAGTTTAGCATCCAAATAATTGAGACTCCCGAATGTCGAGACTACTTAGTTATTGCTATCACAACGAACGTAAACAAAAACAAAATGGCAATCATTGAAATCAAAGAATTAATTGAATCAGGTGTACATTTCGGTCACCTAACAAGAAAATGGAATCCTAATATGGCTCCATTTATTTATACAGAACGTAAAGGAATTCACATTATCGATCTTTACAAAACAGCTGCAAAAATTGAAGATGCAATGAATGCATTACAAAAAATAGCAGCATCTGGTAGAAAAATACTTTTTGTAGCAACAAAAAAACAAGCAAAAGATATCGTTGCTGGAAAAGCAGAAACCGTAAATATGCCTTATATTACTGAAAGATGGCCAGGCGGAATGCTTACAAACTTTATTACTATTAGAAAAGCCGTTAAAAAAATGGCTATAATTGATAGAATGAAAAAAGATGGCTCTTTTGATGCACTATCAAAAAGAGAAAAATTACAAATCAATCGTCAAAGAGCTAAATTAGAAAAGAATTTAGGTTCAATCACTGATATGACTCGTTTACCGGCTGCTATTTTAGTCGTTGATATCAAACGTGAGCATATTGCTGTTGCTGAAGCGCAAAAATTAAATATTCCGATTTTTGCAATGGTCGATACAAATTCTGATCCAAGACAAATTGATTATGTCATTCCATCGAATGACGATGCTTCAAAATCAATTGAAAGAGTTTTAACCTATTTAACAGATGCAATAGCAACTGGCTTGGCTGACAGAAAAAGCAGTAAAGAAAAAGAATTTGTAGCTAAATCAACAGAAGCTGCAGCTAAATTAGCAGAAACTGCAGCTAAATCAACAGAAGCTACAGCTGTAGTGGAAAAAGTAAAAAGTGAAGAAAAATAATTGTATAACTAAATGTTAAATAATTGATTTTTAATCAATATTCTAACGATTAAATATAATATAAAATGGCAAAAATAACAGCCGCAGAAGTAAACAGCTTAAGAAAAAGAACCGGTGCCGGTATGATGGATTGTAAAAATGCATTGGTAGAAGCAAATGGTGATATTGATTTGGCAATTGATATATTACGTAAAAAAGGACAAAAAGTTGCTGCTAAAAGAGCAGACAGAGAATCTAGTGAAGGCGCAGCTATAGCCATTGTAAATAATGACAGTACATCTGGAGCCGTGATTGTTTTGGGTTGTGAAACCGATTTTGTTGGGAAAAACGAAAGTTTTGTAAACCTCGCAAATGAATTGGCAAAAATAGCATTGAAAAGTGCTACAAAAGAAGAATTATTAAATACTGATTTTGGCGGGATTACAGTTGCTGAAAAGTTAATTGAACAAACAGGTATCATTGGGGAGAAAATTGAACTTTCAGGTTTTAAAAAATTAAATGCTCCTTTTGTGGGTTCTTATATTCATAGTGGTAATAAAATCGCAACTATTGTTGGGTTATCTGCAAATGTAGATGGAGCTGATGTGGTAGCAAAAGATGTTGCCATGCAAGCTGCAGCAATGAACCCTATTGCCTTAAACGCAGATGGAGTTGATGCTTCTATCATTGAAAAAGAAATTGAAATTGCAAAAGATCAATTGCGTCAGGAAGGAAAGCCGGAAGCGATGCTTGATAAAATCGCAGAAGGTAAAATCAAGCGTTTCTTTAAAGACAATACCTTGGTCAATCAAATCTTTATCAAAGATAATAAACAAACCGTTGCTCAGTACGTAAAAACAATTGGCGATGTTGAAGTGGTTAGCTATTCCAGGGTTGCATTAGGATAAATACGACACACGAATAAAACAAAAAAATCCCGATATTATCGGGATTTTTTTTTATATAAAGTAGGTATCAGATTTTTATAAATATTTTTCTTTTGTATAAAACATATGTTATCAACCAGAAAAAGATAATATGTGAAATAGCAAAAAATAATGAACCATTCATATTTCCAGCTATGGGTACGAAAACGTTATTAAATAAATAACCATGTAAAGTCACAATTTCTCCTGTAGGGTTTGTAATTTTTATCGAACCCATTGTTCTTGCAAAAAGGCCGGCAAACACATAAATAAATAATGGATTCATGCCAAAATGAATAAATGGCAGTGACCATTTCTTTATTCCTTTTACATCAATCAGCCAAAGCAATAAGGCTAAAAATAACATGGCAAGGCCTCCAGTATAGATCACATAGGAACTGGACCATAATGGTTTATTGATTGGGAATACAAGATCCCAAATCAAACCCAAAATAACCCCTATAACACCATATAAAATCAATTTCTTCACTGCCTTTAAAGTGTCACTTGAAGTTTCGATCAATCTTCCGGTAAAATACCCTAATAATACAGTGCCAATAGCTGGAATTGAAGATAACAATCCTTCCGGGTCAAATGGAATTCCAAATCCTTTATACATATGATTTTCTCCAAAAATAAGTAGATCTAATTTAGCAACTACATTTGATTCTAAACTGTATACATCACCCGAACCACCAAAATAAATGATCCCCCAATAACCGAATAGAATTATTATCAAAGCTATGATCAATTTTTTATTATCAAAGGCTAGGCATAAAATTGCAGCTATCGCATAGGCAATGGCTATCCGTTGCAACACTCCATAAATTCTTAAGTTTCCAAAATCATAATAGGGGAAGCCGTTTAAAAATAATCCCAGTATAAAAATTACCAAAAACCTTTTTAAAATTTTTCCGACACCTTCTTTTGTCAATCCACTTCCATATTTTTTGAATGAAAACCACATGGAAACTCCCACGATAAATAAGAAAAAAGGAAAGACGAGATCAGTTGGTGTGCATCCGTCCCAATCTGAATGCCTAAAGGGTGGATATACATAACTCCAGCTCCCGGGAGTATTCACCAGGATCATCAAAGCAATTGTCAGGCCTCTTAATACATCTAAGGCTTGTAATCTTTTAACAGCCATCATAAATTTATTCGTTATCTTTCATACCTACCTTATGGCCTGAAATTGCATAATAGAGAATGAAAATATAACATGGGAATAAGATCCAATAACTGGATGTGGAAGCCTCAGCTAAAGCAGTTGCTTCATCAATTCCCTGAGAAATCAATGCTGCTTTTTTACTATCTACAAACTGTCCGTATAAGGGTGTAATAATCGCTCCACCCGAAATTGCCATAATCAATAATGCCGAAGCTGTTTTGGTAAATTTACCCAATCCCTTTAAGGTCAAAGGCCAAACTGCCGGCCAAACCAGCGCATTTGCAATTCCCAAAGCTGCTACAAACAATACAGAAGTGTAACCTGTTGTAAAAATTATACAGGTGGTAAAAACAATTCCCAAAACTGCACTTATTTTTAAGGCCATATCCTGCTTTAAATATTTAGGTATTAAAACAATCCCTAAAGCATACATACTAACCATAGCCATCAAGGTAAATGATGTAAAGAATTTGGCATCATTGCCTGAAATCCCTAATGATAAACCATACTTTATAATGGTGTCTCCGGCCACAACCTCAGCTCCTACATATAAAAATAATGCTAAAACACCCAACCATAAATGTGGAAATTGGAAAATGCTGGTTCTTGGTATTGCTCCATCTTTTAATTCTTTGATAGGTTCTGCTTCCACATGAGGTAAGGGGGCCTTTCTTATCAATAAACCAAAAATAAATAACACAATTGCCATTACAATGTAAGGCATAATTACATTACCCGCCATATCATCTAATAGAATCCCTTTTTCTTCGTCGGAAACAACGTTAAGTTTTTCTTTAACCTCATCAATTCCAGCTAATAAAAGAGCACCAAAAATTAAGGATCCTAAAGCTCCAACGGCTTTATTTGCAATACCCATGATAGCAATTCTTTTGGCAGCACTTTCAATTGGGCCTAAAATAGTGATATATGGATTGGCTGCAGTTTGGCAGATGGTCATTCCTGCACCTTGAATAAAAATACATATCAATGTAGCCCAATAAATCCTCGCAGTCGCAACAGGAATAAATAAAAGAGCACCAATGGCCATAACAAATAAACCAATCGACATGCCCTTTCTATACCCAACCTTATTTATTATTGAAGAGGCAGGCAAAGCCATTACCACAAAAGAAATATATGAGGCTGAAGCCACAAGATAAGCCTGGGCATCTGTTAATTCATTAATGGTGCCCATATATGGAATTAAAGCTCCGTTGATCCAGGTAACAAAACCGAAAACGGCGAATAATCCTGCAATAATTGCAATGGGAACTAAATGTTTGTTTTTTGAATTTGACATATGATTAAATTTATATTGAGTATTTTTTTTCTAAAGTACTGTTTAATATAGGTTCACTAAACTATTTTCTATGATCGACACAAATTGATAGATGAACAAACATTTTTAAGCTACAAACAAGATAAGTGTGTTATTATAAACATTCTATTCTGGTTGGTTTTTAATATTTAAAATTTTTTGTTTGGCAAATTGAATATAATTTCTGCCTATGGGTATTCTTCTATTGGCGATTTCAACTGAGTTTCCTTCAACATATGATATTTTATTAATTGAAATGGTAAAGGAACGATGGATTCGGATAAAATTATCATTTGACAACTCCTCAGAAATACTAGTCATAGATTTGTGTACCAAATAATCTCCCAAAACCGTAATTACCTTAATATAATCCTTTAAGCTTTCAATATACAAAATATCATTCAACTTAATTTTCATCTGTTTTTTATCCACTTTTAAAAATATAAAAGGTTCCTCAGGTATTGAAACTTCAACAGTTTTTCCTTTTTCCAGATTGATTCTATTCGTAATTTTATTAATCGCTTTTAAAAATCTTCCAAAGGGAATTGGTTTTACCAAATAATCTATCACATCCAAGTCAAAACTTTCTACGGCAAATTCCCTATACGCTGTTGTTATAATGGTATAGGGTTTATTTGAGAGTGAACGCAAAAACTCTAAACCATTCATTTTGGGCATATTAATGTCTAAAAAAAGAAGATCAATATCTCCCTTTTCGATAGTTGCTATAGCTTGAATAGGGTTGTTAAAAGTCTCAATCAATTCAAGGTTCTGAATTTCCTTTAAATAATTTTTAATCACCTGTACGGCCAAGGGTTCATCATCAATAATAATACATTTAATTTTCATTGAATAGGAATTTTGAGTTCTACACAATACTTCTGATCATTTATAGATGTTTTCAAATAAAATTCTTTTTTAAATAAAAGTTCCAGTCTTCTCTTTACATTTTCAATACCAATACCATGTTTAAAGTCCATTTTATCTTTATGGCTAATTGGATTTTCAACTTTAAAAATAAGCTTTTTATTATTAACATTCTCAAAACTTATATCAACCTTAATATGATCGTTTTCCTTAACACCATGTTTAAAACAATTTTCTATAAAAGGTAAAAAAAGAAGTGGCGGGACCATAACATCATCAATATTACCAATAATATCGGTATTTATTTCCATTCTATCGCCATATCGTAATCGCTCTAAGTCGATATAACTTTGAATATAATTCAGCACATCATACAATCTAATTTCTGGTTCGCTGGCATCATATAAAATATGTTGCATGATGTCGGATAACTTCAACACTACACTCGGAGCCACATCTGATTTTTCCAAGGTCAATGCATATAAATTATTTAAAGTATTAAAGAAAAAATGAGGTTGGATTTGAGATTTTAAAAAATTTAATTCTGTTCTCAATTGTATTTCTTGCAATTGCTCAGATCTTTTTCTTTCGGCAATCCAATCCGCAGTCAATTTTATGGTTGTTACAAGACCGACTTCATAAATTCCAATTAAAAAAACAACTACAATATGATTAAATGAATATGCCTTTTGAGGTGATTCAGATTCAGGCCAAACATTTTCATTAATTAAGGAGTAAATAAGTTCTGTTCTAACTACGTAAAAAACACATAAAACTATAATCAAGTAAAAGATATACCTTTTAAATTTTTTCGTTATAATAAATTTAGGAACCAGAATATATATATTTATATAGACCAAAATCATTGCCATTGGAAAGGTGACCAAATTTGATTTTAGCGAATACCAATAATCATTATAATAACTACCCCATCTTATGACATTAAAAATAAAATATATCACCCAAAACAAGATATGATATCTCCTAGGAATCGATCTACTTGTATTTTCTAACCATTTGAACATGAATAAAACTAATTTTGTAAAGAAATTTAGATTTAAATTTTGCGAAAAATATATGTTTTTTTTATCAATTCAAAATTTTTCACTTCAATTAATCCTTCAAAAAATCAAATCTCATTTGTGATTGGAAAACTGCTTTTCATTGTTACTTTGGGGTTATTCATAGATTTTATTATTCAAACCCTCTGAATATATTTATCTTTACAGCTATTAAGTCAATTAATACATGCATAAGCTTATAAGTTCATTATTATTTCTTTAGTTTTTATGAGCTGTATGGAGCAAAAAACCCATTAGAAACTAATACAAATAAATTAAATGGGACATGGAAGTTGGTTTATGGTGAGATTAGAGAAAATGATTCAATTCAAATAAAAGATTTGAAAGAGTCTAATTTTATTAAAATAATTGACAAGAGTCGTTTTGCTTTTTTTTAATTTAAGCAAAAACGATGAAGAAGGGTTTTAAGAAGGTGCCAGAACATATATTAGACGGCGATAAATATGTTGAAATATTGGATTATATAAAAAATAAAAACATAAGAGGGCATCGCTTTCCTTTTACTATTCAAATCAAAGGAGATTCACTGATTCAAAATGGTTTGGAAGAAGTTAAAGAAGCCAATATTAAATGATATATAATTGAAAAATATAATAGATTTGATAATTAATTTATCATTATTATCGATAAATTCTTTATAATAAATAAAAAACAAAATAAAATGGTCGCTACAAACATAACATACAAACCGGCAGGGCAATTTGAAGATACTCGATTTGAAAAAATACATAATGTTATATTTTCTAACTCAAATGAAGGTTCAATTTGTGTTGCAGAAGAAATAGCAGATCTTATAAAATCCAAACAGTCCCAAAACAAATTATGTATTCTTGGTCTTGCTACCGGATCCTCTCCGATAAAAGTATATGAAGAATTGGTACGTATGCATAGAGAAGAAGGCTTAAGTTTCTCCAATGTCGTAACATTTAACTTGGATGAATATTATCCAATGGAAATCAACAGTGTGCATAGTTATTATTACTTTATGCATGAACATTTATTCAACCATATTGATATAGATTCTGAAAATATAAATATTCCTAGTGGTACAGTCTCTCCAGAAGAGCTTCATCAATACTGCATTGATTACGATTTAAAAATTAAAGATTTTGGAGGCTTAGATTTTCAGTTATTAGGAATTGGCAGAACCGGTCATATTGGTTTTAATGAACCCGGTTCTCATTATAATTCGGGCACCAGAAGTATAACTTTAGATCATATAACGAGAGTTGATGCAGCCCCTTCGTTTTTGGGAATAGACAATGTTCCGAAAAAAGCCATAACAATGGGGATCGGAACGGTTAAAAAAGCAAAGCGAATTGTATTATTGGCCTGGGGACATAATAAAGCATCCATAATTAAAGAAACTATTGAAGGAGGTATAACCTCTGAGGTTCCGGCTACATATTTACAAGATCATAACAACACTACTTTTATTTTAAATGATGAGGCTTCTCAGGAGCTTACCAGAATAAAAACACCATGGCTTGTTGGACCTTGTATTTGGACTGAAGAATTGTCTAGTAAAGCCATTGTATGGTTATGTCAATTAACCAATATTTCTATTTTAAAATTGACAGATAAAGA
>Ga0114949_10000388_pt1 | contig 22956 bp, 19 predicted proteins | sample N074metaG_FD_83505 | JGI IMG/M metagenome (GOLD analysis project Ga0114949, IMG submission 83505) | Deep subsurface microbial communities from Kermadec Trench to uncover new lineages of life (NeLLi) - N074 metaG | ecosystem: Environmental > Aquatic > Marine > Ocean trench > Sediment | place...
AGCCGAAGCCCGAGCCGAAGCCGGTGGTCGAGAAGGTTGCCGAGCCGAAGCCCGAGCCGAAGCCGGTGGTCGAGAAGGTCGCCGAGCCGAAGCCCGAGCCGAAGCCGGTGGTCGAGAAGATCGCCGAGCTGAAGTCCAAGCCGAAGCCGGTGGTCGAGAAGGTCGCCGAGCCGAAGCCGGTCGTCGCGAAGGCCGATGCACTCAAGCCCGCGCCTTCCGAAGAAGAGATTGCCGGTAGCGACTCCGCGCAGGGTTCCGACGATCAAGAGGCGTCTCTCGGTTCGGAGGCGGACCGCCGAGCAGCTCAGAGAGCGGCGATCCCCGGTGCCCACAAACGGGCCAAACGAGAACTCCCGACTTATCCCTCGGAGGGTTCGCCCGCCGACAAGAAGGCTGGGGTGAAGCAGCTCGCCAATGCGGCGGACAAATACGCCGACGCTCCTCTGGGTTCTCGCAATCAAGGCGCGAAGCCGTCGAAGGATATCAAGAAGAAGAGTGAGAGGCCGAGCCCGTCTGACGTCACGCGGCGGATCGATCCGCCCAAGTCCGCAGATTCCGGCCTGCCCTTCAACACGGTTACGCTTGCGGGGATTGCAGCAGTCGCGCTGATCCTCGTCATCGTGGCCGTCCGACTCTTCCGAAGGCGGTCGCTTCCGAACGATCTCGACGTAACGACTTTTGCGGATGGCTTCGAGGACGACGACGCTGAGGCCAACGACCGCGGAACGACCGATCGAGTTCCCGCCGAGGGATTTTCGATGGAAGATTCGCCCGCCGCCGATTCCGCACCACAGGTGGAAGAACAGAACACCGCAGCCTATTCGCTGAGTGAAGTGTCTGCGACCGCAACTGAACCGGATACCGGACTGTACAACGAGGACCCCGAGGGAGAGAAACCGATGGACATGGAAACGAACAATCTTCCGACTGAACGTGATGAATTCGCTGCTCCGCCCGCCGCTGCCGCCGCCGTCACGGGTGGTGGAGATGGCGACGTGGCTCAGCTCATCCAGGAACTCGCGGGGCGCATTACAAGTCTCGAGGCCCGGCTCGATGAGGCCAACGACGGCCGCGAGCGCTTGGAGCGCCAGGTTGCCGCCCAGAGCGAGGAGCTTCGTGTGCAGCGCGCCGCAATCGCGCGGACGCAGCGAGCGCTACGGAGTCTGAGCCGAACGGAAGAAGACCAGGCCACCGAGCCCGCTCTGCGCGAACCCAGCCAGCCGGCCGGGTAGCTCGCCGTGAACGCCTGGCAGTGCCAGCCCCGCGTTGGCCTGCCTGCCGCCACGCTGGGTGAACTCACTCGCGCGCGCGGTGTCCCACTCCAGCAGGCTCGTCGCCCGGACGCAGCTGCGCGAAGGATCCGCTTTCTGAATCAATGGGTTAGACTTCGCCTGGTGGTAATCTGAGCATGTATACCCAGTTTTACGGGCTGAACGAGAAGCCATTCTCGCTCACTCCCGACCCCCGCTTCCTGTTTCTCTCGGAATCTCATCGGGAGGCGCTCGCTCATCTGCTTTACGGCATCGAGCAGGGCGAGGGATTCATCGCCATCACCGGAGAAGTCGGAACCGGGAAGACGACCCTCTGCCGTGCGTTGCTGCAACGGCTCGGCTCGGATACGGAGGTCGCGTTCGTCTTCAACCCGATCCTGTCGGGTTATGAATTGTTGCGCGCAGTCAGCATCGAATTCGGTCTGATCACCGAGGGTTATTCGCGCGCGGATCTCACCGATCAACTCAATCAGTTTCTGCTCCAGACGAGCCGCGACGGTCGACGGGTACTCCTGATCGTCGACGAATCGCAGAACCTCGATCCCGCTACGCTCGAGGAGATACGCCTGCTCTCCAATCTCGAGACATCAACGTCAAAGCTGATCCAGATCGTCCTCTTCGGACAGCCTGAACTCGACGAGATGCTGGACTCTCGAGAACTTCGTCAGCTTCGGCAGCGGATCACGGTGCGCTGGGCGCTCTCGCCTTTGAACGCCGCCGAAACACGAGATTATGTTCGGCATCGACTCAAGATCGCAGCCGGTAGGGAATGCAACATCTTCACCGACAAGGCGCTTCGCGAAATTCAACGTCGATCGGGCGGAATTCCGCGTTTGATCAACGTGCTCTGCGATCGCGCAATGCTGTTCGGCTACACGACCGGCACTCCAATGATGGAGCCCAGCGCGATCAACCGAGCGGCTCGCGAGATCTTGAGCGCTCGATCCCGCCGCCGCCCGTGGCGAGCCGCGCTTCGCCGCGCGTTTCCGGCCGCCATTTTTGTGCTCGCGGTCGGTATGGGTGCTCTCAGTTGGCTCGGTTTCGCGAGTCGGGGCCCCGCTCCTGTCGAGCAGGAATCTGCAGTGACGCCCACGGTTGCAATTGGGCCGCCGCCCGCAGCTGTGAACGCAGAATTCTCATTGCGTGCCGAAACAATCGGCGTCAAAGCCGGAGGCACGGCGAATAACTGGGAATTCGAGTGAGTACGATCCTCAAGGCGCTCCAGCGCTTGGAAGACGAGAAGAGCGCGAACGTCGAGCGCTCCCTCGAAGAGCAAGTCGTCGAGCGACGTCCGCCCCCCAAGCCCGAGCGCCGCGGGTTGAAGCTTGGAGCCGTCGCGGTCGGCGGATTCGCAATCGCCGGCGCGGCGTTTTTCTTCTGGCAGACCCAGGAGAAGTCGAGCGTAGAGGTGGCGATGAAACCACCGCCTCCCGCCACCGAGTCCGTGAAGAAGGCAGCCGCCGAAAAACCCCGCCGCAATAAATCGGCGCGCCAGGCACCTGCTGCGCGCGTGGAAGAGGAGCCGTCGGAAATCGAAATTTCTCCTGTCATCGAGGTCGTCAAATTTCTCGATGCGCAGCCCGCCGACCCGGGTGAGCCTGCTGAGTTTTCGAAGAGTGCCTCGTCGTCAGAGGACGGCGAATCGGAGGAGGTCGCCGCGGCGCCGTCCAAAGCCAAGACCAAGCCCGGCTCCGCCCGTCCTGCAGGACGGCGGCCTGCGAGCAAGCCAAAGCCTCAGGTCGCGCGCACCGCCGAGCAAGCGGAGCCCGCTCAAAAACAGGTCGCCGACGCCAAGCCTCCCGCAACGCAAGTTTCAGAAAGTTCCATTCCCGCGATCGAAACCCCGCCGCAACCCGCACCCAGCGAGATCGCAGCCGTCGCTCCGAAGCCCGTTCCGGCTACGGAGCCAGCTCCGATCCCGGCCGCGATCAAAGAGCCTGCGAATAAAATCATCGTGCGCGCCAAGCTCCCCATGCTCAGCATCGAGAAAACGATCTGGCATCCCGACGCCAATCGGCGTGTAGCACTCGTGAAACTGCTTGAAATCGATGAGGTAGTACGCCTGAAGGAGGGCGACGCGGTCGGCCCCCTCGTCATCATCGATATCAATCCGGGCAGCGTTCTCTTCACCCACGACGACGTAGAAATCCGCTACAACGTCGGCGGTTGACCGCACGTCGCACTTGCTTCAGGTCTGACAACCTAAAGCGCGGCTGTCGAAGCGGGTTCCTGGCCTCCGGTCAGTGGAGGGCTACGCGCGACCCAGGCGCCAGGTCCGGGTCAGTGGAATTTGCGGTCGTTGTTTTTTTCCTGCTCGTGGCGTCGGGCTTCGAATTCGTCGTAGCGAACCGCGCGTAGCTTCTTGCGCATCCGGTAACGCTTCCAGCGTGATTTCAGATTACTCAGCGTGAAGATCGCGTTGGCGTGGCCCTTCCGGCGCAAATAAATCCAACCCACGATCACGCCACCGAGGTGTCCGATGTGGCTGATGTTCTGCCCGCTCGAGAAGATCGTCGTCATCAAGAAGAGTCCGGGGATCAGCCAGATTGCGCGGAACGCGACCGGCGGGAAGATCAACATGATGGTGCGATCGGGCCAGGTCAGCGAATAGCCGAGCAGGACCCCAAATACCGCGCCCGATGCCCCGAGCGTTGGCCACAAAACCCCTTCGGGGCGAATACCGAATATCAGGTAGGGGTAGGTGGCGATGATCAAACCCGCGCCCACGCCGCAGATCAGGTAGAAGCGCAGAAATCGTTTGGGTCCCCACGCCATTGCGAGCTGCGAACCGAACATCCAGAGCATGAACATGTTCATCGCGATGTGGCCGAAACTCGCGTGGATCCACATGTAGGTGAACGGCTGCCAGAGGTAACCGGATTGCCAGAAATCAATCGGAACGACCGACGCGTAATACGTCGTCATGGGGCTGATCTGTTGAAACAGGAAGACGACCGCATTCGCGATCATGATCTGTTTGATGACCGGGGGGGTGATCGGCGGGCCGATCCGCATTCCGGGTTGCCGTCCTCTTCCGTACACTGTTCAGCGTCCCTCCTTCTCTATAGACTAAGAAGTCTAACTGTGCGCGTCAACGGGCTTTTGCGGAGCCATTCCCTCGAGCGTCAAGCGAGCGGACGCCGCGTCGAGGCCGGAGAGGTCGATCACCGGAAAGCCCAGCTCCAGTTCGTCGGCAATCGATGCCAGACGTGTTCGGCAGTGCTCGGCGCTGCCCACGACCATCGCGGCAGCACATTCATCATCGGAGAGTTCGCCGAACCACGGATTCAGGCGGCGATACTCGTCGACCGCGCAGGCCGGATCCTCCGACGGGCGGATCACTCGCGTGAAGATCCACATCGACCGCTCGATCTCCGCCGGATCCCGCCCGCGCCGACGGCAGGCATCTTCGAGCGTCGCGCTCGCTTCGGCGACGCGATCGGGCAGCGGCGGAAGGTTGATCTCCCAGGTGTCCGCGTGCTCGGCGACGAGTTCGAGCAGCTTCGGGCGCCGGGCCGCGATCGAAATCGGGATGCGCCCAGCGGGCGGCGGGGGCTGGATGCGCGCACCGTCGAGCACCACGAAGCGGCCGCTCATGCTGACAGACTCTCCCCGCCAGAGGCCGCGCACCGCACACAACATCTCGTCGAGCCAGACCACCCGCTCTCCCGCACTCGGCGGCTGCAGGCCGAAGCGCTCATCGTGTGGGCGGTCGCCGATCGAAATCAGGAATTGCAAGCGACCCGGCGAAATTCGCTCAGCGGTGGCGGCCGCCTGCGCGAGGCGCGCGGCGTTCCAATGGTGAACCAGCCGCATCGATCCGATCTGGATCCGCTGGGTTCGCGCGAGCAGCGCGATCGTCACCGTCCAGCCGTCGAGCACGTCGGTTTTGCGCGAACCACCGAGCATCGAAATGTCGCCGTCCACGAACGCGGCCGCGTAGCCGAGGGCTTCCGCGGTTTCGACCAACTCAGCGAGTGTCTCCCACGAGTGGGTGTACCAGCCGAGCGCGACGCCGAGTTTCACGCGAGTTTTCCGAGCTGTCGCGCGGCGTGGATCAAAGTCAATGCGCTCTTCGCGTCGGTGAGCTCGCCGCTCCAGATCAGATCCAGCGCATCTTCGAGTGAAATGCGAAACGACTCGATGATCTCGTCGTCTTCGGGTCGGGAGTTGACGCTCGTGAGATCGAAACCTGCGTAGAGATAGATTTTTTCATCGGTGAAACCGGGCGTCGTCCAGATCCAACCGAGTTCTTCGATGCGACCGGCTCGTTGCCCCACCTCTTCTTGGAGTTCGCGGTCGGCCGTCTCGTACGGGGATTCACCCGGATCTATCTTGCCCGCGGGAACCTCGAGAATCGTGTCCCGGGTGGCGTGTCGGTACTGTCGGATCAGCAGCACATCGGTTTCCGAGATGAACGGCACGATCGCGGCCGCGCCCGGGTGCTTGACGATGTCGAGTTCGAGTTCGCGCCCGCTCGGAAGGGTGAATCGCTCCTTGGAGACGATCACCCGAAAGCCGTGCTGTACTTCCTCGGGCGGCTGGCCGCTCAAGCGTCACCTTCTTGCGAAGAGGCCAGCGGATCTTCGGACGCGGCCAGGCGCACCGCAAACTCTGCCCCGCCGGTTTCCCGATCGCTCACGCGAATTTCGCCTCCTGCCTCCTGAACGATCCGGCGCGTGATCGCCAACCCCAACCCGCCCGCGCTATCGGTGCGTGTGGAAAAAAAGGGTTCGAAGATCTCCGACCGCAATTCAGTTGGAATACCCGGCCCTTCGTCGGAAACGATGATATCCACGGAATCCCCGACGCGCTTTGCGCTCAGCGTGACTCGGCCACCGGCCGCGGTCGCGTCGATCGCGTTGAGCAGGAGATTGAGCAACACCTGTCGCAAGTGGTCCTCACTGAGCACAACCGCGGGCAAATTGTCGGGAATCGTCGATTCGAGCCGAACCTCACGCTTGCGGGCCCGGTGATCGAGAAGCGCGAGGTTGGCATCGATCGCCGCGTAGATGTCGGCGGGTCGATGGTCGGCGGTCATTCCATCTGGGCGTGCGTGTGTGATGATGACGTCGAGCAGGCGTTCCATCCGACGGAGTTCGTCATTCACCAACGCGAGAAACGATTCAGAGAACTCGGGGCTCCCCCAACGTTCGGGCAGGAGCTGCAAGAAAGTTTTCATCGACACCAACGGGTTTCGAAGCTCGTGGGCGATCTCGGTGCTGAGCGCCCCGAGAGAGGCGAGGCGATTGAGCTGCTTGGCATCGCGATCGATTCGTTCGATCCGCGCCACGGCGAGAGCTGTCTCGATGGGAGACTGCAGCCGATGGGCCTCTCGCTTGAGCTGGCCGAGAATGCGCGGCCGCGGTATTTCCGGACCGAGCAACAGCACGGCGGCGGCTTCGCCGAATTCGCACGGAATCGGGATCGCGACCGAGAAGCGATGGCGCCGGCCGATCGCGGTCAGATCCGACGAGCCGGCCAGCCGGGTCACTCCGGGAAGCCCGGCAAGGCATCGAAAGTCTGCTGCATCGGGCGCGACCGGCGGGTCGCCACTGAACGCAGCGGCTGCAACATAGGGTTCGCGGGTTTCGCGCAGCGTCCAGGCGGCGACAGAGGTTGCGCCGCTGATTTGCTGCACGCGCTGTACGGCACCCGATAGCAGCGTCTGCAAATCGCGAGCGATGTCACCAATAGGTGTCATCGGCGTCGCGCGGCGATCGCCAGAGACCCGCCGGTCCAGCTGCGGATAAACGGTATTTTCCCCCACCGCGTCCCAGTCTAGCCCGAGGTCATCGAGAAGGGCTCGCTTTCGCGGGTGGTTGTGGGTGCTTCGTAGCTGGGTTTCGCGCGGTGGCGGGTCGTCAGAAGGGATCCAACCGAAGCTGGCGTCGCGATTCAGAATCGGTGCGCGCGGTGTCTGCCATTTCGGTCGGCACGGTTCCCTCCAAGAATGGCTGGAAGACGGTCGATGAGCTGTTCCCCCCGGCCAAAAGCCCGGTCTTGCGGTCGATGCGCGCGAACTCGATCAGTTCTGGAACCCTGAAGTCCCGAACGGTTCGATTCTCGAGCGCGGCGCGCATGAAGTCCACCCAGATCGGGGCCGCGGCCCGCGAACCCGTCTCCCCGTAGCCGAGAAAGCGGATTTCGTCGTGACCGACCCAGACGCCCGTGACGATTTCGGGCGAGAAACCCATGAACCAAGCGTCCGCCTGATCGTTGGTGGTGCCCGTCTTGCCCGCCACGGGGCGGCGCAGCACCCGCAACCGATGGCCGGTGCCCTTGGGATCCTCGACCACAGCGCGGAGCAACGACACCACCAGATACGCCTCTTCGGGCGAAATGATCTGGTTGGGATCCGGTGCGATCTCCGCGTCGACGGGTTCCTCCAGGTCGTCGGCGGGCGCTGCCACGTCGACGAAGTCTTCTTCGGCCTCGCTGGGATCGACGGCTTTTCCGGCGTCACCCAGCTGAACATTTTCCAGCAGAACCAGCCCGTCTCGATCGATGACGCGTCGGATGAACACCGGTTCGATCCGCCGTCCACCGGATGGGAACACCGCATAGGCGCGGGTGAGTTCCAGCAGCGACAGACCACTCGAACCGAGGGCGAGCGATAGATCGCGATTGAGCGGAGACTCGATGCCGAGCCGGCGCACGTATTCGATCACGTAATCGATCCCGACATCGCGGAAGAGGTGCACGGTCGCGTTGTTGATCGAGCGCGCGAGTGCTTCGCGAAGCGTGATGGGTCCGTAGAAGCTTCGCTTGTAATTGCGCGGGCGCCAGATGAAGCCCGATTCTTCGTCGGTGTAGACGATCGGTCGGTCGAAGACGATGCTCGCGGGTGTGTATCCGCGTGAGAGCGAAGCCGCGTAGATCAGTGGCTTGAACGCGGAGCCCGGTTGACGGCGCGCCTGGGTGACGCGGTTGAACTGGCTCTGGTTGAAATCGCGACCCCCCACCAGCGCGAGCACTTCGTTGGTTTCGAGATCAATCGAAAGCAGCGCTCCCTGAACTTCGGGAGTCTGATCGAGAGTGACACGAATCTCAGCGGGTCCGTCAGTGGCCGATTCGCCGTCGTCTTCGAGCGAGCGCACGGCTGAAAATCGAGTGACATCGCCCTCTGTGAAGACCGTTCCAATCGAGCGCACTTTGTAGGGTGAGCGATTCGGGTCGGGCACGCGCGCCCAGCTGACGTCTTCGAGTCGCACGATGCCTTCGAGATCGGGAGCGAAGGCGACCCGAGCAAGCTTTGCCTTCGCGTCGACGGCCGTGATCACGCCCAGCAGGGTTCCGCCTTCTTCGGCGAGGATTTTCTGGGCCTGCGCGCGAAGTGCCTCGCCGGGAAGCTCCGAGGCTGTTCGATCGGTCGGTTCCACGGACTCGGGCGAATCCGGCGCAGCCGAGGCATTCGAAATCTCCCGCGGATCGTCCACGTTCTCGAGTACGAGCTTGTTGGCTTCCGCCAGCCGATGGGTTTCTTCAGGGATTTCGGAATGCGCGACCCGGCGCATCGGGCCTCGATACCCCTGCCGGTGATCGAGGTCGCCCAGCCCGGTTTGCATTGCGCGCGTAGCGGCGCGCTGCAGATTCTCATCGAGCGTCGTTTCGATCGTCAGCCCACCCTCCAGAACCAGCTTCCCCCCGAATCGATTAAAGAGTGCGCGGCGCACTTCTTCGGTGAAGTAGGCCGCTGCAGGGTCGTCCTGGTTCGCTGTGCGCTCGGCGAGCACGGGCAATGCTGCCATTGCAGCCGCGTATTCCGCGGCGGTGAGGTAACGCTCGGCGTGCATCCGCGACAGCACGTAGCGTCGACGCTCCTCTGCGGCCTCTGGATTCCCAAAGGGCGAATAGCGCGAGGGCGCCTTGGGGAGACCCGCGAGGAGCGCGCTTTCCGACACGCTCAGTTCGAGGGTGTCCTTGTCGAAGTAGGCGCGTGCAGCTTCGCGAATCCCGTAGGCGCCGTGCCCGAAGTAGATCTGATTCAGGTAGAGGTAGAGGATCTCCTGCTTTGAAAAGCGCTTTTCGATCCGGTGCGCGAGGATCATCTCTCGGATTTTGCGTTTGTACTTTCGCTCTGGGCTGAGCAGCAGGCCTTTGACCATCTGTTGAGTGATGGTGCTCGCGCCCTGTTTGATCTCACCTCCGGCGCGAAGGTTCACCCACGCAGCCCTCATGATCGAGCTGTAGTCGATCCCCGCGTGCTCGAAGAACGAACTGTCCTCGCCCGCCACGAACGCCTGCACGAGGTGTTGGGGCAGGTCGTCTATCGCCGCTAGCGAGCGTCGCTCCTTGAAGAAGGTGCCGATCTCCTTGCCATTGCGATCGAGGACGCGGCTGGTGATCGGCGGTCGGTAATCTTCTATCGTGTGCAGGTCTGGAAGGTCTCGAACAAATGCGAGATAGAATGCGATTGCGCCCCCGATGCACGCCACGACGAGCATTCCCGCCGTGGCCAGGAGCCATATGAACGCTCGAGACCGCAAAAAAGCCATAGAAACTCCAGGGGTTACCCGACCGTAGCCGAGTGCGCGCGCCCCGCGCTACCGCTTCGGCTCGCAGGAGAGATCGCTGAAATGTCTTCCGCTCGCCGCACCCTCGCCTTTGTGATGGATCCACTCGACGCGATCGACGTCCGCGCGGATACCACCTTCGCGCTGATGCTGGAATCGCAGCGGCGCAACCACGAAGTCCTGTACGTCGCCCCCTCCGACCTGGGCGCCTCCAATCGCGGCGTCTCGGTGGTTGCACGGCCGGTGGAGCTGCACCCGGAGCGTACGCGCTACTTCGAGCTGGGCGAGGCCCGCAGGTTGTTGGTGGACGAAGAAGTCGACCTGGTGTTCCAACGCGTCGATCCACCCGTAGACGCCGAGTATGTGACCGCCACCCAGATCCTCTCTTTGTGCCGGCGCGCTGTCGTCTTAAATCGGCCAGAGGGCATTCTGGCCGCCAACGAAAAGCTCTACACACTGCGGTTCCCGGAGCTCATGGCGGAAACGCTCGTGAGCCGGAAAATCCCGGAGTTGTTGGGTTTTATGGACGAACTCGGCGGAGAAATGATCGTCAAACCGCTCGACGGAAAGGGCGGCGAGGGGATTTTCCACCTGCGGCGGGAGGACCGGAATCTCAGCTCGATCCTCGAGCAATCGACTCGCTTCGAGTCCCGTCGGATCATGGCGCAGCGGTATTTGCCGGCCGTTCGAGAGGGTGACAAACGGATTCTACTCCTCGACGGAGAGCCGATCGGCGCCGTGCTCCGAGTGCCTGGCGAGACGGAGGTTCGCTCGAATCTGCACGTCGGTGGTCGCCCCCATCGAGCGGAGTTGGACGAGAGCGATCGCAAGATCGTCGAGGCCATTGCACCCTCGCTTCGGCGAGACGGCCTGTTCTTCGTCGGGATCGACGTGATTGGCGGTTTTCTGACAGAGGTCAATGTTACGAGCCCGACGGGAGTTCAGGAGATCAATTCTCTCGAGAATCGGAGCCTGGAGATAGAGATTCTCGACGCTGCCGAGGCCCGAATTCGCGCCCGCTGAAAGGCCTCGCGAATTCGAAGCACTTCGCCCGTCGGAGGCCCCACTTCCCACCGTCAGAAAGCTGCCCAAAACTATTGACACCGCCAATTGCGCGCCCCATGATTCTGTTGGTGCAAGCCTGCCTCCCCCCGGGCTCGCGTGAATTGCACTTCCTCCGAGTAACGTCGACGCCCACGCGTCTTGCCCTCCAGCGTGGGACGAAAAGCAATTCTCAATGAAGGAGATGGCCGATGGCCACAGTCGTAGAAAAGACGGGAATCCGTCGAGAGAAAGGCTGGCTTTACTTTCTTGACAAACGTGGTGACGTGAGTCGCGCGCGAATGGCACGCGGCGGCGGCAAAGGGCCGAAGGGCCGCGAGAAAGTCGCCAAGTGTGGGATCGAGCGAGAGGAAGGGTTCCTTTACTTCATCGACAAGAACGGAAATGTCGCGAAGGTGAAGATGAAGAGATCTTCCGGGCGCAAGAAGACGGCTCGTAAGAAGACAGCTCGTAAGAAGACGACGCGTAAGAAAGCAACTCGCAAGAAAGCGACGCGGAAGAAGACGGCTCGTAAGAAAACCACGCGCAAGAAGCCTGCACGGCGGAAAGCAGCCAAGAAGACGGCTCGCAAGAAGACCGCCCGCAAGGCTCCGGCTCGCCGGAAAACAGCAAGCAAGAAGACCACTCGTCGCCGCGCGCGACGCTAGAAGGCAATCGCCGGGCCGACGGCTTTCTCGTCGGCCCGGCGGTCCCTTTGCCGCCCCGCCCCCTCAGTGGTTACGTTTTGATCGTGAATCCCTTGCGCGCTGGCGATGACATGCGTCGCAGTCGATCTCCGATCGCGGATCTTCTGCTGTTTCGGGAACGAGACGGCGAATCGGAAGGTCGCCCGTGAATTCGAATCCGAAGAGAGCGGACGAATCGATCGAAGACACTCGTCGACATTCCGGCGGCGAACCCTACGAGATTCTCATCGTCGTCGATGATGCTGCGAGCTTGGAGTCACTCGAGCTTGCGCTTGGACCGGACTATCGAATTCTCACCACGGCGAGCGCTTCCGATGGACTCGAAATTCTCGAGAGCGCGAAGATCGCACTGATCCTCGTCCACGAATTCTTGCCCTCCATGGTGGGAGTCGAATTTCTAGAGCGCGCTCGAGAGATCCGTCCGCTCGCGGTCCGGATGCTTCTGAGCGGCGGTGCCGAACTCGAATCGCTGAACTCGTCCGTCAATGAAGCGTTGATTTATTGCTGGTTCGCGAAGCCATGGATTCCCAACGCGCTGCAGTTGGCGGTGAAGCGGGCGCTCGAGTCTTACGAACTGGCCTCCCAGAACATTGAACTCGCGGTCGAACTTGGCGAAACGAACCAGCGGCTTCGCGCCGAGAACGAGGATCTTCGCCGGGAAATCGAGCACGAATACCGGATTGATCGAATCATCGGTACGGGCCCCGCGATGGAGCGCGTCTTCGACCTGATCGAAAAGGTCGCGAAGACGGACTCGAGCGTACTGATCAGCGGCGAGCCAGGAACCGGTAAGGGCGTCGTAGCGAGGGTGATCCACTACGCGGGCACGCGCAGCGGCAAGCGCTTCATGGCGCAGAATTGCGCTGCGCTCCCAGACACGCTGCTCGAAAGCGAACTCTTCGGGCACAAGAGCGGCGCGTTCACCGGCGCCAAGGCCGACAAGGAGGGGTTGTTCGAGGTCGCCGCTGGTGGGACGGCGTTCCTGGAAGAGGTCGGGGAAACGCACCCGGGCATGCAGGTCAGGCTGCTTCGGGTGCTACAGGACGCTGCAATCCGGCCGCTCGGATCCTCGGACACCCGTGCGGTCGACGTCCGGGTCATTGCATCGACGACTCGCGATCTGCTCGCGGAAGTTGGCGAGGGCCGCTTCCGCGAGGATCTCTACTACCGACTCCGCGTGGTCGAAATCCGACTTCCACCCCTTCGAGAGCGGAGCGCGGACGTGCCGGCCCTCGCCTGCCATTTTCTCGAAACCGCGTGCCGAGAAGGCCGTTACGAGGTCAAGGGTTTCGCGAACGCCGCGATGGATTTTCTGGTGCGTTACCCCTGGCCAGACAATATTCGGGAACTCGAAAACGAGATCGAGCGCGCTGTCGCGAGGTCGGATGGTGCGGATCAGATTGCGGTCGAGATGCTCTCGGAACACATTCGAAGCGCCCCCGTCGCCGCGACCTTCGGGGGTGATTTTTCGGCCGACGGCCTGAGCCTGAGTGAAGCCGTCGACGCGCTCAAGAAGCGGATGATCCTCGAAGCGATCGCCGAGACCGGCAGCAAGACCGGCGCCTCTGAAAAGCTCGGAATCCCACGTCAGTCGCTCCAGAAAATGATGAAGCGGCTGGACCTGAAAAGCTGAGAAGGAGGCACGGGCGAGAGCTGCGGGCTCGCCTGCCGGGCGGGCTGACTGGGTGGCTTGTGGTGAGACGGACCGTGGGGTTATTTCGCTTTGTTGAGTTTCCAGCTCTGTAGCCAGCTCCAGGCGGTGGAAACGATCGTGTCGAGGTCTGAGTAGCGGGGCTCCCAGCCGAATTCGCGGCGGAACGCTGAAGCGTCTGCGACGAGTTCCGGCGGGTCGCCTGGGCGCCGATCTGTTTCCTGAACGGGGACGGGCTGACCGACTGCGCGAGCGGCTGCCGCCATGACTTCGCGGTTGGAGTGTCCCTTGCCTGTGCCGAGATTCCGGGTGCCGATGGATCGACCTTCGAGCAGTGCTTCGATCGCCAAGACGTGCGCCTCTGCGAGGTCTGTGACGTGAATGTAATCGCGGATGCAGGTGCCGTCCGGCGTGGGGTAATCGGTACCGAAGAGTTCGAGTTTCTCGCGAACCCCGCAGGCGGCTTCCAACGCCGCGGGGATCAAGTGGATTTCCGGTTCGTGACATTCGCCGATGCCGCCGTCGGGGTCTGCGCCGCCCGCGTTGAAGTAACGCAGCGCCGCCCAGCGCAGGCCGTGGGCTATCTCCGCATCCGCGAGAATTCGCTCGACCATCGCCTTCGAGGCCCCCTAGGGGTTGATGGGTGCCTGTGGGGTGTCTTCCGAGATCGGAACGCGCTCCGGTATCCCGTAGGTCGCGCAGGTCGAGGACAGCACGAAGGCCTTGGTGCCATGGGAGAGCGCCACGTCGATCAGCGCGAGTGAGCCGCCGACGTTGTTCGCGTAATAGTCGAGGGGCTTGGAGACGGATTCGGCCACGAAGAGTGACGCGGCAAAATGGAGAATGCCGTCAAAGGGGCCGTATTCTTCGAATGCCCGGGATACGGCATCGCGGTCGGCTACATCACAGCGAACCAACGGTGTATCGCCAACCAAGGCTTCGTGTCCGGCGCGCAGATCGTCGATGACCACGGCTGTGTGCCCTGCACGCTGCAGATTTCGCAAAGCGTGGGAGCCGATGTAGCCGGCGCCGCCGGTGACGAGTAGATGTGACATGATCCGGTCCTCTCGGTGAGTTCGTTTCTGGAATCTTCGAATTTTGCCGCGCATTCGAGCCAATCGCAGCACCGATCAGCAGCCGAGGTGTTATTGTGACGGAGCGATGGAGACTGTGCACATTGCTCGATCGAACTCACCGATCGGACGATTCCGCGTAGCGACGACCGAAATCGGACTCGCCTACCTTGAGTTGCCGCATTCGAGCGGTCGCGGCATGCGAGATTTCCTGGAGACTCAGATACCCGAGCGCAAGTGTGTGGACGACGTCGGGCCGAACAAGGCCGCGATCGAGCAGGTCTTCGAGTATCTCGCGAGTGAGCGAACTCACTTCGACATTCCGCTCGATTTGCGCGGAACACCGTTCCAGCGCGCCGTGTGGGACGTATTGCTCAAGATCCCCTACGGCGAGAGCCGTTCCTACGCAGACGTGGCGCGCGCAATTGGTCGGCCGACAGCCCAGCGCGCTGTGGGATCTGCGAACAACGCCAACCCCGTATCCCTCGTCGTGCCGTGTCATCGGGTCATTGCAGCCGACGGAAGTCTTGGCGGTTATGGCGGTGGCCAGGAACTCAAGGCCCGACTGCTCGCGATGGAACGCTCGCGGCCATCGTGCGATCGGATGCTCTAGCTGCACTCGGATCAGATCGATTCCAGTGCCTGCTCGAGATCCGCGATCAAATCATCGGCGTCCTCGATTCCGCAGGACAGCCGCACCAGTGAATCCGGGATACCCAACTCGGCGCGTTGCTCGGGCTTCAGGTCCCAATACGAAATCAGCGCGGGCATTTCGATCAGGCTTTCAACGCCGCCCAGGCTCGCTGCGATGTAGGGGATCCGGCACGCATCGACGAAGCGGCAGGTTCCATCGAAGTCCGCTTCGACATCGAAGGTCACCACGCCGCCGCAGCCTTGCATCACGCGGCTCGCGATCGCGAAATCGGGATGACTCTCGAGGCCCGGGTAGCAGACGCTCTTTACTGCGGCGTGGTTCTCCAACCAGCGCGCCACCTGCAGGCCATTTTGGTTGTGCTTCTCCATCCGCAGCGCGAGGGTCTTGAGTCCTCGCAGTAGCAGATAGGCGGAATGCGGGTCGATGATGCCGCCCAACATGCCCACCGCTTCGCGAATCGGCTTGATGGCGTCGGCCGATCCGAGCACTACGCCGGCCAAGAGATCGTTGTGGCCGCCGAGATACTTGGTCGCGCTGTGAATCACGTAGTCGGCCCCGCGCTCCAGCGGTCGGTGACAGAGCGGGGTCGAAAATGTCGAATCGATTACGACTTTGACGCCACGCGCATGGGCGATTTTGGTCGCTTCTTCGACGTCGGTCACGCGGAGGAAGGGGTTCGTCGGCGATTCCGTGAAGAAGAGTGAGGTGTTGTCGCGCAGCGCGTTTTCGAGTTGGTTGTTTTCAGCGGGTTCGATCTCGGTCGTCTCAACGTCGAGTTTGACGAGATATTGGTCGATGAACTGACGCGTGCGCCGATAACAGTCGCTCGTGATTACCAGGTGACTACCCTTCGGCAGGAGCGCGAAGAAGAGTGTCGTGGCGGCGCACATTCCGCTCGCGAAGAGCACGGCCTCTTCGGCGCCCTCTAGCTCGCAGAGCTTTCGCTCGACCGCGCGCCAGGTGGGGTTGCTGTAGCGGCCGTATTCGTCGCGATTCCCTCGACCCTCCTGCAGTGCGCGCAGTTCCGCAGAATTCTCGAACCAGAAGGTCGAGGTTTGATAGATTGGGGTGGTTACCGCGTTGGTGCTCTGGTGGTCGCGCTCACCACTGTGCACGGCTCGCGTGGAACCGCCAGCACGCCGCCTTCGTTCACCGGACGCGTTGTCGTCACGGCGGGATTCATCGCTCATATTGGATTCTCGTGCAGTGGCGCTTAGCAGGTCGGGTGCGGATCCCTAAGGAGGTCCGAGAGGCTTGCAAGCGCCGGAAATCGCCCGGTATTTTTCGAACCCGATCCAAAAAGCGTAGAGGGGGGTGAACGTCGCGTCAACCACGGCCGGGAATCGCCGGATCCTTCAACCCTTGCTGCGATTTCGGTAAAGACTGCCATCGACGGCAGCACGCATGGCGGCCTCATCGAGGTGTCCGCCCACGAAGGCGTTGACACGGTGTGCGGTCGCGTTGGGTTCTTCGACCGTGTTTTTGTAGTGAACTTCGATCAACTCGAAGTTCGGGCGGTTCTTGCACAGCAAGCGCGTGCGCACGATGTCGTTTCGGTACGCCTCTTTCATCGCCTCTTCCGCGGCCGTCGAGTCTTCTGTGCCGAGACGCTGGATCATTTTGTTTTGGCTGGCGAGCACCTCTTCGAGGTCGCGCCGCATGAAGATGACCCGGTAGTCGTTGTCGTCAGGAAGGTCTTTGATCAAGAAGCAGATCACCTTGAGGACCTTGCCACGCCCCTCACGGACGTAGCTTTTGTCCGTTTCCTTTTCGAGATCCTTGACGCGCTCGTATTCGAAGTAGCCCTTGGGGTTGTCGATATCGGCGACGCGCTCGCTATCGGTCATGATTTCCATGCCGCCCGCGTCGAGCATATTCATCAACATCGACGTTCCCGAGCGGGGCAGTCCGCTGACGACGACGATGGGATCGCCCTGCTTCTTTCGGAATGCGCGTTTGAGTGATTCGAACATCGCTGACCTACCGCTTCTCTATAGGGTTACGCCGAAGAAATCCTTGAGTGCGACGCCCGCGATGAGCGACAGCACCATCGCCCACATCAAGATCCCGGTCTCTCCATCCCACACGAAATCGAGCGGGCGCGTGTTCATGTCGAGTTCCAGCGAGAGCACCGGGGAACCGCTTGGAATCGCGTCTTCGCCCGGATAGAGCAGAGCCTCCCAGCCGCGCAGGCGCTTGATGGGGATCTTGCGCGCGTCGCCACCGACCGCCCAGCCCTTCTCGTAGATCTCATCACCGACGTGAATCTTGAACACGTGATCGCCCGGCAGATCGGCCTTGACGCGCCAAAAGACCTGACCATCCGCGGTGCGCACGACCGGTGCGTCGAGGCTCGTGCCTTGCGGTACTTCGAGGAATACATCGCGCGACGAAACCCCTGCGTTGGGGTCCAGCTTCAGATGGAGAAGTTCGACGGAGCCGGGTTGAGTGGGCACGTACGCGTAGTGGGCGACCAATTGGACCATCAACGCAACCATCGGGATCATCATCACGGCCATTGGCGTGAGGTTGTGTGCGATGTAGATCACGTTCTTTGCGACGATCTTGATCGTCGATACCAGGACCTGTGCGATGTCGTCTCGAAAGAGCCGGATCTCCAACAGATGCATGCTGATCTGCCGCTTCACGCTAGCGATCGCTTTCTGATTCGAGGTGTACTTGTAGACCTGCAGCGCTCCGATACCCATGAGCACGGGCCAGAGGATGAGATCGAAGAGCGCGATCTCGTGCCCGAACGGGGCCAGCAAGAAATCGAAGATCGCGTTCGCGATGTTGTTGTACGTCTGCATCAGGTCGCTTTTTTGCTCGTCATCCGTTCGAAACGCCCGCTTTCTGATTCGTCACGCATGCGCATCCGTTCACTCGCTTACGAGATGTAACCGAGGCCTTTCAGCTTGTCTCGAATGTCGTCGTCGGAGCCCGCATCTTCGAAGTGGAGCATCTCTTTCTCGAGGACGTGCTCGACGAACTCCTCTGCCGTCGCATAGCCTGCGACGTCGGCGACTTTGCGCAGTCGATCGAATAGATCCCGATCGATCTTTACCTTGACGGTTTTGCTTCCCAGCATCGCTGGCCTCCTCGGTTCCAGAAAAAAGTATCGCCTTCCTACAAAACCGGTTCACCCGTCATGCCGGGGAGCGGTTTGATGCCATAGTGAGAGAGCACGGTGGCCGTCACGTCCGTGAGGTCGTGACCTTCACCGCGTAGTTTTCGGTTGACGAGTAGGACTCCCGGGACCACGTCGGGTGACATCAAGTGGTTGCCCGACCAGCGCGAGGTGTTGTCTTCGATGACGGCCTCGGTAATTCCGCCCAGTGTCGACTCGTCCGAACAGCCATAGCCCTCGTTGTATCCGACCACGAGATCGGGAGCCTCGCTGGTACGTGGCCCCGAGTAGATCTCCGTGCTCCGGAACATCTCGAGCACGACCGTCTTGCCACCCTTGGGGTCTTTCAGCGCTTCGAGCTTGTCGGAGATTTCTGTGAGTAGCGCGTCGATGTCGGCGGTGGGCACGATGCCCTCTGCTTCGCGACCCGCGACGTTCAGATATAGACCGTTGAACCCCACCCCATAGGCGCGCGTCTTCGACCAGTCGACGTCGCCCGTGAGAATGTGTCCGGCCTTCTTCCCGTCTTTCAGTACCAGGTAGCCGGCATCTCTGAGCCAGGCATTCAGGTGAAGCTTTCGCGTATAGGGTTGAAAACCATGGTCGCTCATCACGATGAGCAGGGTGTCGGCGGGTAGGCGCTTGCGGATCTTTCCGAGCGCCTTGTCGACGTCCTGGTAGAAATTCTCGATGTCGTGTGCATGTGCGGGAGCGGTCGCGGGATCGAATGCCGGGTGGTTCGGCGCGTCGAAGTGTTTGGGATCTTCGTGCCGCCATAGCATGTGGCATTGGAGATCGATGTCCGAGAGGTAGACGAAAGTCGTATCTCCCGGTTCGAAGCGGTCGAGCGCGAATTCGATCATCCGATCCGTGTCTTCCTGGATCAGCGCAACCTGCTCGATGTACTCGTCATCGCTGAAGACGCCGTCCTTGAGTGCTTCTTGTTCTTCGGGCATGCCCTGGGTGTAGAAGAATCCGACGCCGTCGAAGATCTCCTCGACGAACGAGTCTGGGCTCGTGATTGGCATGAACGGAGAGGCCGGCGAAATGTTGACCGGCGACGCATAGAGGGTGAGGTTCGGGCGGAGTTCCTGGGCGTAGAAACGGACCGATCCCGTAACGGGCATCATTCCCATCGGCAACAGATCGAAGCTGACCTCAACCCAGTCGGACCACTTCCCTTGCTCGACCAGCGTTCGACCGCTGCCGACCTCGACGACCGCGGTGTCGTTTTCGGGGTCGATGTGAATCGTGACGCGCGCGGTCAGATAGTCGCTGCTCGAGGGAACCTGGCCGGGTTCGAGGTGGAACTGGTTGGGTGGCCCTTTGAGGACCGACGAAGCGGTATCGGGAATTCCGTCGAGATCGAGGTCCTGGACGGATACGTACTGGATGTCACCCTTGGGTTTCTTCTTCTTGACCAGCTGATTTGTGAAGAGCGTGTAGGTTCCAAAGCCGCCGCGCAGGTCGACGGTGCCCATGCCGTCGAGCACCTTCGCCTCGGATGCGGGTGTCGGGAAATTCCCCGGAATCCGGAAGACCTCGGTATCGATCTCGTTTTCGATCAACACATCCCACCAGGGTGTGCCGCCGCGGTTGTTGCCCACGTCGGATCCGCCAATTGGGAGCACGTATCCGAACAGGTGGAGCGCGGAGGTTTCTTCATCGGGCGGTGGCGTCGCAGACGAAACTGGGTGGTAGTTCGAGGGGTCTCGGTGGAGGAAATCGAAGATGCCGTGGCCGCCCGGATTCATGCCGGTTACGAAGTTCGACCAGGCCACCGGGCTCTGCGGCGGGTTCGAGGTTCCGAGTTCTTGGTAGCTGCCCTCGCGCGCGAGTTTCGCAAAGTTGGGCATCTTGCCCTCGTCGATCAGGCGCGAGAGGATCACGGGGTCCATTCCGTCGACACCCATGATGAAGATGCCGGGCTTTGCCATCGGTTGCGCGTGTGCGAGGGCGCCACTGAGCAGCGCTGCACACACCACGGCAGCCGTCTTCCACAATGCCGCAGAGGTCTTTCGGAAAGGCGCGGCGAGATCCGTCGTCACGATTGTCCGCTCGCCTCGCGCTCTTCGGGTGGAAAGATCAGGGCTCCCGGGGCCGCACCGCTCTGCTTCAAGGTGGTCGGGTCGAGCATTCCCTTCGCACTGCCGTCTTCAGGTTTCTCGGGGAGGATCATCTTCCCCTGCATGTAGTTCGGAATCTTCTGGCCAAAGAGTTTCATGACCGTCGCGGGGATATCGATGAGGCGCGGTGTCTCGGTGTTGATCGCGCGATCGCAGAAGAAGATTCCCGGCACGATGTCGGGATCGACGCAGTGGTCGCCCGACCAGCTGCGGGTGTTATCGGTGATGGTCTCCTCGGTTACCTGCCCGACCGCGCACTCCCAGCTGTTGCGGTAGCCGCCTTCCCATCCCACCAGGAGATCGGGAGCGTCGAAGCGGTAGGGTCCATCGAAGTGCTGCTGGGACATCACGACCTTGCGCACGCAGCCCTTACCGGTCGCGGGATCGACCATCTTCTCGAGTTTCGCCGCGAGCTCCTTCACGAGTTCGCGGTACTCGGCTCCTTCGGCGACGATGCCGCTCTTCTCGCGCCCCGCGCGGTTGATGAAGATCCCCGTCAGACCCAGCGCGAAAGCCTTCGTGCGCGTCCAGTCGATGCCTTCGAACCACTCGCCGCTGGTGGTTGCGTTTTCGTCTTCCAAAAAGAGATAACCGTTGTCGCGCAGCCAACTGTTGATGTTTACGCCGCGGCGGAAGTTGGTGAAGCCGTGGTCGCTGATTGCCATGAAGACGGTCTTGGGGTCCTCGACGAGGTGCCAGACCTTGCCGAGCAGCGCGTCGGCTCGCTCGTAGACCTGCGCGATGGCGTCTTTCCACTCTTCGGTGTCTTTGCCGGCGTTGGCGGGGTGGGTTGGGTCGAGATAGCGGTAGAACATGTGCTGCACGCGATCGGTGGTGTCGAAGACCGTCGTGATGAAACCGCTCTTCAGCTGTTTGACGGCGTCGAGGAACATCGTCTCGCGTTCTTCGCAGATCGAGATTGCCTGCTCGAAGAAGATCTTTTCGTCGATCACGCGGTTGTTGAGCGACCAGGTGTCTTCCGCGAGGCCGAGCGTCGCGTACTTGCCCTGCTTCTTCGCGAGGTAGATCGCGTAGACCTCGGGATGGGAGATCGGCATCGCGGGATTTTCGGGATCGATGTGGATCGGCGTCATGTAGAGGTTGACGTGGGGGTCGGTTGAAATCAGATAGAACTTCGCGATTCCGCTGACCTTGACACCGAGCCCAGCCTTGAAGGTGAGCTCGACCCAGTCCGAGTACTCGTTGATCGTCAATTCGAGCGACTCACCATCGTCGATATCGAGGCGCGCGCTTTGTCCATCATCGGCGATCGTGAGCGAGAAGGGCAGCGTCATTCGCCCGCCCGCCTTGAGCATGCTGTTGTCGGGCCCGACGATGCGAGAACGGATCGCGTTGCCCTTGCGCCGCAGCACGGTCTGCTCGCCACCGATGAATTTGGCTTCGTCTCCTTCGCTCTCGGTGCTGAAGAACGAGAACGTGCCCTGGCTACCGCGCAAGTCGGGAACGCACATTCCCGAAAGGAGCAGCCCATTCTTGAATGGGACCGGTGGAAACGTGATGGGCACGCGCTGGATGATCGAAAAGATGTTCTTCTCGCCCAGTAGCTTCCAGAAGTGCTGGCTCTTCTGCAGGAGCTTCATCTTGGGCTTTCCGATCGGCATCATATAGCGCCCGATGTTGATCACCTTCTTGGCGCTGCCGATGTCGGTCGAACTCAGAAGCGGTGCGTACGTGCAGGGATCGCGCGTCAGGAAGTCGTAGATGCAGTGGTGGCTCGCGTCGACGCCAGTTGCGAACGTCGACCACGCGACTGGGGACATCGAGGGGACGCTGGTGTCGAGCGGCCGGAAGACGCCGCGCTCGGCGAGTTTCTGGAAGTTCGGCAGGCGGCCTTCGCGCATGAACTTCGTCGTGAGGCCCGGGTCCATCCCGTCCAAACCCAGGATTACGACCTTCTTGGCCATCGCGGACTTGTAGGGGTTGCCGACCTTGATCAGCTTGATCAGCGCCCGAATCGGCCAGGTGAGAATGATCGCGAACGCGAGCGTGAAGGTGACGAGCAAGACCAGCATCGATCCGCCCAGCGCGAACCCCGCGCCCGGGCCGATGTACGCATGGGCTTCGCCCGCGATGAGGGCCAGACCCATGCTGCACATTGCGGTGATCGGCCAGTTTCGCGCGATGCTCATGGTCTCCTGGGAACCTCGCGAAACGAATCGAAGGCTTTGATCGGGGGGCGGCCGCTGCGGCTGCCGCGGTTTCTCGGACACTGGCCGTAGCGGCTATACTATACCATTCGGAACCCGTCAGGTGCGATCGGGTTCGAAGGGTATGTTGCTGGAGGCTGGGTTCGATGTTGCTTACGAACGCACGCGCTACAAATTTGCTCCGCCGCGTGAAACTGCTGGGTTCACTCGCAGTTATCGCATCATTATGCGGCTGCGAGATGTCTCGGCAAGACCAGCTCATCGAGGCTCGCGCAGCATTGGGTGACGCAGCCTACGAAGACGCCATCGCAGCGGCCGAAGCCGGCCTGCTTGCAGCTGCAGAAATTTCGCAAGATGCGCTCGAGGATGCGACGTCTTGGGGCCTCGAACTCGCGAATCTCGAAGCGCACGCGCGGGCGGGCTTCGGTGAAGAGGCGAATGCACTGCTCGCCAAACTTGCGAGCCTCCACCCCAATCGGATATCGGCGAGCGATTATTTCGCCACCGCCAATCAGCTGCGCGGAGCGGGCGCGAATGCCGCAGCGGACGAAGTGCTCAAGATTGGCAAAGATCTCTTTCCGTTCGAACCGGTGATTGCGCGCATGATCGAGTTGTCGAACT
>Ga0114949_10000389_pt1 | contig 22955 bp, 22 predicted proteins | sample N074metaG_FD_83505 | JGI IMG/M metagenome (GOLD analysis project Ga0114949, IMG submission 83505) | Deep subsurface microbial communities from Kermadec Trench to uncover new lineages of life (NeLLi) - N074 metaG | ecosystem: Environmental > Aquatic > Marine > Ocean trench > Sediment | place...
CAAAATGCGGCTTCAACCGCACCGGCGCCACCGAGAATGTGTCCGACCAGGCTCTTGGTCGAGCTGCAAGGCGGGGGTTCCTCGAATACGCGATCGATCGCCGCAGATTCCATCGCGTCATTGAGCGGCGTGCCGGTTCCGTGCAGATTCAGGTAGGCGATTTCCGCGGGCTCCAACGCTGCATCCCTTAGCGCGCTACGCATCGCGGTTTCGGCGCCGAGGCCTTCGGGGTCGGGGGCCGACATGTGATGCGCTTCGGTCGACTCGCCGATGCCCCGCAGCTGTATTCCCGCGCTGTCGCGCGTAACGAGAAACACCGCAGCGCCCTCTCCGAGGGTCAATCCGTTTCGGTTGACGCTGCAGGGGTTGGTGATTTCGTCGGATACCACGTGTAGCGAAGTAAAACCGTTCGCCGTCAATCCACACAGAGAATCGGATGCGCCCGCGATGACCGCATCACAGACGTCGAGTGCGAGCAGCGAGCGCGCGGTTGCCAGCGCGCGTGCGCCCGATGAGCACGCGGTCGAAATCGCATAGCTGGGTCCATCCACTTGCAGCAGGTCTGCAACGAAATTGGACGCCCCACCAAATTCGAGTTGGTCGTAATAGAATGTTTCGGCGAGTGAGCCCGTGGCGTGCTGGTGACGGATCGCGGCTTCGGCGTCACTGACACCCGATGTGCTGCTTCCAATGACGACCGCGACGCGTGAGCGTCCAACGGCATCGAGGATCTCTGCGATCGGTTTTTCGATCTGCTGCAGGGCCGCCATCATCAACGCGTTGTTGCGACACGCATAGCGCGAAAGTCGCGGCGGAATTTCGGGTAGCGGTCCCGGCACCTCGGCTACGAGAAGCCTGTGCTCGGGTACGAGGTCGTCGCGCCGGCAAAAGTGCGACTGATCGGCTGCCAACAGTCGCGGCCAGATCTCCTCGGGTCCGCGGCCGAGCGCGTTGACGCTCCCCATCGCGGCGAGCGAACACGTTGTTCGCGCGCGCTCGCCTGGGCGGATCAGGCTAGTGGCCGACACGGAGGCCGCTCCAGAGTTTCGAGTTTCGATCGACGCCGAGCACAGCCTGGGCGGTCTGAATTCCCGAGGAAACGACGCCGTAGACACCGCCGCCCGGTTGTGTCCAGTGGCCCGCAAAGTGCAGTCCTTCGATCGGCGTGTGACCTTCGAGTCGCCCGGGTCCGACCTGTGACGGGGAGAGTTCCCAGCCGTAGAGAGCGCCACTTCTATTTCGCGTGTAGCGCTCCATGGTTCGAGGGCTGCCTCCCTCGGAGAACACGATGCTGTCTTTGAGGCCGCCGAAACGCTCGTCTGCGAGATCGATCATCCTTTCGAGCATCTGCGCCTTGCTGGTCTTCCACCCGCCCGCGTCCTGGTAGGGAATCAGCGTGGTCAAGATCATCAACTGCTCTCCCTCGGGCGCGAGGCTCGGATCAGCGATGGTCGGGATCGTCACCGAGAGCCAGTTGGGTTTCCCAGCGAGGCTGCTGCGGTGCGCATCCTCGTGATTCAGTGACTTGTAGAGGAAGTTCTCGTGGCAGGCATTTTCCTCGGAGAGCGGAAGTCGCGCGGCCAGGTAGGCGACGAAGGCGGAAACCGACGGCTTCATGCGCCGCAAGCGATTCAGATAACGCGGTGTGAAGGCTTCGGGTCCGACCAATTCCTCAACGGTCTGGGTTGCGTCGGCGTTCGAGATCACCAGCGGCGCGTCGATGCGCTGGCCGTTTTCGAGCAGCACGCCGCAAGCGCGGCCGCCTTCGATCCGGATGCGGCGTACCGAGCTTCGAAGCAGGATTTCGCTTCCACCTTCGGTGATCGCTTCCGCGAGCGCGTCTGCGAACTTCTGGAATGTTCCCTTACAGTAGTAGGCGCCATCGGCGAGGTAACTCATGAGCATCGTCGCGAAGTAGAGGAAGGAAACACGCGACGGCGGCAAACCGAGATATGGCCAGAGGGCGCCGATTGCCGCGCGCAGCGCCGGCGAATCGATGTGATCATCGAGAACCGCCGCGAGTGTCGCCCTGCGGTAGCGGATCAGGGTCGGGAAGCGATCTGGCGTCCGGATCGTGTTGAATGGGGCATCGAGATCGGTCGCCCGGCGGATTTCATTGCGAATGTTCAGGCACTCCTGCATGAACTCGCGCAATCCCTTGGCGTTCGACGGGTACTCGTCTGAATAGGTCTCGATGAACTCGTCGAGATTGCCGGGAGCGGTCATCTGCATGCCCGGGAAGCTCGCCGCGTAGCACGGATCGATCCGCTCAAACTCGCAGCGATCCCGAACGCCCAACTCGGTGAGCAGGTTGTGGATCAGTCCGCCTCCCTCGAACGCGCTGGGCTTGCAGCCGCCGATCAGGTGCACCGCCGAATCGAAGAAGTAGCGCCCGCGCCGAAATGAATGCGCGTACCCCCCCACGCGGTCGTGGCGCTCGATGGCGAGAACACTCTGCCCCGCCTGGGCGAGCAGGGACGCGGCCGTCAATCCGCCGATTCCAGAACCGACCACAATGACGTCGTAGCTGTTCTTGCGGGCTTCTCCGTGAAATCTCACGGCATCATCCGGCGGCTTCTAGCACTCATAGGCGGCGTCCATGACTCATTTCGATCGGCGACTTCAATCATAGGGCGGCGTCCAGGGCGCATCTCGATCGGCCACTTCAATCGATCTGCATCTTGGACGGGTCGTTTCCCGCCAAGCCGTATTTCACCATGAATTCCACCAGCCCGAGGCTGTAGCGGTTGGTCGCGTCTTCGCCCGTAAAGATCCGAGGCATGTGCTTGCGAAAGTGGAAATCCAACAACTTTCCGGGCAGGGTTCCGCGGACGTATTCACCAACTCTGAACAGCGTGAGTAGCCGACCGTTGTAGAACCAGCCGACGACCCGATGCCAGGCAGCGAGACTGTGTTGAGTCTTGCGGTCGTATTCGCGCAATGCCTTGTCGGTCCCAGCGAGTAGTGCCTGCGAGAGGTCTTGCGCGCCTTCGAACGCGATCAGCAAGCCGCTCGAAAAGACCGGATCGACGAAGCCGAAGGCGTCACCGAGCATGGCCCAGTTCTCGCCAACTCCACGTGTCGAGCGTGACTGGTAGTTGGTGTATCGCACGACGGGTGTTACGCGGCGTGCGGGGCGCGCGAAATCGCGAATGATCGGGTCTTCGCGCAGGAAATTGTCCATTTGTTCTTCGGGGCTTTCGCCGAACTTCCGGATGAACTCCGAATCGATCACGATGCCGATCGAAACTCGTCCCGGCAGCGGAATCCGCCATGCCCAACCGTGTTCGAGCCGGTCCGTGTGAACGTTGCCCGGGATCTCTACCTCTACGCCCTCGAAGTGTGCGTGAAGGGCTGCGTCGCGTCGCTCCCCGTCGATGGTTGGAATCTCGAGCAGGCGCGCGATCAATCGACCTCGCCCGCCCGCATCGATGATGAAATCCGGTTGTTCTTCCATGCCCGAGGCGGCCAGCGTCTCCGCGCAAAGCTTCACACGGTCGGTCTGTTCGACGCGCTCAATGCGCGCCGGGCAGCCGACGACACGGACACCCGCGCGTTTCGCGGCTTCGAGAACGGAGGCGTCGAAGCGGTCTCGGGGAACGTTGTAGGAGTAGGTGGTCTTTGCGCCGCGGACTTCGTGAAAGCGGAAGCTCTGGGTGTACTCTCCGTCGTGGACGAAGGTGGCTCCTCCCTTCCAGATGCTGTAGCCCGCCACTTCCTCTTCGATCCCGAGTTCGCGGAGGAACGGAACGATCGCGGGCACGAGCGATTCACCCACGATGATCGGCGGCCGTTTGTCTCGCGTAAACAAGACGACGTCGATACCCGCGCGTGCGAGTTTGGCGCCCGCAGCAGCGCCGGCCGGCCCCCCGCCGATGATCACTACCCGATTTGCCCGCTGGGCGGGCGTTTTCTCTGTGGGCATGTCGTCACCATAAGCCAGCGCTTGCGGGCGATCAATGAGATTCTGCGATGGTCGCTGCTACCCTGCCCAGCATGGCCGCACCGTCGCTCGAAGAGCTGACCACGAAGGTTTTCGGGATTCTCCGGGATGAAATTTTGACCACCGAGAGCGACTTTTCGGCCCAATCCAACCTCATTGATGCTGGACTGGATTCCCTAGCCGTCACGCAGCTGATGCTTTCGATTGAAGAGTCGACGGGTGTCTGGCTGGACGAGAGCTTTCTCACACCCGAGAACCTCGAATCTGCAGAAACGCTCGCCGCGTTGGTTCGCGAGCGCATCGCCGAGGCCTGAGGAATTGGAAATCCGTGTGGACAAACCGCTCCACGTGCCCCTCACCGGGGCGGATTGCTTCTTGCGGGCGTTCGACGACGAGGTTCGGCGCAAGGCTGCTGCGAACCACGTCTCTCAACTCGTGTTGCGCCTCGGGCCTGGATTCGACGCGGATTTGTTTCGAAAATTGATCGATCAGGTTGCGCACTCGCAACCGATCGTGCGCGCCCCGATTAGCCGGCATTACAGGCTGGGAGCGCCCGCCTACCGTCTGGGCTCCGCGCTGCGCTGCGCGATGCCACGCATTCGGGTCATCGACGCGGATTCCCCGCCCGTGCCAGACTCGAAGCTGCCCGATCTTTTTTCGAAACATCTCAACGAGCCGCTGTCGGTACGACGTGGCGAGCTGCTTCGCTTCGACATCGTTCGCTACGCGGGCGGTGCGGGGGGCACGGATCTAGCGGCGAGCTGGCTTCATATGCTTTTCGATGGTTTCGGTAGCGAGATCTTCATGGGCTGGCTCGACGCATGCTTTCGCGGAGCGAGCAGCCCCGAGGAGCTTCCCTGCCCGGACGAGCTCGCGCCCGCGCCCCGATCCCATCAACCGCTTCGCGAGCGCGGCGATGCCGCGATGGCGTGGCAGCACCGACTCAGGGAATTTAGCGCGAATCCCCCCCATTCTCTGGCCGGTCCGCTTCGTCGCACCCGCCAATCGCTCCACTATGAGCGGTTTCGGCTTTCGGCCGAACAGACCGCGCACACCGTCGAGACCGCGAAGCAGCGCGCGGGTTTTCTCACCCCCACCTTGTTCTACCTCGCGGCCGCCGTTCGAGCTCATCACGCGGTCTTCCGCGCGCGCGGCGCGAACCCCGGAAGTTACGTGGTTCCCCTGGCTGTCAATCTGCGGCCCAAAGGCGCCGCGAAGGCGATGTTTCGAACCCATGTATCGCTCGTCTGGTTTCAGGTCTTGCCCGATCAGGTGGATGACTTCGATGTCTTGATTACGGCGCTCAAAGAACAACGTCTCGCTGCGATTAAATCCGGTCAGATCGAAAACGCTATCGCCGCGATGGACTTCGCGCGCTTTGCTCCGAAGCGCCTCTACGCCAAGATGGCGCGCCGCGATTTCAGCGGTGAACTCTGCTCGTTCTTCTTCGCATTCACGGGCGATTTTCTGGCGGGTGTCGATCACTTCCTCGGTGCCGAAATTCGCGACGGTTTTCACGTCGCTCCGGTCCCGCCATCGCCTGGAAGTTGTTTGGCGATCAGCTTGCGGGGTGGGCGTCTTGGTGCGACCCACGCCTATCAACGTGGGGTTTTTTCTGCACGCGAGCTCGAGATCTTCCGCGAGCATCTCCAGAGCGACCTGCAGGATTAACGCGTGCGTCCGACCGAAAACTTCGACGTGGTCGTGGTGGGTGGAGGATCAGCGGGTGTCGCGGCGGCGGTCTCGTCGGCCGAGCTCGGTGCACGCACCCTCCTGCTCGAACGCGGGAAGTCTCTCGGTGGAAATGTCGCGCACGCGTTTGTTCATACGATTTGCGGTCTATACCGCGCTGCCAGCGAGGGGGACGCGCTCGTCTTGAATCCTGGGCTCCCGAGTCGCCTCGCTGCGGGTTTGTGCGCTGCGGGGGTTGCCGCGGAGCCGGAGCGCGCCGGGCGCATCTACGTGCTGCCAATCGAACCTCCGCGTTACGCGGCTTTTCTCGCGGAACTCTGCGATCAGACAGCCGGGCTCGAAGTGCGAATCGAGGCCACACTGACCGGAGCCGAGTCTGTTGCTCGGGATGGTTGCTGTTGGTCGCTGCGCGCCGATGAGCGCGAAACGGGCTCGTGCAGATTCACCAGCAGCTTGCTGGTGGATACGACCGGTGATGCAAACGCAGCAGTGCTGGCCGGAGCGCCCGTGGAAGCGGTGGGGCCCGAAGAAATTCAACTTCCGTCATTCATCTTTCGGCTGGGCGGCGTCGATCGCTCCGACTGTGTGGGATTTGGAAAGTTGCGGCTGACGCACGCGGTTGCGGGGGCCGTGGTTCACGGAGAGCTGCCCTCCGGTTGCGAATCCGTGCTGGTGCGCCCCGGTTCTGAACCCGATGAGGTCTACCTTACATTGAATGTGCCGCGTGACGTCGATGTTCCATACGCGCCCCTCGACGAAAAAGGGATCGCATTGCTGACGGCGCGCATTCGCGAGGATGCCGAGCGGATTGCCGATTTTTTGCGCCGCACACGTCCCGCGTTCGAGAAGAGCCGGATCGCCGCCTGGCCCGAGCGAATCGGCGTGCGCGAAACCCGGCGCGTGCGCGGGTTGTGCGAAATCCAAGGCGCCGACGTGTTGGCAGGCCGTACGGATCCAAACGAAGTCGCGCGCTCGAGTTGGCCGCTCGAACTCTGGAACGACCACCGGCGTGCGCGTTTCGAGTATCCCGACGGCGTCTGTTCGATTCCGCTCGGTTCGCTCGTGAGTCGCTCGAATCAGCGGCTGGGGATGGCGGGGCGCTGCCTATCGGCAAGCCACGAAGCATTGGGCGCGCTACGGGTAATCGGAACCGCTCTCGCGACCGGGGAGGCCATCGGTGTCGCGGCGGCGCTGGCCGCCGACGGGGGTAATTCGCTCGAAGCGATTTCGCCCGCCGATGTACGGCATCACATTCTGGAGCGGGCGGAACGGGAGATCGCACTGTGACAATCGTTGATCGGATTCGCGAACGCGCTGCTTCCAACCCAGCGCATCCCGCACTCGTCATCAACGGCCGCGTCGCTAAGCCGAGCTGCGCGAACGAGGTGGTCAGTTATGCGGAACTCGTCGTCGGCTTCGATGCGATCGCCAAGCGTCTGCGCGCCGAAGGGCTCGAACCCGGTGACCGCTGTGGGCTGCTCGCGCGCCCCGGGCGTCGCTTTGTCGAACTCGCGCTCGGAATTCTCGCTGCGGATGGCTGTCTCGTGCCGATTCCAGATGATCACCAGGGTGCGATCTTTGAAAATTTCGTTCACCGCGCGCACCTTCACCGCGTCGTCGTGGATGACGGCGCTGAATTCGAACACGAAGCGTTTCCGAACGTCGCTGCGGTCGACGGAGCTGGTGATGAGGCCTTTCGTGCGCTTCGGCCCGCGTACTTGCGCTTTACTTCGGGAACCACGAATCGGCGCAAGGGCGTGACTCTCGGCCACGATGCGATTCTCGAGCGATTAGAAGCCGCCAATCGCGCGCTCTGCATCGATTCCGCGGACCGCATTCTCTGGATGCTCCCGATGGCGCACCACTTCGTGGTGTCGATCCTGCTCTATCTCGAAAACGGCGCAACGATTCTGCTGCCGTCGAGCCCGCTCGCGCGCGAAGTGCTCGCGTTTGCGCAAGAAGAGGCGCCCACGGTCGTCTACGCGTCGCCCCACCACTACAAGCTGCTGGCGAAAGATGTGTCCGAGATCGGCTTCGCTTCGCTTCGCCTCGCGATATCGACCGCCGAAGGCTTGCGGGGTGAGATCGCGGAGGCTTTTGTCAAACGATTCGACCATCCGCTCGTTCAGGCGCTGGGGATCATCGAGGTCGGGCTTCCGGTGGTCAATCTCGCCTCCGCGGGCTCCAAGCCAACGGCGCTCGGGCGCCCGCTGCCCGATTTCGAGGTCTGGTTGCGCGGAGAGGACGGCCGGCCCATCGAGGGACCAGTTTCGCCGGAGCGAACCGGCGAGATTTGCATCCGCGGTCCCGGGACCCTCGACGCCTATATCGATCCGTGGATTCTGCGATCCGCGATCCTAGACCCCGACGGATTCAGGACGGGCGATCAGGGTTGGTTCGACACGGATGGCGATCTCCACCTCGTCGGGCGGCGCGCCAATCGCATCTGCATGGCGGGAATGAAATTCTTTGGTGAAGAAGTCGAAGTCGTGCTAGATGCTCACCCGCTGATTCGAGAGAGCCGCGTGTTTGCGGTCGAGCACGCCCATCTGGGGGAAATCCCGTGCGCGGAAATCGCTCTCGTCGCTGACGCCCAGCCACCCGAGCGAGCCACGCTCGCGAAGTTCTGCCGCGAGCAGCTACCCGCCTACAAGGTTCCGAGAGAATTTCGCGTCGTCGACACGCTCGAACACACGCCGAGCGGGAAACTTCAGCGCCGCGGCAGCCAGCGCCCAGACGCCTCGAAGTAGCGCTCGTACGCGTCTCCGAAACGCGCGCGCAGCCTCGGCTCTTCGATGCGCGTCACGTAACAGTGAATCAGCAGCGCGAAACCCGCCGTGTAGGCGAGCAGGATCCAAGAGCGGTAGAGGATCGCTTCGCCCAACGCGATTGCGACGTACGTTGCGTACATCGGATTGCGGACGCGCGCGTAAAGCCCCTGCGTGACGATCGTGTTGGGTGGTTGAAGGGGCACGGGAGTTCCGTCCCCCTGGTTCACGAATCGCGCGACGAGCGCGACGAGAACGGCGTGAGAAACCGCGATTAATGCAATTCCGATCGGCTGGCTCGGTCCTGTCGGCGGGTTCAGGCTTTCCCCACCCAGATGGAGCAGGCCGCCCGGAATTGCGACGAAGAACCAAAGCGCGAACCAGACGCTACCCGCCAGGGAGCGCGCGGCCAGCGAAACGCGCGAGTACTCCCGCGCCGGTAGCGAATTCCCAGTCCTCACAGCATTACCTCTTGGGGCTGCTCTTCATCGCAGCCGGTCTTCGCTGATCGTTTCGAAGCGAATCGAATAGCCACAATCCGCGTGATCGAAAACGGCACTCTCGCGACCGAAGCTGGGCGCGCCCGGTTGCGAAAAACGAAATCGGTGGAGGTCACGCAGTACGTTGAGCGGCGGAATCGGGAAGACCGCCGCGGGAAGCGCTTCCACTTCGGTTTCAACTCCAGTTTGAACGATGCTGAACAGCTTTGCGCCCAACGGGCTGAGGCCGATGAGTACGATTTCGCTTTCGTTTTTCTGCACGATCAGCTCGAACGGAAAGTCGACTCCCTCGGCCCGGACGGTTACACGATCGCGGCTGATGAAACTGCTCTGAATTTCGTCCGTGGAGCGGATCGCGCCGGGGCAGTCCGAAATCGATCGATGCGCAAATGGCAACCAGCTGCAGGCCGCAGAGAACCCCAGCAAGATTGAAGCTGCGATTGGCCATAAAGTTGACGAGCGACGCGCCGAAGCCGTCTGAGCTGGGGCTGCTCGCAGCAATTCGGAATAGTTTCTCCGATCGAACTCAGGCATCTCCGCGCTCCTCGGTTCGTCCGAGTCCCATCGCGGCGAGGGTCACGGGAGCGAGCAAATAGCAGAGCAGGATGCCGAGCCCGACCGTTACTCCGATGGCGCGCAGTGCAGGTTGCGAGGAAAGGGCGAGCGTTCCGAACACGAAGGCCGTCGTGAGGCACGACATCATCAAGCTCAACATCGTTGCGCCAAGGCTTTGGCGGTCGCGCGCGCTGTCGACGAGGAAGATCCCGTAGTCGACTCCCATGCCCATCACCATGATGAGGCTCATTGCGTGGATCAGGTTGGCGTGCACGCCGAACAGAGCGAGAATCGCGAGCAGCATCGCGGCGACGATCACCGAAGGCAGGAAAGCTGCGAAAACCGGTCGCCAGTGGCGGTAGCGGAGCGAGAGGATGCCGAGGACGAGGATTGCCCCGACGCCGATCTGCTTCAGGGTCGCGCTGCGAAACTCGCTATAGATGTCGTCGACGAAGGTTCCCTGGTCGAGCAGGTAGACACCGTCGATCGACTCGAGCCGGTCGCGCAAAGCGCTCGGTAATTCGATGCCGCGCAGGTAGCTGATGACTGCGATCTCTTCGCCGAGCGGAATGATGAACGGGGCCAGAAAATCTGCGAGTGCGCTCGCTTCGAGGTCGGCGAAGCTGAGCGGTGAAGGGGGTGGCCCGCTGAGCGCTTCTTCAAATTTCGAAAATGCGCCGGGCCGGAATCCCTCTGCGACGAACGCCGCGTCGAGCCTCGCGGGGAGTGTTGAATCTGCGCTGACCATTTCCCAATTGCGGCGCTGAAGCGCCTCGGACCAGAGCAGATTGTGCAGTGTGCGGCTCGCTTCGAGTTCGCCCGCGTCGACCGCGAGTTTGATCTGCGCAGCAATGCGATCGCTGAGCTCGATCGCACTCGCGCTGTCCTTCGCCACACCAATTGCGAATCGGCTCGAATCCATACTCGAGACTCGTTCGCGCACGCGTCGACCTTCATCGAGCAGGGCCTCGGGGAAATTCGTCAACTCCGACATGTCGTCGATCCATTCGAGCTTTGTCAGCGCAATTCCGGCAGCGGGTAGCAAAACGATCGGAGCGAAGAGGAGCACGCGCGGCACCCGTTCGAGCGCCTGGAGGCGATCGCCGAGCCAGCTGGCCACCACTGCGGAGCGGCGAGGCAGCGGGGGTGAAAACGGAAGTAGGGCGGGCAGCACTTTCAGGGTCGCGAGCAGTGCGGCCGCCACCCCGATCGCCGCGTATAGACTCATCTCGCGGAATGCGGGAAACGCCGTGACCGCGAGGCCTCCGAAGCTCGCGATCGTTGTGGCGGCACCGAGCGTCAGGCTCGGTCGAATCCGCCGGGCCGTGACCGCCGGATTTTCGGGCGCCGCTGAGAGCCGATTGTGGATTAGGAGGTGATTCGAGTAGTCGATCGCAATACCCATCAGAGACGCGCCAAAAGCCATCGTGAGTCCATCGAGATTCCCGAGGATGGCCAGGCCGCACGAAGTCGCGACCAGGATGCCCGCGAGTGGTGGCACGGAAACGATCAAGAACGCTCGCCAACCGCCAATGAAGAGGAAGAACAGCGCGGCCACTCCGAGAAACGAGCAGACCCCGATCTTGTAGACGTCTCTCTTTACGCTCCGCTCTGCGGCTACCGCAAAGCGATTCGCCCCGGCCGACTCGAGCAGCAGCCCTCCGCCTCTACGGGCTGCGATCGCTTCGAAGGAAGCGTCGAGCTTCTCGAGCAGGCGCATTTGCGCGCCCGAATCGAACGCAGATTCCCGGGTGCTCAACATCGCGATCGCGTAATTTCCGGCTGGAATCGCGAATTGCCCATCGACTAGTTCGAGCGAGGATTCGCTCGCGCGCAGCCGCTCTGCGATCACGCGAAAACTTCCAAGGGGATCGGCGGGCGCGATCTTCGTCAGCAAAACTGAAAGCGGTGATGCGAGCTCGGCCTTGAGCGCCCTTGCGTGTTCGCGCAGCGCTTCGTCGCGGAGCATGGCGGGAATCTCGCGTTCGGGGTCGTCGGACAAGAAGAGCATGCGTCGCGGGAAGTAGAGTTCGAAGATGTCCTCGATCTGGGTCGGGTCGACGCCAGTGCGCACCCAGGCGACTCCTGGGTCTTCGCGCATGATCTCCGCGAGGTCGTGCACCGCGGCAATCGAATTTTCCAGTGTCGAGGATTCGACCGAGAGCACCATCGTTCGGGTGAATGCAGAATCTGTCAGGCGGCTCGAGATTTCGGCGAGCTTCGATTGGCCGCTGTCGGGCATGAAGTGCTGCAGGTTCGTGCCGAGCCGAAGGTTCAGCGCGCAATAGGCGATCATCAAGATCGCCGACGCGATCCAGGCGAACGCTGCTCGACGGCTCACCGGTCGCTTGCGGTCACGGGCGCGGTCCCTTCTACGAAGAGGCTCTCGAGCTGGTCGTCCGTGAAATGGTAGTCGCCCTCGATGACATCGAGCACGGTGGTGGTGCGATCGCCATCGCGGTTTTGCATCACCATCTCGCGAATGCCCGTCCGGTCTCCGCGCATCGAGATCTCTCTCACGATCTCGCGAATCGGCGACTTGCGCGGCTCGAGGGTCAGCCGCCAGTCCTCCCCCTCCGCGCTGAATCGAGTGTGATAGAGATCCTGCAGGCTTTGGAGGTCGCCGTTGAACAACACGATGAAGTTATCGATGAAAATTCGCGCCATCGGGTTTCCCGAAAGATCGAACTTCTCCCGATCACCCTGCTGAAACCGAAGTTTCTCGCCGTCGATGATCAACGCAGAGGGCTCGGGTTCCAAGGTCAAGCGGACGAGTCGGTTCGGCGGAATGAAGTAGAGCATTCCACTGCTCTCGAGTGGCCGTGCCAGCAGGGCGAGTTGCTTTTGCTCGCGAAATTTCGCGATTACGCCAGACGTCGCCGCCATGCTCTCCATGAGTTCTTCCAGGCCAAACGCAGCCGGATCGCGAAGCTCCTCGGCAGGCGAGGCGACTGCGAAGAGCGCGACCGCGAGACTACTCGAGCAGGCGGCTTTGAATCTCATGCGGGGTTTCCAAGAGCAGATTTCGCTGGAGGTCTGCGGTGGCGAGAATCGTGTGCGCCCGTGCCGCCCGCCGACTGTGGTTCAGGTTCGTAATCTCGTAGTGGATGGAAATCCGGTGCTCGATGTCCTTGACCCACGCGTCGACCCGCATCCGGTCCGCGTAGAACAGGGGAAACGCGTGCCGGCACTTGCTTTCGATTACGAACAAGAGGTACTTCGAACCGATCAGGTCGCCCGCGTCGAGGCCGCAGGAGCGGAGCAGCTTCGTGCGCGCTGCTTCGACATACTCGAGATAGTGTCCGTGCCAGACGACACCGAGCATGTCGACGTGGCTGAACGGAACTTCGAGTTCGACGCTGGTCTCGCGGAGCCGGCTCATCGGGCTAGTAGGCGCCGAGAGGAAGCGAGTCGTCGCGGAGCAAGCCGAGTACCCGATCGATGTCGCGATCCTGGCGTCGATCCTCCGTGACGGTTGCGGCGACCTTGCGGACGGCTTCGCGGAGTGCGAGGGGCGCGCGAAGCTGGCTGCCTCCTTCGCGCAGGTCGAGGGCCTGGCAGGCGGCGAGCAAGCCGATCGCGGCGACGGTCTCGCTGAGTTCGAGAATGCGCCGGCAATCCCGGGCCGCGATGGTTCCCATGCTCACCTTGTCCTGATTGTGCGATTCGGTGCTGCGGCTGAACGCTGACGCGGGCATTGTGAGCTTGAGCGCTTCGGCGGTCAGCGCAGACGCGCTGATCTGCATGGCCTTGAAGCCGTGGTGAGAGACGTCGTCGGTCGCGACGAGATTCGCAGGTAGTCGGTCACTGGTTTCGGGGACGCAGAGAAGCGCGAGCTGGCGGTCGAGCAGGTCCGCGACGCTGGCGACCGCGGCCTTGAGTCCGTCCATCGCGAAACAGATCTGGCCGCCATAGAAGCTCCCCCCATGCAGGATCTCGCCGCGTTCGGGGTCGACGATGGGGTTGTCGTCGACCCCATTGATCTCGATCTCCAACGCGCGCTCTGCGGCGCTGATTGCCTCGACGAGCACCCCGATCACGTGTGGCGCGCAGCGAATCGAATAGCGGTCCTGTATCCGCGCGGGCGGCGGAACGTCGATGTCCGCGCCGAATTCGAGGTCTTCACGGATCCAGCCCGCACAGCGACCTTCGCCCGGGTGTGGCTTGAGTTCGAAGATGCGCGGGTCGAAGTGTTCGCGGTTGCCGTGGGTGACGTCGACCACAATGGCGGTGATTGCCGATGCGAGCCTCGCCAGCCGGCGCGCGCGCTCGGAACAGAGCACGCCAATCGCCGTCATTGCGCTGGTTCCGTTCATGATCGAGAGACTTTCCTTCGGGAGCAGTGCCAGGGGTTCCAGCCCGAGCTTCGACAACGCCTCCGAAGCCGGCATGGCGCGCCCGCGAAGTGTCACCTCGCGCTCACCAAAGAGTGACGCCGCGAGATAGGAGAGGGGAGTTAGGTCGCCGCTCGCGCCGACGGAACCTTCCTCCGGAATCTGAGGCAGCAGCCTCTCGTTGAGAAATTCGCAGAGGCGTTCGAGCAGCTCGATCCGCACTCCCGAGTGTCCCTTGGCGAGCGTAATCAAGCGAATGGCCACCACCCCGGCCGCCTCGGTCTCGTCCAGGATCCGGCCTGTACCGCAGCCGTGAAAGCGCATCAGGTTGACGGGAAGCTCGCCACGCAAATCTGGCGGAATCGAGGTCTCCGCGCAGGCTCCGACTCCGGTCGTCACGCCGTAGATGGTGCCGCCGTCGGATTCGGCGCGCTCCACGGTGGCGCGCGCTTTGGCGAGCTTTTCCCGGTAGCTCGAATCGTCGTCGAGGGTGGCGCGCCGCTCACCTCGGGCGAGCGCGAGCAGCTCGAAGATCGAGATCCAGCCGCTACCAATGGTCACCGTCGCGCTGGGGTCGGCGGCTCGCTGCTGGAGGGTGAGGGGGCGCTCGCTGCTCATCGCGCAGCATATTAGCCCGATTTGCGCGAGGAGCCTGGGTTAGAATGACTTCCGGATTTCCGACCATGCGCTCCCCTTTCGCGTCTTCACTCCAGGTAGCCCGTACCGCGCTCGGTTTTGCGGTCTTTGGCGCGATGGCCCCCTTGCTGGGCCTCGTCGCGCTGCCGCTGGGGTGGATTCGAACCCGCGATGCGATGGAACGCGCACTCTGGATGCAGAGCGTGGTGCACCGAGCCGCTCGAATCTTCATGAGGCTGATCGACGCGCTCGAAGCGGTGGAATCGGCGGGTCGCGGGGTCGAGCGGCTGGGTGAGGTCCGCCCCCAAATCGTGGTTGCAAACCATCCGACGCTGATCGATGTGCTGGCACTACTGGCCTACATGCCACAGGCGGATCTGATCGTCAGTGAGGCGCGGGCCGATAACCCGTTCCTTCGCCAACTCATCCGATCGTGCGGCTATCTTCGCAACGACGATGGCCCCCAGATCGTCGCCGAGTGCGTGGATCGAGTTCGCGCGGGCCGCTCGCTGATCATCTTTCCCGAGGGCACGAGATCGCCTAAGCGCGGGCTCCACCGGCTCCAGCGCGGCGCCGCCCACATCGCCCTGCAGGCCCCGTGTGATCTGCTTCCGGTGGTGATTACCTGCGATCCGCCAGCGTTTGGGAAGGGTCAGAAGTGGTACGATCTCTCCGATCGCGCGATTCGGATGACACTCGAAGTTGGCGAGCCGATCGCGACGGAGTCCGTACTGGGAGAGGGGATGCCCCCGCCCGTGGCGGCGCGCAGGCTGACCTCGCAGCTCCGTGAAACATTCGAGAAGGGATTGGATATTGTCGACACCGGAATCTCTTGAGTTCGAACTCAAGCAGTTGATCATCGAAGCCCTCGCGCTGGAGGACGTCGCACCGGAGAATATCGAGCCCGACGCGGCGCTCTTCGTCGAGGGCCTGGGTCTCGACTCGATCGATGCGCTCGAACTCGCCATGGCCCTCGAAGAGCGTTACGGAGTTCGGATCGGCGACGATCCCGAACTAAATCGGCAGATCTTCGCTTCCGTGCGGAATCTCGCGGCCTATGTCGACGAGCACCGTGCCGCCTAGCTGGGCTGGCGGTTGAGCGAATGACCAAAGAAGAGATCTACACGATGTTCACCGAGGTACTCGCCGAGCACTTCGACATCGCAGGGGAGCAGGTGCACGCGCGAGCGCGCCTCGTCGCAGATTTCGATCTCGACAGCCTGGATCGGATTGCTTTCAGCGCTGAAATCGAGGAAAAATCCGGTATCGCGCTCGGAGAAAAGGACGTACGCGACTGCGAGACTCTCGAAGATCTGGTGGACCGTTTCGCCGCGCGGGTCGCCGAGCGCGCTATCTGAATGTTTTGAACTCGTGAAGGAATGTCGATGCTGGTGGGATCGGTGGTGCTTTCGCGACTCGATGGTGAAATCGATTTCGAGTCCTATCCGGTCGCGTTCGATCGCGCCGGAAGTCGAGATTCTCTGGATCTGATCCGCGACGCCGCCGCGCTGGCGGCCGCGATTGCCAAAGCGGGCTCGGGCCGCTGGCTCGTTTTTTCCGATGATAGCTACGCGGTGGCCGTGGCGTTGATCGCTCTTTCGCAAACGCGCTGCACCGCGGTTCTCGCACCGAACCGGCAACCCGAGACACTGCGCGATCTCAGCGCCGATGTGACCGGTGCGATTCTCGATGCTGAACTCGCTCCCGATACGCTATCTGGCGTTGCACGCCTTGCACCGCTCGCGCAACCGCCTTCGAACGATTGGGTCTGGCGCGCCCCCGATCGAAACGCAGCGTTTGCGGAATTTCGAACTTCAGGGACGACGGGCGATCATCAGGGCGTCGTCAAATCTCTTCGGCATCTCGAAGACGAAGTCGAGACGCTCGAAACAGTGTTCGGTGCTGCAATCCCGGCTCGATCGCGGGTGTTTTCGACGGTATCCCACCAGCACATCTACGGTCTGTTGTTTCGGGTTCTCTGGCCGCTTGCGGCAGGGCGTTCGTTTCAGCGCGACACCCTGTTGCACGCCCAGGAACTGGTGCCGCGCATGGCCGAGGAAACGGATTGCGTACTTGTCAGTTCACCTGCACATCTGAAGCGCATGACCGCGGCGGGAAAGTTGGAGCGCATTGCATCGAATTGTCGCGCGGTGTTTTCGTCGGGCGGTGCGCTCGACGCGGAGACCGCGAAGGGCATGGCGGCCGCCCTTGGCGAGCCGGCTTGCGAGGTTCTGGGTTCGACGGAAACCGGCGGCGTCGCGCTGCGGCGGCAAACGCTAGGCACCGAGTCGTGGGTTCCCCTTCCAGGCGTCGCGGTGGAGCGCGAACCCGATGGCGGGTGTTTGGTCGTGACGTCGCCGTTCGTGAGTGAAGGCGATCTGGTAGACGCGAAGCGGCGTCGATTCACGATGGGCGACCGGGTCGAAATACTCGACGACGGTTCGTTTCTGCTGCTCGGTCGCGCGGACCGCATCGTCAAGGTCGGCGAGAAGCGCCTATCCCTGCCCGCGATGGAGCGGGATCTCGCCCAGCACCCGCGTGTCGATGAGGCCGCGCTCATCGTCCTCGATCGCGGCGCCGATTCTCGCGTGCACGCCGTCATCGTGCTCGACGAAGCCGGAAAGCGGGAGATTCGTGCCGGTGGGCGTCGCCAGCTCAACGAGTCGTTGTCCGCGCAGCTGGCCGCGCGATGGGATCGCATCTTGTTGCCTCGGGTCTGGCGCTATGTCGACGAGTTGCCGGGCGACGCCCAGGGCAAGGTCTCCCGGGCTCGGCTCGTGGCGCTCTTCGAGGTGCAAGCCCGCGACCCCATTCTGATCGAAGAGTCCCGCCAGATCGACCAGATTGAGCGCCGACTCGAAGTTCCCGACGACCTGATCTTCCTGCAGGGTCACTTCGAGGATTTTCCCATCGTCGCCGGAGTCGTTCAGTTGCGCTGGGTGGCCGACGCGGTGCGCGCGTGGCTCGGCGAGATGCCGTCCATTCGAGCCGTCGAAGCGCTGAAGTTTCCAGAGCCGCTGCTTCCCGGCCAATCCTTTACGCTGCGCGCCGAGTTCTCCGAACGGCGCGATTTGATTCGCTTTCGCTTGTCGGACGAGAGCCGTACCTTTGCGACCGGCCGCTGGCGGATTGGAGAACCCCGTTGAAGCCCTGTCTGCTGATTCCGATCTACGACCACAAAGATCAGATTCGCGCGGTGCTCGACAGCCTCGCGGCCTTCGACCTCGACTGCATCGTGGTCGACGACGGAAGCGGTATCGAAACGCGCATGGTTCTAGACGCTGCCGAAAAGGACTACCGTTGGCTCGAGGTCTACCACCGCGATGTCAACGGTGGGCGCGGCGCAGCGCTCGTCTCGGGGTATCGCCTGGCCGTGAAGCGCGGGTTCAGCCACGCGATCCAGCTCGACGCAGATGGGCAACACGATGCCGCCGACGTTCCGCGGTTCATCGCCGCCATTGAAACCAACCCCAACGCGCTGGTGCTCGGGACGCCGATCTTCGATCAGACCGTCCCTAAAAGTCGCCTCTATGGTCGCCAGCTTTCGCGATTCATGGTCTGGCTGACGACTCTTTCGATGGATGTATCGGACCCGCTCTGCGGTTTCCGCGGAATTCCACTCGGGGCGACATTGGATCTCCTAGCCGAGGTCGAGATGGGGCAGCACATGGAGTTCGATCCCCAATTGATCATCTGGCTGCACTGGCGCGGCGTACCCGTGATCAACCTTCCGACCAAGGTCGTCTACGACCGAGAAGGCCTCTCGCATTTCGACTTCGTACGCGACAACCTTCGATTGATCGGTGTTTACCTTCGCGCACTCGGTGGCATGGTGTTGCGCTCCCCGCGGCTCTTGATGCGGCGTGTGAGTTCGGCCGCATGAGTGCCGCCCACTGGTCGGGAGTCGCCGAGCGAGGGAGCGCAGCAGCACTCCGCTTTGTGGCCTGGGTACATCGAAACCTTGGCCGGCGGCCGATGCGCGTGTTGCTCTGGTGCGCTTCGCTCTACTTCTTCTTGTTTGCTCCGATCGTGCGCCGGGCTTCGCGCGATTACCTCGAGAGAATCTGGGCTTCTCGCGAGGGTCGTTTAGCGCTGCGGGGTGCACCCAATTCGCGAAGCGTGATCGAGCACATCTACACGTTCGCGATCAATATCTACGATCGGATGGTGATCTGGGGGGGCGAACTCGACGGTTTCACGTTCGAGCACGATGGCAGCGGTGAGATTTTCGAGCTCGCGCGGATGAAAAAAGGTGCGCTGTTGCTCGGCGCTCACCTCGGCAGCTTCGAGATGTTGTGGTTCTTATCGCGCAAATACGATCTCGCGATCAATGTCGTCGTCTTCTACGAAAATGCCGAGCAGATCAACGGTTTCTTCGAGGCGCTCGATCCCAATGTGCACGTGCGGGCGATTGCTCTCGATCCGACATCCGTGAGCGCTGCCTTCGAGATCAAGGCCTGCATCGACCGTGGCGAGTTCGTCGTGATTCTCGCCGACCGGGTCGCTCCGGGTGAGCGTGCCCGTAGCGCGCGAGCGACGTTTCTCGGTGGGAGCGCGAGCTTTCCGTTGGGGCCCTTCGCGCTTGCGGGCGTGCTCGATTGCCCCGTTCTGTTGGCGTTGTGCCTGCGCACGGGAGACTGCCAATACCGCACTGTATTGCGAACCTTGCGAGCAGGCGGGCGCGTTCCGCGCAGCGAGCGCGAAAAGTGCGCGCAGGAACTCCTCGCACAGTACGTGGGTGAACTCGAGACCTACTGTCATCAGTATCCCTACGCGTGGTTCAATTTCTTCGATTTCTGGAGCGAACGGTCGGAGCACACGACGTGAACGCGCTCTCGTATCCTCCGATTTCCGAGCTAATTCCCCATGCGGATGGCATGCTCTTGTTGAATCGGGTTCTCGCGCATCAGGAGACGCATACGGTCTGCGGGACGAGCGCGGATCGGAGCCCGCTGTTCGCGAACCCCGATGGAAGTGTGCCGAGCTGGTTGGGTATCGAGTACATGGCGCAGTGCGCGGCAGTCCACGGTGAACTCGAAAATCGCAGCCGCGGCGAACGGCCGCGCCCGGGCCTGCTGCTGGGCTCGCGCAGAATTGAGTTCCACGCGGATGTTTTTCGCGCTGGCGACCCGCTCGAGGTGACGGCTCGGCATCACATGGGAGAGTGCGGCCTCGTCGCCTTCGACTGTTCGATCCGATCTGTCGCGAGCGATGAGACCCTGGTCGAGGGGCGCGTGAACCTCTATCTGTTTCGGGATTGGAGTGAATTCAACGAGGTGCGCGAATGAGCACTGGGGGTGAAGTCGAGCGAGACCGGCGCCGGGTCCTGGTCACCGGAGCGAGCCGCGGGATCGGTCGCGCAATCGCGCTGGCGCTCGCGCGGGATGGATTCGAATTGTCGATCAATTATCTGCGCAGCAAGGCGGAAGCGGAGTCGGCTGCCGCGGAAATTGGATCGCTCGGGCAGCGCGCGAGCGTGCTGTGTTTCGACGTTGCGGATCGCGAGGCCTGCGAGCAGGCCATTACCGCCGACATCGAAGCGAACGGCCCCTACTGGGGTGCAATTTGCAACGCGGGAATTCACTCCGACGCTCCCTTCCCGGGTTTGTCCGGTGAGGCCTGGGATCGGGTGATCCGAACCAATCTCGACGGGTTCTACAACACCCTCCATCCACTCGTGATGCCGATGGTGCGCGACCGCCGCGGCGGCCGCATCGTGGCGATCACATCGGTGGCAGGTCTCGCGGGAAATCGCGGGCAGGTCAACTACAGCGCCTCGAAGGCCGGGCTCGTGGGCGCGACGAAATCCCTCGCGCAAGAACTCGCGAAGCGCAAGATCACCGTGAACTGCGTTGCGCCGGGCTGGATCAAGACCGATATGCTCGAGGGCGCCGACGTCGACGCGCTTGCAGGCATGGTTCCGCTGAAGAGGCTCGGCACGCCAGAGGACGTCGCGTCTGCAGTGGCGTTTCTGATGTCATCGGGTGCTTCTTACATCACCGGCCAGGTCCTCTCGGTCAACGGCGGCATCTATTGATGTCGGCCTCGCGCGAGCAATTTGACGTTGCGATCGTGGGCGGTGGACTCGCCGGCAACCTGCTCGCTCGTCAACTGCACCGGACCACACCGGAGTTGCGCGTCGGTATTTTTGAGCGGGAGACCCAGACTAGCTACAAGGTCGGCGAGGCCACTGTCGAGATCGCCGCCAACTACCTGCTTCGCAAGCAGGGCCTCTCCCAATACCTCTACGAGAACCAGCTGCCCAAGAACGGCCTCCGCTACTTCTTCGACAACGCCGAACGCAGCGCGCCACTCGATGAGATGAGCGAAATCGGTAGCGTCAATCTCCCATTCCATCCCGCGTTCCAGCTCGACCGCTCGAGGTTGGAGGCCGATTTGCTCGACATGAATCGGGCTGACGGTATCCACGTTCGCACCGGCGCTGCGGTCGGCCGCCTCGCCATGGGTGAGAACGGCGATTCCCATCGGTTCGAGGTTTCGAGTGATGGCCGTACGACTTCATGCGAGAGCCGCTGGGTCGTCGATGCGAGCGGACGCAGCGGTTTGATCGCGCGCCTGAAGAACCTGAAGGTCGCAGAGGAAGAACACCGAGTGGGTTCGGTTTGGGGTCGTTACGAAGGGGTTTCCGATATCGACGCCTGGAATTCCGATGAATTTCACGCGCGGGTTCGCCACACCACGCGACGCCTGTCTACGATCCACTTCTGGTATTCCGGCTACTGGATCTGGTTCATTCCATTGCGCGGTGGTGCCACGAGTATCGGCGTGACGGGCGAGCGGATGGCGGAATCGAAAGAGCTTCGCACACCCGAGGGTTTTCGCGCTTTTCTCGATGAGCACCGCGCCGTGCGCGAACTGATGGTGAACGCGAAGAACATCGACATCGGCAGCTACACGAAGATCGCGTACGGGACGAGGCGCTTCTTTCATCCCGACCGCTGGGGCCTGGTGGGCGAGGCGGCGACGTCCGCGGATCCACTCTACAGCCCAGGTGGCGATTTCATCGCGCTCGAAAACGACTTCTTGGTGGATCTGATTCGGCGGGACCTCGTCGATGGCGACGAGAACGAGATGTTCGAACGCTGCGAGCTCTACGAGCAATTCATGCAGTTTCGCCATGAAGCGACGATGCTCCTCTACCGGAACCTCTACGATCTCCAGGGGAGTTACGAACTCACCTGTGCGAAGTGGGATTTCGATATCGGTTTCTACTACAACCTCTGGACTTCATCCTACATGCGCGATCAGCATCTCGATCGCGATTACCTGGAAGCACATCTTCGATTGAAACCGTTCATCCTGCAGGCGCTGAAAAACTTCTCCGACCTCTTTCAAAAGGTAGAATTGGCGATTCGCGAGCGTGGCGACTATTTCCGTGCGAACACCGGCCGCTTCCACTACGGGCTGGCGAATATCGACTTCGAGCGGGAAGTCGGGACGGAACGCTCTGAGGAAGAAGTCATGAAGAAGACCGAGGAGATATTCAACCTGGTGCGAGCGCAGGCGTTGCAGCTTCTCGGAACGGCTTCTTCTTCGGGTGCCGTTGAACCCATTCCGCTGAAGGAATTTCTCGGGCGCCGCGCAATTGTTTGATCGCCGGCGGGTTCGCAACTGGATATCGGTTGGCGTGCTGGCTGCGTTCCTCGCTTTGCTTGTGATCGCCTATCCCTACCTCCTTGCCGGTGCACTGCCGCGTTTTGGCGTTTCACGCACATCCGTCGCGTTGTTTTTCATCGTGGCGCTCTCGTTCGGAATACGGAGTCGAATCCCCGCTGCACCGCTGCAATGGAGCGCCGCGCCGAGCATGGGCATTCCGGCCCTGCTTGCGGCCGCCGCGTTCAGCGGAGATGCCCTCTACCTGCAGCTCGTTCCGAGTGTCGTCTATTTGACGCTGGCCAGTTGGTTCTACGCGAGTTTTCGCTCCGGCGATTCGATCATCGAACGCGTGGCGCGCTTGATGGTTCCCGAAGCGCCCGACTTCATTCGCCCTTACTGCCGCAAGGTGACCGGTCTTTGGGCGGTATTCTTCGCTGCAAGCTCGCTCGTCATCGCGTATCTGGCGATCTTGGGTACCCAATCAGAGTGGGCGTTCTTTGCCGGCAAGCTCGTTTATGCGCTGATGATCGCAGCGAGCCTGCTGGAATTTGTTGTTCGCAAGAGTTGGTTTCGTTACTACTTTCACGGCGGTTGGTTCGATCGCGTTTGGCAGCGACTCTTCCCGCCGGAGAACACGCCAGAAGGTCGTCGATCGATGCGGCACATTTCGGAATATTGGAGACAACACAATGGTTAGAAAGATTCTCGTGGTACTCGCCCTCGTTTCTCTGGCAGGTTGGGGCTGCGCGTCGAGTCAGGGTGCGCCGGCCGAAGGCGCTGCGAAGGGAGAGGCCGCGGCAAAGGCAACGGCGGGCATCGCGGCGGTTCCCGATAGCAGCCCACTTGCGAAAATCACGATTGGAATGAGCGACAGCGATGTTCGAAAAGAACTTGGAGAGCCCACGACACA
>Ga0114949_10000392_pt1 | contig 22896 bp, 20 predicted proteins | sample N074metaG_FD_83505 | JGI IMG/M metagenome (GOLD analysis project Ga0114949, IMG submission 83505) | Deep subsurface microbial communities from Kermadec Trench to uncover new lineages of life (NeLLi) - N074 metaG | ecosystem: Environmental > Aquatic > Marine > Ocean trench > Sediment | place...
CAAAAGTTTTGCTGAAAAATCATACATACAAGCACAAGTAATTCACTCGCTGCGCTCGCCGGACCGGCCTAGCGCGAACGCGCTTCGTGATGCGATTCCACACGTTCAATGACTACGCCTCCGTTTTGACCGTAGGCGCGCCTCATGTGCTCGTCCAAGATTGCTGGGATCGACTCGAGCGTGAAATTCGCGCAGTCAGCCTGAGTTTGGGCTATGAGTATAGGAACTCTACTGTGGAAATGATTGCAGTACTTGGCACGCATTCGGCTATAAATCCTGAGGTCATCGAGGAACTTCATCGACTACGACGCGACAGGAATTCTGTGGTACATGATTTGGATGCACCAGCGCTGAGTGCCGACGAGACAAGATCTTATACGCGCAGAGCGTTCGCGCTAAGTTGGTACCTATCGGAGCTGCGTAGATGTCACCTAAGCAGTGCAGGCAGCGCGCTCCCCGCAGTTGCTGGACGCGGCTGACGCCGCCGCCGTTGTTGAAGGCGTTAAATGTCTTACCAGTGGAAGCAGCGCCCGTCGCTGCTCGACCGCTAATGGACGGTCGCCACATGAACGATTGATGGGGTATGGTGGCGCATGGGTGTCCACATCGAGTGGCTGGCTCATCAGAAACGACTACGGGGCTGACCGATCGATGAAATTTCGTGTTGTCGAAATTGCCTAACTGTCAGCCGGTGATGGACGTTGGCACGCTCTACGTTCGGGAGAACCTTACATGCCTATTCGAGTTGCATTCTTGCTGGGTTTTTTCCTTTGTGCCGGTCCCGCGCTGACCGACGATCTTGCCGATATCCTGATTGCCGCGGAGAAAGATAATTCCCAGGCGCAAATGGTCCTCGGCGGTATGTACGAGATCGGTGTCGGCGTTGCGCGCAACAATGCGAAATGTGCCTATTGGTGGCAACGCGCATCCGACAATGGGCATGTGAATGCCACGAAAGCCCTCGGCTCGATGTACTTCAGTGGGCGCGGGGTCTCGTTGGACTACGAAAAAGCGATGGCGCTGTACCTGAAAGCCGCGGAACTTGGCCATCCGCATGCAATCAAATATGTCGCGCTCGGATACAAGCGCGGTCTTGGTCTTCCGCAGGACGATGCGAAGGCTGCGGAATGGGCAGACAAAGCCGCTGCGCTAGGTGGCCCGGATAGTGCCGTCGTGTTCCTTGAGTCATACGAGGCTGAGGAAACCGAAGTCAGGACCGATGCAGAAATCTTCGCCGAGTTTCTGAAGCAGGCCGAGAAAGGAAATTCCCGGGCGTTCTTCTACATCGGCGCTGCCTACCTGTCGGGTATTGGCACGCCACAGAACTACCCGGAAGCGATCCAATGGATGCGGCGAGCTGCTGAGCAAAATCTGTCCGCCGGGCTGTCTGACCTTGGCCTGTTGACGCAACTGGGTCAGGGTATGCCGGTGGACCGGGTCGAGGCGCAAAAGCTGTACTACGTCGTGGACGCGCAGCGGCCTGACGAAGACGCCTTTCTGAGCAAGGTCAATGCAAAATACATGAACAGCGAAGATCTGGTCGAGGCACGCCGCCGGGCCGACGCCTGGCTTGCGCGTGATTGAACAGCTGGGTTGGCACGTGCAGAATGTTGAATACAAATTCGCAGGGACAAAATTCATGTTTATTCGACCAATCCTGACTTTGCTGGTCGCGATGCCCGTCATTGTCATGGCTGACGCCAGTGAGGGCGAGTTCATGGGCTACCTGCTCGGCAGCAACTATCAGCCTGGTGTACACACCCGGCCGCAAGCAACAACCGACGGCAATCTGATCATGATTGCCGAAAAACCGGTAAAGCCAAATGACATTGCCGAGGTTTCATTACTGGTCACGGCGGAGACGCTGACAATTGGTTTTATCGATGCTTCTCAGTGGTTCAAAACTGCAACTGAAGCGCGCGAATTTGGCCGACGATATGCTGATCTCCTGCGTGCAAAATATCCGGACTGGAAATTCGGGCGCGAGCGTATGGATAACAACATGCGCATTGTTGAAGTGAATTTTGACGAACTGCCCTACAATTTGCGGTTGCGGCTCGATAAAGATGAACACAACGGCGAAAAAATGTGGCGTTTTTCTATGACGCTAGGTTGGATGGCTGATGCCAAACCGGCCCGCGAATGGCGAAATCTTTCCCGTAGTCAGCACATTACGGCGCTGGAAATGGGTCGCAATAAATTGCTGGAAAACGCGGATCTGCGCGGGCTTTAGTCTATAGGGGCAAGGCGAATCGGGCTGTCGAAGAGATGATCGCCAAGGTGCTGGGGTTGTCAAAACAGCCTATCCGAATAGTGTCCGGTGGGCGTTCTGCCCGTAAAATGATTGAAATCGAAGGGTTGAATGAAAAAGTAGTGCATGAAAAGCTATCCAATGCAGTGATCCCAAAATATGAATAAGTTATGAGCACGAAAGGAATTAATGAAATGAAAATTAGAATTTGCAATGGTAGGACTTCGCTAACCCGCATCGGGTCATTGAATATTAGATCATTGGCTTGGGTCACGATTGTTCAGATGATGTTCTTGGCGGTCGCGAACGCTGCTTTTCCTTCGAACGAAGAGCCGGTCGTCTTGATTACGGGCGCCAATGCGAGCCACGGGCTGGCTTTTGTCGAAGAATACGCTGCGCTCGGCTGGAATGTGATCGCGACATGCCGCACGCCGGCGAAGGCCGACCGGCTCAACGCTTTAGCCTTGGACTTCCCGAACGTGGTCGTCGAAGAACTGGATATTGTAGACAAAGACGAAATCGATGCGCTGGCCGAAAAGTATCGCGATACGCCGATTGACGTTCTGCTGAACAACGCAGCGATCAATACATTTCGTTTCGGGCCCAACCGCTTTGGAAAAATGGATTATGAATGGTTCGAGGAGATCCTGAAGGTCAACATTATAGGCCCACTCATGGTATCCGAGGCATTCCAGAACCATGTCGCGGCAAGCGATCAGAAAAAGATTATTGCCATGACTTCAACCGGAGGTTCGATCACCGAGGTCAAGGTGCCGGTTGCGCCGGCCTACCGGGCCAGCAAGGCGGGCTTGAATATGGCGATGCGCACGTACGCCATCGCGATGAAGCCCAAGGGTCTGATCGTCAGCATCATCGCGCCCGGAACCGTCGATACAGCGGACTATATGAATGCGGAAGATCCGTCGACCGTGCCGTCAAATTACAAGATGATGATGAAGGCCAAACGACTGGCGCCGCGCACGGCAATCGACGATATGATCAAATTAATCGATCGGTTGACGCTGGAGGATACGGGCGTCTATTACGAATGGACCGGACGAGTCATCCCCTGGTAATGGGTTGGTGACTACAGTGATAACACGGAGCGTGTTAGCCGTAGACACGCTCCGGCAACCACGTCACGAGGCCGGGCCATATTGCCAGAAGAACCATCAGAAAAAGTTGAATGGCGATGAATGGAATGACGCCCCGGTACATCGCTGACGTCGGCACCTCGGGTGGCGCAACACCGCGTAGATAGAACAACGCGAATCCGAACGGCGGAGTCAGGAAAGACGTCTGCAAATTAATCGCGATCATGATTCCGAGCCAGATCGGATCGAGCCCCATTGCCAACAAAATCGGGCCGACGATTGGCACGACGACGAAGGTGATTTCGATAAAGTCCAGTACGAATCCGAGCAGAAACATGACGAGCATGACGGTGATAACCGCGCCGGCAATGCCGCCCGGTAGTGAGGTCAATAACTCTCGCACGACATCATCGCCGCCGTAGCCCCTGAATACCAGCGAAAACACTGACGCGCCGATCAGAATCAAGAACACCATGCTGCTTATTCTGGCTGTGCTGCGCACAATCTCACGCAGCCGGGGTATCGATAGCTCATTTTTGATCAGCGCAAGAAAGAGCGCCCCGATGGCACCGACAGATGCTGCCTCTGTCGGTGTAGCGAGGCCACCAAGAATGGAGCCGAGAACCGCAACAATGAGCAGTAGCGGTGGTAACAGGACGCGAATGATACGCATCACTAATTCCAACCCTACAGGCAGATCGACCTCGGCAGGATCCAACGCCGGCATGGTCTCGGGTTTGAACAGGCCCAGCAGAATCAGATAGACGATGTAGAAGACCACGAGAAGAAATCCTGGAATCACTGCACCGAGAAACAGGTCACCGACGGAAACGACGTCCGGCGAAAAGATACCGAGACTGATTTGCGATTGCTGGAACGCCGACGCCATGACGTCACCCAGCAATACGAGCACGATCGACGGTGGAATGATCTGACCCAGCGTTCCGGACGCACTGATTATTCCCGTTGCAATGGCTGGGTCATAACCGCGTCTGAGCATCGTAGGCAAGGACAGCAGTCCCATGGTGACGACCGTCGCGCCGACGATACCGGTGCTTGCAGCGAGCAACATGCCAACCAGTATCACGGCGATGCCGAGACCACCTCGCAGCCTGCCGAACAGCAGGCTCATGGTTTGCAGAAGGTCATCTGCAATACGAGCCCGCTCGAGCGTGACGCCCATAAAGACGAACAGTGGAACGGCGATAAGCGTTCCATTGCTCATAATGCCGAAAATTCGACTCGGCATCGTGGCGAGAAAAGTCGTATCGAAAATACCGGCAATCGCTCCGCCAAGTGCAAATAACAACGCCGTGCCCGCGAGCGTAAAAGCAACCGGAAATCCCAACAGTAAAATGCCGATGACCGCGATAAACAGGACTAACGCGATCACGTCAACGAGGGGACCGTATAAGGGTGATGGAACGGACCACAATAACGATGGCCTGCAGCAATAACAGTGCCGCCATGAGCGGAATAAAAGTCTTCAACACAGGCACCCATGGATAGGCGAGGCCGCCCGCCTCAACAGACGTCTCCCTGATGCGCCACGCGACCGCAACGTAAGAACTACTGCTCCAGATCAAAAATATCATGACCGGAATCAGGAAGAATGCGGTTCCGAGCGCGTCAACAATGGCCTGGCCGCGGGCGGTCAGTTTTTTGTAGAAAATATCAACTCGTACGTGTTCATCGCGGGCCAGCGTATAAGCCGCGGCTAGCATAAATACGGCGGCATGCATCAAGGTCACCGTTTCCTGTAACCAGATCCAGCCGAGATCGAATGCATAACGCATGATCACGATGATGAAGGTCACGAGTACCATAGCGAGCGTTAGCCACGCGCTGGCCTGCCCGACTATGGAATTGAATTTCTCGATCCGTTCAACGAATTTCATCGACACAAAAAGAAATTTTCGCAACCAACGATCAATTTCGCCAGAAAGTACGGGACACTAAAACGAGAAGTGTGAAGATTTCCAATCGGCCGAGAAGCATCGCAGCCGCACAAATCCACTTCGCGGCATCCGTTATGCTGCTAAAGCCGCTTGAGACATCGCCGAGACCGGGGCCGAGATTATTCAGGCTGGCGGCAATCGCGGAAAACGCCGTGACCTGATCCATGCCCGTCATTAGCATGCAGATCATCATAATCGCGAACAGCACGATATATACCGCGAAAAATCCCCAGACCGAATCGACGACTCTCTGCGACACCGGCATGTTTCCGAGCTTGACCGGCAGTTCGGCGTTCGGGTGCACGAGGCGATGCACCTCTCTAACGCCCTGCTTGTAAAGCAACAGACAGCGCATGACTTTCATCCCGCCGCCGGTCGAGCCGGCGCAGCCGCCGATAAAACTCGCGAATATCAGCAGTACCGGAAGCGAACCGGGCCACGCGGAAAAATTCGTCGTCGTAAATCCGGTCGTCGTCGCGATCGAAACAACCTGGAAAAGACCGGTCGTGAGCGTCTCCCGCAGCGAGTCGTATTCTCCCGCCCAGTAAAGATAAGGGAGCACAAAAAGCAATAGTCCACCGAGGACAAACGTATAAGCCCGAAATTCAGGATCCAGGAAATAATGTCGCAGTGTATTGGACCGCCACGCTATAAAGTGTAGCGAAAAATTGACGGCTGCCAGAAACATGAAGAACACGGCCACCAATTCAATCGCGTCACTTTCAAAGAATCCGATGCTGGCATCGTGAGTCGAAAAACCGCCGATCGCGACCGTCGAGAAGCTGTGACAGATGGCATCGAATGGATTCATGCCGGCGACCCAATAGGCGAGCGCACAGGTGAGGGTGAGGCCCAGATAGATATACCAAAGGGCCTTGGCGGTTTCGGTAATACGCGGCGTCAGTTTGGTGTCCTTAACCGGCCCCGGCGTTTCGGCGCGATAGAGCTGCATTCCACCCACACCAAGCATCGGCAAGACGGCCACGGCCAGAACGATAATCCCCATCCCGCCGAGCCACTGGAGCTGTTGACGGTAATACAGGATCGAACGCGGGAGTTGGTCCAGATTCGATAATACAGTTGCACCGGTCGTCGTGAGTCCCGAAATGGCCTCGAAGACCGCGTCGGTTATAGTCATCGAAGGCTCGGTAGAAAACAGAAAAGGCGCCGCACCGAAACTGCCCAGTACGACCCAGAATGCCGCGACAATGAGGAAGCCATCTCGCAGACGCAATTCCCGAGTCTCATCCCTGACTGGCAACCAGATCAGCATACCGGCCAGTAACGTAACCGCGAATCCATATAGAAACGCCAGTGCAGAACCATCCTGATAGATCAGGGAAACGATAATTGGCGGGAGCATACTGGTGCTGAACAGCATCAGCAGAAAACCTAAAATTCTTTGAACGACCGAGAGATGCATATCAGTTTGATAATGGGGTCAGACCCCAGCCCCACAATCAGCGGAATTTCACGTCTTCCTGGAACAGTCGCTCGACTTCGTCGGTGTGCCGCCGATCCGTGATGAAAAGGATGATGTGATCATCCGTCTCTACGACGGTGTCACGATGCGCTTGCATGACTTTGCCTTCCCTGATTATCACGCTGATCGAGGTTCCGGCGGGCAATGGAATATCTTCAACGGCTCGCCCGACGACTTTGGACTTTCCGGCCGTGCCGTGTGCGATTGCTTCAATGGCCTCAGCCCGCCCGCGGCGCAGCGAATGCACTTTGACGACGTCGCCACGGCGCACGTGCTCGAGCAATGAGCCGATGGTAATTTGCTGCGGCGAAATGGCGACGTCGATCGTGCCACTTTCGACCATTTCGGCATAGGACGGCCGATTGATCAGCGCCATGACCTTTTTGCAGCCCAGCTGTTTGGCAACCATAGCCGACAAAATGTTTGCTTCCTCGGCGTTTGTCAGCGCGACAAATATGTCGGAAGTGTCGATGTTTTCTTCCAGCAACAATTCCTCATCGGCTGCATCACCGTGTAACACAATCGCTTTACTGAGGCGCTCCGAGATGACGCGCGCCCGCTCTTTCGAGCGTTCGATGACTTTGACCCGATTGGTCTGCTCAAGCGCCAAAGCCAGACGAAACCCGATATTGCCGCCGCCGGCAATCACGACATGCCGGACCGGGTCCTCGAGTTTTCGCATTTCACTCATCACAACGCGAATATCTTCCCTGGCTGCAATGAAAAATACTTCGTCATCTTCCTGGATCAACGTGCTGCCGTCGGGTGAAACGCTCTTGCCGTTTCGATAGATAGCGGCAATTCGCATCTCAATACCCGGAATATGGTCTTTCAGCGTCTTTATTTGCTGACCTACCAGTAATCCGTCGCGGTGGGCGCGGGCACCGACCAGCCGCACAGCACCGTTCGCAAACTCGAGGACCTGGAAGGCACCCGGATAATGGATGAGTTGCTCGATATGTGCGGTGACCAGTTCTTCCGGGCTGATCCGAAAATCGACCGGCACGGCTGCCTGCTGCCATAGCGATTCTGACTGAATATATTCAGCAGCTCGAATCCGCGCGATCTTGGTTGGGATTTGAAACAGCGTATAGGCGATCTGGCATGCGATCATATTGATCTCGTCGCTGTTGGTCAGCGCGATAATCATGTCGGCATCGCGAGCACCTGCGCGTTCGAGTACATCCGGAAACGAAGCGTGTCCGACTACGGTTCGCACATCGAGGCGGTCCTGGAGCTCTCTGAGTTTCGACGCATCCGCGTCAACGATGGTGACCTCGTTGGCCTCCTCTCTGGCCAGATGATACGCAGCTGTTGTCCCCACCTGACCGGCGCCTAGGATGAGAATATTCATGGATAGGTTACAACGTTGATTAGCCGAGGCGCGCCTAGTTTACATCAGTTCGAGGTTTGCGTAGGACATCACGAGCCATTTCGTGCCGGCAGCCTCAAAATTCACCTGGACCCGTGCATGGGCGCCGCCCCCTTCGCAGTTCAAAACTACACCTTCGCCGAATTTGCTATGCCGGACCCGCTGGCCGAGTCGTATCGCGTTGTCTTCCTCGATAACATGGGTTCGTGAACCTCTTTTGCCGCTGGCCGCGAGCCGGTGTACGGGACGAGAAACCCGAATACCGGGACGGACTTCTTCCAGCAGATCCTCCGGAATTTCGCCGATGAATCGTGATGGCTGCGCGACACTATCGACGCCGTACAGTCGGCGCTGCTCGGCAAACGTCAGATACAACTGTGTCATGGCGCGTGTCGTGCCGACGTAGCACAGTCGGCGCTCCTCTTCGAGACCCTCGGAATCCTCCATTGACCGGCGGTGAGGGAACAGGCCGTCTTCCATACCGGTCATAAATACCAGGGGAAATTCCAACCCCTTGACGGAATGCAGCGTCATAAGTTGTACGCAGTCTTCCCAGCTGTCGCCCTGCGTGTCTCCGGATTCCAGTACCGCATGCGATAGAAAAGCGGCTAACGGCGGCATGTCCTCGCCCGCTTCCCTTGGATCGAATTCCTGGGCAGCACTGACGAGCTCCGCGAGATTCTCTATTCTCGTTTCGGCTTTCTCCGTCGGTTCCTTGCGAAAGTGATCAATCAAACCGCTGTGTTTTATGACATAGTCGACTTGTTCGTGAAGTTCAAGATCCTTGATATCGGCCGCGAGCGTCTCAATCAGTGCCAGGAATGCCTGTACTGCATTGGCCGCTCGTCCCGGCAATTGACCACCCGCCCCGGTTCGAGCCGATTCCCACATCGAAATGGCGTTGGCACGAGCATATTCTCGAATGATGCCGACAGTTCTCGCGCCAATTCCCCGAGTGGGTAAATTGATAATTCGTTCGATCGACGGATCGTCGGCACGATTTTCCAGTAAACGAAGATAGGCGAGCGCGTCCTTGATTTCCGCCCGCTCGAAGAAGCGCAGACCGCCGTAGACGAGATAGGGAAGATTCGCGCGTATCATCGCTTCCTCGAAGACACGGGATTGTGCGTTCGAGCGGTACAACACGGCTGTCTCGGCGCGCATATTTCCCTGTCCCGTCCATTCCTGAATTTTCCCGACGACGAAATCTGCCTCATCCCGCTCGTTATAGGCGTTATAAAGTTTGATCGGATCGCCGTCGCTGCCTTCGGTCCAAAGTTTCTTGTCCAGCCGGCTGCTGTTATTCATGATTATTGCGTTGGCAGCTTTTAGGATTGTTCCAGTGGACCGATAGTTTTGCTCGAGTTTGACGACCCGGGCTTTGGGGTAGTCTTTCTGAAATTTCTGCAGATGCTCGACGCGCGCACCGCGCCAACGATAGATCGATTGGTCATCGTCACCCACGGCAAATGGGATGCCCGTGTCTCCGGCCAGGACTCTGAGCCAGGCATATTGAATAGCATTGGTGTCCTGGAACTCATCGACCAGCAAATGGCGAAACCGGTTACGGTAGTGTTCAAGAATATCCGGCTGTTTCAGCCACAATTCATGGGCACGCAGCAGCAACTCCGCGAAATCGACCAGTCCGGACTGCTCACAGGTGTCTTGGTAAATCTGATAAAAGCGAATCAACTGGCGACGCTTTGGATCGCCCTGATCATGCATCTGGTCCGGCCTGAGGCCCTCATCTTTCTGCTTATTGATAAACCACTGAATTTCGCGGGGGACCCAGGTAGATTCATCGAGCTCAAGATTTTTGCACATGCGCCGGATTATCCGATGTTGATCTTCCGAATCGAGAATCTGGAATGATCGCGGCAGGCCGGCTTCCTGCCAATGGCGTCGCAGGAGGCGATGAGCCAGACCGTGAAAGGTGCCGACCCAGAGGTTGTCGACTGGCATATTCAACAAGGCTTCAATACGTCGGCGCATTTCGGCAGCCGCTTTGTTCGTGAACGTTACTGCAAGTATTCCGAGCGGCGACACGTTTTCGACCTGAATTAACCACGCGATTCGGTGCACGAGGACCCGCGTTTTTCCGCTACCGGCACCGGCTACCACCAGCATCGGCAAATCGGGCGCCGTGACGGCCTCCCTTTGCGCGTCATTCAGCGGGTCGATAATCGGGGTTACGTCCATTTCTGATTCTCTATTTAAGGTATTCAGTCTATCAGTTCTGACAAATATACAGGTCCGGTGTCTCTCCATCGGCATGATCCACCTGTATCACAGAGCACCGGCTTAAATCGAGCAGCCATATGATCGAATGACCGGTCGATTTGCAGGGCAGTTGCTCTTGCAAATTTGGAATGCCGAAAAATACCGACGGTGGTTCGGTCGTAATCTGCGAAAGACCACGGCGGCGGCGTGCGGCGCTGATTTTTAGAAAAAGATTCGCCGACAGTTCACAGGCTGGCGCCAGTTCTGCCGGCGGCAGTTCCTGCGCCATTTGTTGTATCCAGTCGAGCAGATCCTGATCGACAATAGCGATGCCCCCATCCCGAATTGCCGCGGCGACATAGGCGAAGGCCTCCATTTTCAGACTGGCTCGAGAATTTTTGCCCCGGAGCTCGCCGAGCTTCCTGCGATAGGCCGAATCCGCGCGAAACATATCGAGCGCAATATTGGAAAAGGTTTCTCTGAGCGCGCCAATTCGCAGCATCGCGAAGACGGACCCCTGGTTTGCCGCAGTGGCATATAGCGCCAGCGATGCAAACGGGTCTTCCAGCAGCATTCGAGCGGCCAGAGCCTGAGTCGCGGCAAGGTCTCCGCTCTCACTCATGGACTCAAGCGTTGCGATTTCGAGGGTTTCATATAATCGAGCGGGCGCCCCATCGCCGGCGACGCCAAAGATGCGATCACTGTCGAGAAATCCGCGCGCCTGCCGCCAGTCGATCGATTCAGCGATCGCCCGCTGCGCGTCGATACCGCGCGCTTCCAGGATAGCCAGTAAATCAGATCGCCCGCCAACAGGCAGGCCCGCCGGTTCAACCATGACGCTGGTTGTTATTGCCTCTGTCGGAACTTCGCGCGCAAATTGCAGCACGACGTAAAGAAGCACACCGAGTAAAGCGGTCGCGACCAAGGTGTATACGTTAGTTTTTGACACTGAAGGCGCTATCTACTTTTCGATGCCCGGGCCTCGACGCCGAAGCACGAGTTTATGCCGGCGCGGCGTAAAGCGATGCCGCGTGGTTTAGATTGATCACCGACAAAAGTAACAACGCCGCGACGCCATTATGTGAGGTCGCTAGAAAAAGGGGCAGGCCGAACCACACGATACCGACGCCGATCGAGACCTGGGCGACGAGTGCCAGGATAACGAGTTGACCGGCACGATGAACAACGGCCGAATCCGGCCCCGATTCACGACGCAAAAAACTGATCGCCACGAACAGTAGCAGCAGGAAAGTCACCACCGCGCCCAACCGGTGGACGAAGTGGATTGCGACTCGTGACGGTGCATCGAGAACGCCGAATTCATAGTCGATGCCGAGCCCTCGCCAGAGGACGAAACCTTCACCGAAATTTGCTTGCTCCGGCCACCATTGTCCCTGGCAAAGTGGTAGGTCCGGACAGGCGAGCGCTGCGTAATTGGAACTCGTCCAGCCGCCGAGCGCGATCTGGAGAATCAAAACGACTAAACATACCAGCGCGGTTTTGCGGACCGGCCGCGGTCTGTTCGTCGCGACGTCGAATCGTCGTCGGTGTTCGAGAAGCAACCAAAACGATATTCCGAGCGTCGTCAGGCCGCCGAGCAAATGCGCCATGACGATCAGCGGTTTCAACAACAGCGTGACGGTCCACATTCCGAGCAGGCCCTGGAAAATCACAACACCCAACAGGACGATGGGTAAGGTCACGGGTTGTACAGAATCCTTGCGGTTCAGCCAGGCCAGCAAGGCCAGCAGCATGATCGAAAAACCCAGGGTCGTCGCGACGTAACGATGAATCATTTCGTTCCAGGCTTTTTGGGGATCCAGATCACGTTCCGGAAATGCGGCGTCCGCTTCAGCGAGCTCTTCTGCTTTGTTGGGTAGAATCAGCGATCCGTAGCAGCCAGGCCAGTCGGGGCAGCCGAGCCCTGCATCGGTTAACCTGACATAGGCGCCCAGCACGATGACGATCAGTGCCAGCAGCGTTGCGACCATTACTAAACGAACATACCAGTTGTACATCCTCACATCTTCCTATGGGTCGTTCCGTGAGTTATCCGCTGAATTATTCCCAGAGTTAGCCCCAGAGTTAGCCAATCTGGGAAATCTTGAGCAAATGTTTCAAATCACTGTGTATGCCTTTCATGCCTGTTCCCTGAGGGAATCGCATGATCAAATTTCCGAGCGGGTCCGCCAGAAAAATATCGCCGGCAACGTGATCCCCGAGCACAGGAATTAATTCGCGGCTCACCGGCGACCCGGGTTCCACGATCACGAGGGTGGGATGCTCACGTTCCAGGAACGTCAGATCAGGTTTGGCAACCTCATCATAAAACACACGTTGTACACGTCCATCGTCGCGTCCCAGTGCTCGCCGGACTTGTCGCGTTGCATAAAGCGCGTCTTTGCATGTCTCGGTGCACTGCCCCGCACCAATAATAATTAACGACCATTTGCCCCGAAATTTAGGACCGTCCATGTCGCTGCCCGGGGTCAATACTGTATCTGGCAGCAAACGCGGCGGGGTCAGCAATAGCCCATGGGCAGTGCGGGCAGAAGGCAACCAATCGCTATTCGAATAGTAAAGAAAATAGGCGAGCAGTAATGGGCCGACAAAAATAATGCCAACCAATACAAGTTGAAGTCGCCCCCTGGTTTGTTGATCAATCATCGGGCTTGGGTTCGTCGGGAACCTTCCAGTTAACGATGCAAAAAATAGCCGCTACAGTCAGAGCGAGTAAAAACCATTGGACCGCATAAGCCAGGTGCTTTTCCGGGCTCATCAGTTTTGGTGACCAGTCGCGCACGAAGCCGTCCGGCATGTCCGGGTCGAGCAATATCTGATAGTCATAAACCACGTATCCAATTTGCGTGATGATTTCGGGCGCCCGTGGAAACAACAGGCGTCGGGGCCAGGCAGCTTCGGCCATGGTTTTGACAGGGTCAAGCCTGAGTCCCGGGCGCGGCAGCCGGCTGAGCCTGCCGGTAATCTGCCTCGGCCCGTCGTCCACCGCAATATCCGGCAATATCGACCGGTCCGGGTTGGCCGGGACCCAGCCGCGGTTAATCAGAATAGCTTCATTGCCGGTCCGCAATGGCGTCAGGATTTGATACCCGTTGCGGCCATCGAACATCATATTGTCGATCAAAACCTGGTGCTCTCCGTCGTAGCGGCCGCGGATAAAAAATCGCTGGTATTTTGCCTCGTCGGCCGCTTCATTGGTCACCAGTTTATTCCGCACCGGGGCGCCGCTACCGGTCCCAAACGCGTCGAAGATTTTCCGTTTCTGTTCGGCGCGATCCAGTTGCCAGATTCCTGCGGCAATGCAGATGCTGGCCGAGATAATAAGGCCGATGATCCCCCACGGGGGCGGTCGAAAAGTTTTCCTTGCTCCAGCCATGTCGTCGATCTAGCCTAATGTACTTCCCGCAAGAATTAGCCGTTACCTGGGCCCCCCGCGATGTTAATCAAAATTCTAATCGTGACCGTGTTAGCGGGAATTATCACCAGCTTGGCATTCGATATTTTTCATATGCTTAAGGTAATGAGTTAATCTCAAACCTTAGGTTCCGGAAGATCGTCTCCCGGAGCGTAACTTGAGATCGTCGACCGCGAATTCGACCGCTCCGTCGGGCGTACGGACACCGGACCTGTTTTCACCGCACCATGCGAGTCCGTAGATGATCTCGAGGGTGACCGGTAATCGGTCGTTTTCATTTCGATATCGTTCGTACGCGTCGGCCAGGTGTCGCCAGCTCCGCCGCCCGGTCAGATCCCGATTTCGGTTGTCGGTTGCATTGATCGATCCGACGCCCCTGAGATCGGCCATCAGTTTTGGCAGCGCGTCATAGGTTACCGTCAGGAACTCAACATCGACAACCGGTTCTGCAAAACCTGCCTGGATTAGTGCATCGCCGACGTGGTGCATGTCCATGAAATGTGCGATATGGCTAAAGTTGTCGACAGCTGCCCAGGCATTCCGCAGTTCGATAAAACTGTCCTGACCCAGCATTGTGAACGTGAGTAAGCCCGGAAACCGAAGGGTCCGTCGCGCTTCGGCGAGCGCGGCGCCCGGATTCGGGCAATGGTGCAATACCAGGTTTGAGAAAATCATATCGATCGACTGATTGCCGAGCGGCAAAGCAGCCGCGTCGGCACACAGCTGCGATACGTTTGGATTGCCCTGCATCTTGTGCTTACCGGCTATCAGCATCGGGGCAGCAAAGTCGAGAGCGATGATATGCCCGTCCGGGAATTCGTTGGCCAGGCCGATTACGCCAGAGCAGGTGCCGGCACCCAGATCGAGAACCCATTCAGGATGAAGGTCGACCATACGTAGCCGGTCGAGCAGACGGCCTCTGATTTCTCGGTGAATAAAGTCCGTGCCGTCAAATCCTGGCGCAGCCCGTTCGAATGCATTTCGAATGCGTTGTGTGTTCAGCACCTAAGCAGAAATTGGTTCCGGTTTCATGCCCAATCGATTCAGCAAAGCCAGGTCGTCATTCGTTTCCGGGTTCTGTGTTGTCAGAAGTTTGTCACCGTAGAAAATCGAATTGGCTCCTGCGAAGAAGCACAACGCCTGCATCTCATCGCTCATCTCCGTGCGGCCGGCCGACAAACGCACATGCGAAGCGGGCATTAATATTCGTGCCACGGCGATTACCCGGATAAATTCCAGCGAATCCGGAGGCGCACAATTTTCCAGCGGTGTGCCATCAACCTGAACGAGCTGATTGATCGGCACGCTGCCAGGATGTTCGGGCAGCGTTGCCATCGTGTGTAACATCTTTACCCGGTCGTCCTGGGTTTCACCCATGCCGATAATTCCACCGCAACACACTTTCATGCCAGCATTCCGGACAGCCGTCAGCGTATCCAGACGGTCCTGATAGGTTCGCGTCGTGATGATCTTTGAATAGAACGATTCGGAAGTGTCCAGATTGTGGTTGTAATAATCCAGTCCGGCGTCCTTAAGTGATTTTGCCTGGGCCGGGTTGAGCATCCCGAGTGTTGCACAGGTCTCCAACCCAAGTTCATGAACCGCGCGGACCATTTCGATGATGCGCTCCAACTGCGCGGGCTTCGGGCTGCGGTAAGCGGCACCCATACAAAATCGGGTCGCCCCGTTGGCCTGCGCTGTTCGAGCGGCGACGATGACGTCCTCGAGGGGCAGCAGCTTTTCCGCTTCCACGCCCGTGTCATAGCGGACACTTTGCGGGCAATAGGCACAATCCTCCGGGCAACCGCCGGTCTTGATGCTCAACAAGGTGCTGATCTGCACCTCGTTCGGATTAAAAAATTGACGGTGGGTCGTATGAGCCAGAAATAACAGGTCGTTAAATGGAAGCTGAAAAAGAGATTCAACCTCGACCAGTCTCCAGTCAGTGCGAATTGGGGCAGCCGGAGATTCAGCCCCTAAGCCGGTCTCAGGGTGAGTTAGGAATTCGCTATTTTTAGTCATTAATCTATAAAAAACAGCCTATTAATCAGATTGAAGCCGGCCGGTGATGGGTTTCAGATAACCCAGTATCGAGACCAGAATTTTTATTGTCAACTCATGCTCTCTTTGAAGGTTGACGGCCTGATGGCTGCGCTCATTCCGAAACGGTGTATTTTCTGCCATCAGCCGAGTGGACAAATGCATCATTGCACCGGCTGTAACGACGATCTGCCCTGGATTCGCACTGCGTGCCAGATTTGTGGCGCCCCGGTGCCGGCGGACTTTCCTGGTGGTGCCTGCGGCGTGTGCCGGGTTCCACCGGTGGTAATCGACCGGATTTTGTCCGCCCTGATCTATGAATACCCTGTAGATCGGTTGGTCACCCTGGCGAAGTTTCAGGTGCGAACCGATGCGGCGCGAGTTTTGGGCGATTTGCTGAATGCTTATCTCCAGGCGCAAAAATTGGCTGGCCTGCTCGACGTGCCGGATCTGATAATTCCCGTGCCATTGCACCGGCAGCGCCTTGCGCGCCGCGGCTTCAACCAGGCGCTGGAAATCGCGTTGCCGGTCGCGGCAGGCCTGGGGTTACCATTGAGGCCCGATATCTGTCGTAGAATTCGGCACACTCGCGAGCAAACAGCGCTAACCGGTGATGCTCGATACCAAAATATGCGTGATGCATTTCGCGCGACTACAGGATTATCGGGACGCCATATTGCGATCGTCGACGATGTCGTAACTACTGGAAGTACCGTGGCCGCAACGGCTTGCGCATTGCAATCCGCCGGAGCATCGAAAATTCAGGTTTGGTCGGTAGCCCGCACACACCGGAAAATGCATTCCGGTTCAGAGAAAGGTGTAATCCAGCGCAATACCGGCGAATAATACGGCCCCGACGTATCGATTATTCTGAAATGCCTGCAAACAGCGATCTGGGTCGCGGTGCCGAATCAGCAAACGCTGGTGCACCATCAGCACGAAGACAGCGCCGACGCCAAGCATGTACCAGGTACTCAGTTTTGCTACGCCACCCATCAAAATCATTGCGAGTAACAGGACGACCTGCAAGAGAGTGATGATAAAAAGATCGGCCTTGCCGAACAGAATAGCGGTCGACTTGACCCCGATGCGTAAATCCTCTTCCCGGTCGGCCATTGCGTACATCGTGTCGTAGATTAAGGCCCAGATCACAACGGTCAGCCACATCAGCCATGCCAAACGCGAAATCTCGCCAGTTTGAGCGGCAAACACCATCGGGATGGTCCAGCCAAACGCCGCGCCCAAAACCAGTTGGGGTGCCGAAACAAAGCGTTTCGCGAATGGATAGCCAATGGTTAATGCTGCGGCGATTACAGCGAGCAGTTGAGTGAGCCGATTCAGGTTCAGGACCAGCGCGATTGCAATAAGGCCAAGAGCCGCAAACAATACAAGTGCTTCCACCGGCGCAACATCGCCGGTCGCAACCGGACGTTGCCTTGTGCGTTCGATATTGACGTCAAATTTCCGGTCCGCCACGTCATTGATTACACACCCTGCTGATCGCATTACGATCACGCCGAGTACGAAAATTACGAAAATTTTCTGGTCCGGTCGCCCTTCACCGGCGATCCACAGGCCCCAGAGTGTCGGCCACAACAATAGCCAGATGCCGATCGGCCGGTTCAGGCGCATTAACTCGGCGTACTGCCATGCCTGCTTGACGAGCACCTTACCGATGGAAGTGCTGTTCATGAAAGATGGATTTTCCACGGCGAAAGAATATCAGTTTTACACGCTACCGAACCGGCTCTTGGAACCGAGCCAGCGTTGAATTATTTTTTCGACGGCGTCCGGGGCATCTTTCATCAGGCGTTGGGCGATTTCCTGAACTGCCGGCACCAGATCGGCATCCCGGATAAGGTCCGCGACCCGCAGCTGCATCAGGCCGGTTTGCCGGGTTCCGAGAACTTCACCCGGTCCGCGCAATTCGAGGTCGCGTTGAGCCACCTTGAATCCGTCTGTCGTGCCACGTAAAACGCTGAGTCTCTGTTTCGCCATCGCCGACAATGGCGCGCGATACAACAAGACACATGAACTTGGTGACGTGCCGCGCCCGACGCGGCCTCTCAATTGATGTAGCTGGGACAGCCCCATTCGCTCGCAATTTTCAACGATCATCATCGTCGCCTCCGGGACATCCACCCCCACTTCGATAACAGTCGTCGCGACCAGTACCTTGGTGTGCCCTTCGGCGAAACCCTTCATGATTTTTTCTTTTTGGTCAGAGCGCATGCGACCGTGGATGAGTCCGACTGATACGTCCGGTAATGCATCCTTGAGCATCTGGTAGGTCGATTCAGCCGCCTGAGACTCAATGACTTCCGAATCTTCGATCAGCGGGCACACCCAATAGGCACGCTGTCCGCGGCCGCAGGCCTCCCGCACCCGGGCGACTACTTCCGGCCGCCGGTCGTCTGACATTGCAACGGTTTGCACGGGCTGCCGGCCAGGCGGCAATTCCCGGATGACTGATGTATCCAGATCGGCGTAGACCGTCATCGCCAGGGTTCTTGGAATTGGCGTCGCTGTCATAACGAGCTGGTGTGGCCGCGTTTGTTGCAGCGCTCCTTTTTCGATCAGGCGCAGACGCTGATCCACGCCGAAGCGATGTTGCTCGTCGACAATGACCAATGCGAGACTGTGGTAGTCGATGCCCTCCTGGAACAAGGCGTGCGTCCCTACAATGACGGCAGCCTCACCACTGGCGATCGCCGAATTAACAAGGGTACGTGCCTTTTTCTTCAGGCTACCCGAGACCCAGGCGACGCTAATTCCCAGCGGTACAAGCCACGCGGCGAAACTGTCGCGGTGCTGTTCTCCCAGAAGTTCTGTCGGCGCCATGACTGCAACTTGGTGGCCTCTGGCAATCGCTGTTAGCGCAGCAGCGGCCGCAACAACGGTTTTTCCGCAACCGACATCACCCTGGATCAAACGCATCATCGGATGTGCATTGGCGAGATCAGCTTCGATCGCTTCGAGTGCCTTGACCTGATCGCCCGTCAGGTCAAATCCCAGTTGCCCAATGAATTTTTTACGTAGTTGCTTTGCAACTGGCAGAGGGATCGCCGATTCTGTTCGGCTTGCCTCACGAATTCGTCTTAGACTTAAATGGTGGGCCAGCAATTCTTCAAGGGCCAGGCGCCGCTGGCTGGGGTCGGTGCCCGCCGATAGGCGGGCGAGATCTGCATCCTGTGGCGGGCGATGCAGGTATTCTATTGCGTCGCGCAGAGCGGGCAGATCCAGATCCACTAAACTGTCAGCGGGTAGCCAATCGATAACCGTTGGCAGATAACGAGCGATAGCCTGATCGATCAGACCGCGGAGTCGAAGTTGTTGCAGTCCTTCCGTTGTCGGATAGATCGGGGTCAACCGGTCATCGAGTTGCAGATCTTCGTCTGACGCCATCCGCCGGTATTCGGGGTGAATTATTTCCAAACCACCCGTACCGCTGCGAACTTCACCGTAACATCGGACGCGATGCCCTCGTACGAAACTTTGTTGCTGTTTGCGTGAAAAATAAAAAAAACGCAGCGTTAATTGACCCGTGCCGTCCGTGATCCGCACGAGCAAATTTCTGCGACCGCGATAGACGATCTCAGTCAGCGCCACCTCACCTTCAACGACGGATTTTTGACCCGGACGCAGCGAGCCTAACGGCGTTAACCGGGTGCGGTCTTCGTATCGCTGCGGTAACAGAAACAGAAGATCGGTCGGAGAATCGATATTCAATCGCGCCAGTCGCTCAGCCAAAGCGGGACCGACACCACGAAGGACAGTGAGTTTATCTCCGGTATCTGGATTCGATTGGACGGCGGAATTTACGGACAACGCGAATGTCTCCACATTGACGCGCTGGATAGATCAGGTCGGATCACACGATCAGGATCGCATCGGCCTCTACCTCCGCCCCGCGAGGCAAAGAGGCAACGCCCAGCGCGGCCCGCGCCGGGTATGGCGCATCGAAGTAACGTTCCATGGTCTTGTTGACGAGACCGAAGTGCTTAAGGTCAGTCAGGTAAACGGTAATTTTGACAGCGTTATTCAGCGATGTTCCGGCGGCCCGTGCGACCGCTGCCAGATTGAGGAAGACCTGCTCGATTTGCTCACCTATGTCACCTTCGACCAGGTCGCCCGAGGCGGGGTCCAACGGAATTTGTCCCGATACGTACACCGTCGCTCCGGCCTTTATCGCCTGCGAATAGGTGCCGATCGCCGCAGGCGCATCGGTCGTAGTTATTGCTTCTTTGTTCACGTTAATACCCCTTTCGTCTGCGATAATTTTGAAGGCGTGTCAGCAGAAAAGTTTAATGCGAGAAGATTTCGTGTCAGGCACAGGTCCGGGAAATTTTCTGTACTACCGGCATTGTGCGAATTGCGCGGATCACACGTGCGAGGTGCGTCCGGTCTTTGACCAGAATCAGGAAAGACAGATCGGCGATGTCTTCGTGTCGCTCATCTACCGAAACCTGGTCAATATTGGAACCGGTATCTCCAATACTCGCAGCTATTTCTGCCAGCACGCCGGGCCGGTTGGTGACTTCAATCATGATTTCGACGGAAAATTCCCGATTTATATCGTCTTCCCACAATACCGATATCCACTTCTGAGGCTGTTTGCGAAATTCACTGAGATTTCCACAGATATTGCGGTGGATAATCACGCCGCGACCGGCGCTGAGGTAACCCATAACGTCATCACCTGGAATCGGATGGCAGCAGCGCGCGTAACTCACAACCAGCCCTTCCGTTCCGGCAATGATAATCGGTGTGCCCGTGTTCGTCTGCGCGGCATCGATATCAACGTCGGCTTCCTGCATGAGTACCTTTGTTACAAGGGGTGCGAGTCGTTCACCAAGACCGATTTGGCCAAAAAGTTCATCGGTATTTTTCAGTCCAAACTCGTCCAAAAGCGCGGACATCTGCATCTTACTTATTCTTCGGAGCGAGCTGCCGGCATTGATTAACGCCTGATTCAGGAGACGCCGGCCAAGATCTCTCGCTTCGCCGTGTTTCAAATTCTTCAGATACTGCCGGATGCTATGCCGGGCCTTCGCTGTAACAACGAAACCAACCCAGCGCGGATCGGGAGAGGCGTTTTTAGCGGTAATGATTTCGACTGTTTGTCCGTTCTTGATCTCGGTGCGCAAGGGGACGAGGCGCCGATCGATCTTCGCAGCGACGCACCTATCGCCGACATCGGTATGCACGCTGTAGGCAAAATCAACACAGGTCGCTCCGCGTGGAAGGCGCAGAATATCGCCCTTGGGTGTGAACACATAAACGTTATCCGGGAACAGATCGACCTTTACATGCTCCATGAACTCTTCCGAATCCGCCGCGGACTGCATCTCGCTGATACTGGCGAGCCACTTCCGCGCCCGAATCTGCGGTGGAATGACTTTTTTATCCTCGGCTTTGTATTGCCAGTGAGCAGCGATACCGGTTTCGGCCACCCGGTCCATTTCCTCGGTGCGAATCTGTACTTCGATCGGAATGCCGTTTGGCCCGAACAGCGTTGTGTGCAAGGACTCATAGCCGTTAACTCGCGGGATCGCAATATAGTCCTTGAATCCTCCGGGTACCGGATTGTAAATCTGGTGAACGACTCCGAGGACGCGGTAACAGTCATCTGGTTTTTGCACGATTAATCGAAAGCCGAAGACATCTGCGATCTCACTCAAAGAACGTCGTTTTTCGGCCATTTTTCGATAAATGCTGTAAAGATGTTTTTGTCGTCCGGTTACAACGCCTTCGATTTCGGCGTTGCGGAGAGCCTTGCCGAGGCGTTCTGAGATTCGCCGGACAAGCTGCCGTTGATTGCCTTGCCCCTTGCGCACGGCTTTCTCCAGGACCCTGTATCGGTACGGATACGCGAAACGAAATCCATAGTCTTCCAGCTCTGTTTTTAACGCGTAAACACCTAATCGGTTGGCGATAGGGGCGTAAATTTCCAGGGTTTCACGCGCGATACGATGTTGTTTGTCCCGCGGGAGAGCACCCAGAGTCTGCATATTGTGCAAGCGATCCGCGAGTTTCAACAGAATGACCCGGATGTCCTCGACCATTGCCAGCATCATCTTACGGAAGCTTTCGACCTGAACTTCGGCACGGCTATTGAAACTGAGTCGATCGAGTTTGCTGACGCCATCGACGATTCCCGCAATCTCCGCACCGAAACGATCTTCGATCTGATCCTTGTTCATCGGCGTGTCTTCGAGGACATCGTGCATTATGGCGGCAGCGATACTTTGATAATCGAGATGCAAATCGGCGAGGATGCCGGCGACTGCGATGGGGTGAGTAATGTACGCTTCTCCGGAATAACGCCGCTGACCTTCGTGTGCCTGGGCGCCGAACTCATACGCATCGGCAATGACGTCCAGTTGATCCGGTGGCAGGTAGCTGAGCTTGGATAAAAGAGCCTTGAAGCCGGTGCCGCGGCGCGTCGCAGGCAGATGATTCAGAAGGGCAGCAGCGTAATCCATTACCGGATTCTACCGCAGTAAAAACAAGGGCCAGCGAGTGTCGGCCGTGATTTTGTTAAGTCAGTGGGAGCAGAATCCGAATCGGTTCACAAACCTGGGGGTCGACGGCTGGTGTGGATCGGTGACAGCGGCGACTCCGACAGCAGCTTTTCGGCGTCTTCGCTGGTCATCAGATCCTCTGCGGGCTGACCAATATCATCCAGAATCTCTTGGTTAATCAGGCCTGCCGCGATTTCACGCAACGCAACAACGGTAGGCTTGTCGTTTTCCCACTCGACGAGAGGCTCAGCACCATTCGCCAGCCGGCGGGCGCGTTTGGAGGCGACGATCACGAGTTCAAACAGGTTTTCGACGTTTTCGAGACAATCTTCAACAGTAATTCTGGCCATTAGGGCTGTCCGTTGTTTTTTGTGAGCGAGCTAGCCTAACGGCAAGTATCGGACATATCAACCGACATGAGTCCCTCGAGGGACAATGGCCGGGGGCATTTGTCCCGATTGTCAGAAGTCGCCGGTCTAGCCGCCATCCCGGGCAAGCAGGGCATCGACTTTCCGGCG
>Ga0114949_10000396_pt1 | contig 22808 bp, 19 predicted proteins | sample N074metaG_FD_83505 | JGI IMG/M metagenome (GOLD analysis project Ga0114949, IMG submission 83505) | Deep subsurface microbial communities from Kermadec Trench to uncover new lineages of life (NeLLi) - N074 metaG | ecosystem: Environmental > Aquatic > Marine > Ocean trench > Sediment | place...
TTAAACGCATTTAAAGTAAAGTAGTTTCCATGAATGAGTCAGTCAACTCACCTATAACAAAAAAACCGCCTCTAATTCAATTATTATTGCTCATTAATAGCTCATTAAAACAAAAAAACTACCGTTAAGTAGCTGTAATGCAGTAACTTATAATTAAGAAAGTACCCAGGGCCGGAATTGAACAAAAAAGGTCCTAATCTGCCACTTTCATAACCGGATCCACCCACACCCTATTGTTCATACCTGCCTCTGGTTTACCAGTACCTTTAAAAAGTAATTTCACTTCACTATAACTTCACATAATTAAAAAAACCGCCTAAAAGTGTGTTAAAAGGCGGTTCTAGTACCCAGGACTTGAATCAGCAGCCGCCACAACAGCGGGCGACTCGGGGTATCATAAATCGTTCCATTACATTAAGTATTTGATTAAACATATCTAAGGAATGATACGTTGATGAATGAATCGATGCTTAAGATCTTGTCTCAGATACATTATATATGGGATCAATTGCTTATTGCAGGTTCTGATTTACAGTATCGGATTTTGCTAAATCTTTGGAATCGATGTAAATGTGGCAATCGGGAGCACATTGAATACGGATTTTCCCATCAGTATTTTCAAAGACCAGGCTTTTCAACTGATCCCACAAACCAAATGCCCCGGATTTGACCTGTATTTTGATACAACTACCATTTTCTAAGGAACAACTGGATTGATCCGTAAAAAGAGCTTGATAGCAATCAAAGGAACTTTGTTTTAAGAATGCATTTCCGGTAAATAATAAGGCCCCAACTACCAGGATGGAAAAGATGACTTCCTTTGAATTCATAATGTTGGTTATTAGTATTACTACCACACTATAAAATTAGACGATGGTGGGAACAAAATGTTATGCAACTCAGACCGATAAATATGTAACTCGTTTAATAAAATAAGCCATTGGGATGCATTATTTTCCATAGTGACTAATTCTGTACGTATAGCAGGTATCATCATTTACTAATTTGAGTCGAAGGTTTTTAAATATTGTTGCTATTCCCCTGATCACTTTTCTGCTGTTTGTATTTGAATGCAGTGATCCTCAATATTATATCTACGAATTGCTTTGGAGCTTTTGTATTTCATTTATCCTATGGCATGGGAATGGTCTTATAATTACACTATTGGACCATTATGTGCCTTGGCGCCAGCCAGCCGCCCCCATCCCTATTCTTGATTATTTCTCTGCTGTATAACGCTATATACACCGGGCTGCATTTCTTTAAACAGTGGAGGTTGTCCATTGTACATGCAGAAGAACTAAAACACCAGAATTTGGTCTCACAGTACGGAGCCTTAAAAGATCAAATTAACCCGCATTTCTTGTTTAATAGCCTCAATACCCTGATTGGTCTTATTGATGAGAATGCAGAATTAGCTAAAGATTATGGCCGGCACTTTGCAAAAACTTATAGGTATATTTTAGATAAGGGACAGCAGGAATTACTGACCTTACGGGAAGAGTTGGAAATCATCCGAATACAAAAGAAACTGTTGAGATCACGCTTTGGAGAAAGCCTAAGAATTGAAGTAAAAACTGATGAAAACTTGCATAACAAGTTGATCCCGCCATTGACGCTCCAAATGCTGTTAGAAAACGCCATAAAACATAATAAGATATCATCACAAAGCCCTTTGGTGATTGAAATATTAACCTCTAACCATCAAACTTTGGTGGTGAAAAACAATATTCAAAGAAAAAATATCCAGGAGGTTTCCACACAGCTGGGTATTAAAAATATTACTAAACGTTATGAATTTCTTACCGACAGAAAAGTGAGTATAACAGATGACAATAATTTTTTCACAGTTGAATTACCATTGCTTGACAAAAAAGAAAAATGAAAGTTCTAATTATTGAAGATGAAATGGTAGCAGCTAACCAGCTGAAAATAATGATCCGGGAATATCAAAGAGATATTGAGATCCTTGATATTCTGGACAACAACCTGGATAGTATTAATTACCTGACAATTCATAAGCCCGATCTGATTTTCATGGATATCCATCTGGCTGACGGCCTGTGTTTTGAGATCTTTGAGCAAATAGCTGTGGATACCCCGGTGATTTTCACCACAGCCTATGATCAGTACACTCTGAAAGCCTTTAAAATAAATAGTGTGGACTACCTGTTAAAGCCCATTCATCCCAACGATTTGAAGGACAGCATTGATAAATTTAAAAGGTACCAACTACCACAAGCTACATTAGCAAAAATGATACAGAAGTTGGCGGGAGAACAGACGGTATATAAATGCCGGTTTCTGGTGAGGTTAGGTCGGGGATACATTTCTATTGATACGGACGATGTGGCATACATCATATCGGAAAATAAACTGAATTATTTGGTTAGTACACAAGACAAAAAATACGTGGTAGACCATACCATGGACCAGTTGCAAAATCTATTGGACCCCAGGGAATTTCAAAGGATCAACCGAAATTTTATAGTATCTAACCAATCCATAAAACGCATGGACTCTTATTTTAACAATCGTATGTTATTACAATTGCATCCAGCCTGTTCCCAGGAGGTACTGGTTAGTAGGAGTTATTTAAAAGAGTTCAAGGAATGGGTAAATTTATAATGTGATGCTACTGGGTAAACCGCTAAATAATATGAGAAATATCAGGAACCAGAATATTTAATAATTAGCACCATTTTACCTTCTGTGATCGTTTTGTGATACTTATTTCCGTAATTTGCATAGTATATTAAGGAATATGGATAGTCTCAGACATTACCTCACTATTTTTCTTATATCAATTCTCTGTAGCCACAGTAGCTTCGCCCATATAAAACTTCTAGATCCGCAAGGTGGGGAATCCTTTGTCCCCGGAGAAGTTATTATCATCTCCTGGGAAGAAGAACAAACTCATATGGCGATAGATTTCGATTTGTATTTCTCCTCTGATGGAGGAGAAACCTGGGAGGAAATAGCTTCCTTGAATGTGGACCGATTGGAATACACATGGACGGTACCTGATATAGAAACTGAACAAGGCAAGATCAGGGTTATCCAGGATAATGAAGATATGGATTATATCGACATTTCTCCAAATTTTAGGATTTCCAAAACCGAGATAGTCACCGCTATTGAGGATTCGAGAGATCCTGCACCATTCGAAATTCTCTCCAATTATCCCAATCCCTTTCAATCACTAACCACCATAGAATTTACCTTGCCCCAATATAGTCACGTTTCCCTTGAGGTATATAACCTTCAGGGAGCAAAAGTAGCTACCTTGAAGGATGAGGTGCTTTCGGCAGGGACATACGCTACTCCCTGGAATGCTACAGGAAATAAACCAGGTCTGTACCTGGCCCTGGTCCGGGTCGGCACATATATTGAAACCAGAAAGCTGATTAAACTAGAGTAGTATAGCTCAAAGATTTAATTTACTATATTCCGGGACTCATTTTTCAGAGAAGCTTTAATATTTTCTGTAACCTCATCAATCAACCGCTGCCTGGCTTCAACAGTGGACCATGCGGAATGAGGTGTGAGGATCAGGTTTTTTACCTCCCCCAGCAAGGGATTATCCGTTGGAGGTTCCTGGTCAAGTACATCAATTCCTGCGCCGGCGATTTCTCCACTGTTTAAAGCATTCGCCAGTTCGTATTGATTAACCAGCGGGCCTCTGGCTGTATTGATCAATATAGCAGAGGATTTCATCCTTTGTAAAACCTCAGCGTTGATCATGTATTTATTTTCAACCGTCAATGGGCAATTTAAGCTTATAACATCGGCACAGTCATATATTTTCTCCAATGGGCTGCTGTGGTAACCCCCCTCTGATCTGCCTGATTTATTATTCATCATCACTTTCATTCCAAATCCTTCAGCTATCTTGGCCACTCCTTTTCCAATGGCTCCAAATCCAATAACACCAATGGTTTTCCCGGACAGCTCAAAGGTTGGATAGGTCAAGAGCGTAAAACTTTTGGACTTTTGCCATTCCCCGGACATTATATCAGCGTGATACTTATTGGCTTTGGTAGCCAGGTTTAGAATCAAAGCAAAAACATGTTGAGGAACGCAGTCTTTGGCATAACCAGGGACATTCGATACCCCCATACCAGCTGCTGACATTGCATTCAGATCTACATTATTGGTGCCGGTAGCAATCACCGCCACATGTTGCAAATCAGCTAAGGATTTAACCACTTTTTCGGTGACCAACACCTTATTGACAATAATATGGGTGGCCCCTTGACAGCGCTCTATAGTTTCTTCCTCCGTAAGGGTCGATGGATAGGTAGTAATCTCACCCAACGCAATGAGCCCGGAATTGCTAATGTCACCATTTAAATTGACTGTTGATTCGTCAAGAAATACACTTTTCATATCGAATTATAGTCCTTTTATTAGGGCCCTTCCCGGACGTTTCCCGGTATGGTTTTCTCCATCCAATACTAGCTGTCCGTTGACAAAGACCCACCGGATGCCTTCATTATATTGAAAAGGTTTTTCGTAAGTTGACTTATCGATAACATTATAGGGATCAAAAATGGTGATGTCCGCATAGTTACCGGGCGCCAGCACCCCTCTATCTTGAAGTGCTAATTTTTCTGCATTCAATCCAGTCATTTTATAGATGGCTTCTTCCATGGTAAATAAATTTCGTTCTCTGGCATAAAGTCCCAAAACGCGTGGAAATGTTCCGAAGTTTCGGGGGTGGGGGTTACCGGAACTAAGCGGCCCTTCTATTGCCTTGGCTGATCCATCTGATCCAATGGAGCACCAGGGTTGCCGCATGGCGAGGTTCATGTCCTCTTCAGTATGGTGAGCATAGACCGTGGAAATCGAACTATTTTCCTCAATTAGTAGATCAAAAAGGATATCCAGGGGGTCTGATTGTTGGTTTTCTGACCGGATGGCGATAACTGAATCCATAGTCAACCCGGCATATTGTCCCTCACAAAGCAGCATCCTGCTCCAGTCTTTACCAATGGCGGTATAGTGGTTATACCACCCGTCAATCCCATTTTCTATTTCCTGTTTCATCCTTTTTCTGTCTGCATCCTTTTTGAGTCTTCCCAAAAGTTTTTCAAACCCACCTTCATGGGCCCACTCCGGGATAATGGTTACAAGGCTGTTATTTCCCCTGGTATAAGGATATACATTGGCATGGATGTCAATACCCAATGCCCTGGCTGAATCTATCAGGTCCACGATCTCATTCATTCTACCCCAATATTTCTGGTCAGCGATTTTTAAGTGCAAGATTTCAACAGATATACCGGCCTTTTCTCCTATCTCGATAGCTTCCCTGACCGCGTCAAACACATGAAGTCCTTCGTTGCGCATATGTGATGTATATACCCCTCCAAATTCCTTGACCACTTTGCACCATTCTACCAGCTGGGCAGTGGGGATCAGAGAGCCGGGTATTTCAGCCAATTGACTGGACAAACCAAAGGCCCCTTCCTTCATGGCCTGCCTGACTACTTCTTTCATTTGTTGCTTTTGTTCTTCTGTAGGCTGGTCGAAATTATACCCCATAACGCTGCGCCAAACATTGCCAATGCCAACATAAGAGATGACATTTACAGCAACCTCGTTTTTTTCAATAATCCTGAAATAATCACTCAAGGAAACAATGGTATCCGGGCCATATTCGGCCTTCACAATTTTGGGCTCAAGTTTCCCCGTAAAAGGGCCGGGGGAATTTCTTTCTCCCAGAACTTCGGTAGTAACTCCTTGTCTTATTTTACTTTCGGCATTGCCATCAATCAATAAGGTGTAGTCTGAGTGGGAATGTATATCGATAAAACCGGGGGATACCACTAGTCCGGTGGCATCAATTTCGATGCGGCCTTTTCCCTTTGTTTCGCCTACGGCAATTATTTTGTCTCCTTTAATGCCCAGATTACCGGAATAACCCTGACCTCCTGTTCCATCTACAATAGTACCATTCACAATGAGTACATCATATGAGTAGTCTGCTGATGGTTTACAGGCCCCAAGGAAAAAAAAGAGGGCAATGATAGCTAATGAAAATTTCATAATAGACGAGTTTAGTATTTTTTGAGCCTATTTATTGCCAGGATCAATGTTCCGGTTTTAATTCCAGCAGTTCAATTTTTCGAAATTCAGTGGGAGCACTCTCCGCCTGGATGGCAATAAACCCCTTTTCCAAAAGCTTACCATCCTGTTTGATTGCGGGATCATAGCCATTGACAACTCCTCCGCCAATCTGCGGTTTGTAATAGGTTAGTACAGTATCCCCCTCAACCATGTGTCTGATCAGGGAGTCACCAAATACCTGTATTTCAATATTCACCCACTGATCTCCATCATAGGTTTTTGACGTGGAGCTGATGCAGTGATTGGTAAATAGTGAATCTCCCAAAACTACATTAGTACCAGGTGTGCATAGATTGTTGGTTTGGCGGGGGCCTTCACCTAATCCTCCCAGAAGTTGTGCTTCAATGGAAATTGGAAAGTCTTGATCTAATCCCATACTAGCGGCCGATTGTGAATGTACCATAAAGCCATTGTTGCGCACCGCCCAATCTGGGCCATTGGGTACCTGTTCGCCTACAAATCGGTATTCAGCACGAAGTATATAATGTGAAAACTCCTGATTATAGAATAAATGTCCAAAGTTGCCGTCAAATTCCTGGTGGTTGGTGTAGTCCACCTTTAGAATACCATTTTCAACCCGGAAGGTATTTTTGTAATTGACCCCAAGCTCCTGACCTTTAAACTTGACCTGCCAGTTATCCAGATCTTTTCCATTGAATAATTGGATCCAATGCTCTTTGTTATTGTCCTGGGCGCAGGCTTGATAGGACAAAAAGCAAAATATTAACCATAACTTGTTCACGTTGTTGTTTATTTAATGATAAATTATATTTATGATCGGAAGTTATGAAAATAAAATATACTCATCTTATAATTGGTGTAATGCTCTTGACAACCTTAACCGGCAGTTGTAAAAAAGATAAGCAAGGGGAAGGTGAATTTCTTACCGAGCAGGCGACAGAAACTCTGACTCCAGAACAACGTGTAATTGCTGCCGCTTCAGCCCGCACCCTAGGACTGGCATATCTGGAAGAAAACCAATTGGAAGAAGCAGAGAAGGAATTCCTGCGCCTGATAGATTTGGCTGCTAATGAAGCTTTGGGATATACCAATCTGGGGATTGTTTATATAAGGATGGGGAAATATGCTCAGGCTGAGGAACAATTGGAAAAAGCCATATTACTTGACCCCGATGACGCTGATATCCGTCTCAACCTCTCAACTGCTTACGCTCTTTTAGGAAAGGAGGAGGAATCCAAACAGGAATTGGAAACATCCTTAAAAATTGATTCTACACATGTTCAGTCATTGTACATTCTTGCGGAGACTTACGGAAGATCCGGTGAGGCTAATTCACTGCAGGAATGGGAAAAAAATTTAAATAAAATTGTACAGATACTTCCGGGAAATATTGTATCACGTCTTCACCTGATTGAAGCATTGATACGAAATCATAAAAGTAAGGAGGCCCTGAAGCATTTGGAAGAGATTGAAAGGGTCTCTCCCGAGTTTCCCATGGATGCTAAGGAACATTACCAGAAGGCAATCAATGAATTACAGCTCGAAAACCATGAAGAAGCCCTGAAAGTAAGCATTATCTTTCACAATATTCTAAAGCTCACCAACTTTTACCAGGTGAATATACAGGAATTGAGGGGATCAAAGGATGGGACAATTGGCATACCCATGATTACTTTCAGCCAGCCGTCACCGGCCTTTATGGGAAGCGGTGGATCGATATTAGAAACCATTAAATTTACCGACGTAACAGAACTAGCTGATCTGGGTGTGGTAGCAAATTTAATCGGCCCGGAGCAAGCAAGTAATAATTATCCACATCTTGCAGTAGATGACTTTGACCGTGATGGCGATTCCGATATTTACCTGGGTAACCCGGAATCATCTGGAGGTGATTATAAGCATTACCTGTTCAGTAATGAATTTGGACGATTCCAGGATATCGCACAAGATATTGGTTTACAGCATTCAGGAATTGAGTATTCATCCTCGTTCATCGACTATAATAATGATGGATTTTTGGATTTATATATTGTAAAACAAGGACAAAACATACTCTATAAGAATGTAAGTGAAGGGACCTTCGAAGATGTAACCAAACAAGCCGGTCTTTCCGGAACCGCCAAACACCGCCAACCACTATTTTTCGATTTCGATCACGAGGGGGATCTGGACCTTTTCATAATATCTGAAGGGACAAACGCAATTTATAGAAACAATGCAGATGGTACCTTTACAAATCTGTCTCCGGCATCAGTTCTGAAAGGCATGCAGGTGATTTCCAGGGATGCGGTATTCGGTGATTTTGACGATGACGGAGATGTGGACCTTTTCGTAGTAAATGAAGATGCCAGCAACGCCCTCTACACCAATATGAGAAACGGGATTTTTAGAGATGTTACCGAGGCCAGCGGGTTGGTCTCCCATGGCGGTTCCACGGCGGCAGCCAGTGGGGATTACAACAATGATGGTTATCTGGACTTGTTCATCACCGGTTCTGATGGAGGACATTATCTGATGCGAAACAAGGGCGATGGCACATTTGAAGCAGACCCTAATTCCACTGAGCTTAATGATATTCTTCAGAATATGACTGGTTTCGATGCTGAATTCTTTGACTTCGATAATGATGGATTCCTTGATTTATTGGTTAGCGGCCAATCAACTGATGCTGAAGGCAGGGGTTTAAAACTGTTTCATAACGACAGACAGGGAGGATTTGAGGATGTCTCGGGGATATTACCTGAAGGGATAAATGGGGTAAGGCAATTGGCCCTGGCTGATTATAATCAGGATGGTGACCTGGACATCTACTTGACCGGTATCCACGGAGGTTTTCGTTTATTAAGAAACGATGGTGGAAATGCCAATCATCACTTAAAAGTGCAATTAGTGGGAATTCGCAGCGGGAGTGGGAAGAATAACCATTTTGGGATAGGATCCAAGGTTGAAGTGAGGGCGGCATATGAATACCAAATGCGTACGGTAACTGGTCCAAATACCTATTTTGGATTGGGCAGTAATGATGGGGCCGATGTGATCAGGATTCTTTGGACCAACGGAGTTCCACAAAATATATTCTCACCTGGAAGTGATCAGGACCTTATTGAGCAGCAGCTATTAAAAGGTTCGTGTCCGTTTCTTTATACCTGGAACGGGGAGGAATACGTGTTTGTAAAAGATATGATGTGGCGAAGCGCCCTGGGGATGCCCATGGGTATCATGGGAGATAAAGCCACCTACTCCTTCGCGGATGCTTCTGAAGAATATCTCAAAATTCCGGGAGAAATGCTTCAGGCTGAAAACGGGTTGCTAAAAATACAGGTAACATCGGAATTGTGGGAAACCATATACATGGATGAGCTCTTTCTAATGTCTGTGGACCATCCTGAATCCTCTGACATTTATTTGGATGAACGCTTTACAGCCCCACCTTTCCCGGATTACCGGATATATTCTGTCCCCGCTCCAATACCGCCGCTATCGGCCACGGACAGCCACGGGAATGATCTGACCACCCTTATTTTGGATAAGGACCATAAGTACATTTCAAACTTCAAACACAAACAATATCAGGGAATAACAGAGTTGCACCATTTGATCTTAGACCTGGGTGATCGGGCCCGGTCAGATAGTTTGTACTTATTCATGAATGGCTGGATTTTTCCCACGGATGCCAGTATTAATGTGGCAATCTCACAGACAGATAAGATGAATTTAATTTCACCCTACCTGCAGGTTAAGGACAAACGAGGTAATTGGGTTACGGTTATTGAAAATATGGGTTTCCCCTTGGGTAAAAATAAAACCATGATAATTGATCTGACAGGAAAATTTTTATCCAACGATCGCACGGTGAGGATCAGCACCAATATGGAGATTTATTGGGACCAGATATTTTATTCAGATTGTCCGGCTAAAGCCCCTGTGTATACCAGGGTGATGAAACCTAAATCAGCGGACCTTCATTACCGGGGGTTCTCTGAAATGTACCGGATGGGGACAGACGGACCCCATTGGTTTGATTATAATAAGGTAGCTGCCGGGCCAAGATGGCGTGATCTGACAGGAAACTATACCCGTTTTGGCGATGTACTTGATCTTTTGTCAGATGCAGACAATAGGTATATAATCAGCAACGCCGGGGATGAAATCAGTATTGCATTCGATGCCACAAGTTTGCCGGTTTTACCCAGTGGTTGGACCAGGGACTTTGTGATTTACAGTGTCGGATGGGTAAAAGACGGTGACTTAAACACTGCATACGGAAATACCGTTGAACCACTGCCATATCATGGCCTGTCACAGTATCCTTATGGAAAGCAAGATTCATATCCAGAGGACCCCGTACTTCAGCAGTACCAAAAAGAATACAATACCCGTCGGGTTACTACCGAACAATTTCAAAATTACCTGAAACCACAATGAAAATTGAGGGAATCAAGTCAATCAGGTCACCATCCCTGCATGAAACGTCTGGGGTTTTTATATCAGTACTGCTAGCAATTCTATTTTCAGGGTGTCAAATTAAGGAATCGCCGCTAACCTTTTCAGCCATCGGAGATGTACCCTATTCTGATGCATTTGCTGATTCGCTGCGCATTAATCTTATTAAATTTAACAAACACCAGAATTCATCTTTTTTAATTCATTTAGGAGACATAAAGTCTGGCAGTACACCATGTGAAGAAACCAAATATCAACTGGTGGCAGACATTCTAATGCTATCTGAAGTTCCGGTATTTATTATCCCTGGCGACAATGAATACAATGATTGCGAAGATCCTAAAGAAGCATTTGTCTTGTGGAACCAGTATTTCTATCATTTTCATGAAAATTGGGAAGTTCCCTGGGAAACCAGCTACCAGCCGGAACAGTTGGAGAATTTCACATGGGTCAAAAATGATGTTTTATATGTAGGATTAAACTTGGTGGGTGGACATGTGCATGACTCAAGTGAGTGGGACATCCGTCTCGAACGAAGTGCAAATTGGATTGGCAGTTTGCTTGAAAAAGATGATACCTTCAAAGCCATGGTTGTTTTTGGGCATGCAAACATGAATAATGCACCTGAGAAATTTGAGCTGTTCACCGATAAGTTCAGGGCACTTGCCGCCAATTTTAAAAAGCCTATTTTATATCTTCACGGAGACGGCCATTATTGGATTAAAGACCGGCCTTGGAAAGAACAAAATATACAAAGAGTTCAGGTAGATGCCGGGGCCAGAATATTGCATATAAAAATAGACACAAAATTAGAGGACCCTTTTGTTTTTGTAAAAAGCGGGGAAGATGAGCTGCAAAAAGTTGAACCCTAATCTCTGTCTTGACATTCACACTTGACTTTGGGCAATACTAATTGTTGAAGGTTCATTTCCTTTAGTCTTCTTTTACGTTTTTTCAGACACTGGCTACATTTGGAGAACAATTCAATATCCCACAAGTCGGCAAATACATTGCCCGCCTCCAACGCAATACCATATTCCAGAACATTTTCCAAAGAGCCGATAACGGGTGGTGAAAAATAACCTAGTTTCCCCAGATGCTCAAGGGCGCCATTGCCGTACCGGGTAGGAATTATTACACAACATTTTACTCCCGTATTGAAGGCAAATTCAATGGACCGTTTTGCCCACATGATTCCTTCCTGTTCATTTAAAAAGGGTGGCTTAAGCAAGACAAAGGCCCTGGTCGATATGTTGTGTGCCTCCAGAATATTGACCGCTCTTTCAAAATCACTGAGCGTCATTTTCTTATTAAGCTTTTTAAGAACACCGGGATGGACTGTTTCCAGTCCCATAGCTATTTCTAGCTGAGGGGACAACATTTCCTGAAACTTAAAGGTCAGTGTATTGATCAGTTTGGGGTGGCTCTCAACAACTACCCGGTCAAAATCTTTTATCATCCCGGCAATTGCACCATAATCTTCTTCAGGGATGGCATTGATATCGAAAAAATTACCGCTGTTGTATAGCTTGATGTTTTGGGCTTTTGGGAGCCTGTTCAATGCCCATTGTATCTGGTAAGGAATATCACCCGCCTGTACGGGCTCATCTGTGGTGTTTTTCCAAAGGTCGCACATCAGGCATTGAAACGGGCACTCTTTGTTGGACAGGAATATAGTGGCTACTGTGGTGTTTTCCCCGTTAATGCCTTTTTCTTCTTCTACATAAAATGCATAGGGCCTTCTTGGGTTAATTTTATTTTTGGGTCCCCGCTTTGATTTTATCCATTGGTTGGTAATTTCAAGATCAGCCGGCATCCTGGTATAGGCTCTGAAATGCTTTTCTGTATTTCATGTCTTTGCCTGGGAATAATAAAGCAAATGTCTCTTTATCTGAAACGCCGTGTTGGAACCGCCGTTTTTTATAAACCGGCATATCCATCCCCGTGATGGCTTTTATGCCGGATGAGACAATCTCACCTTTTAGCTTGTACAGTTCCTCATGATTCCACTTGGTCATTTCGATGAATGGAATTCCCTCGGCTATTTCAATTAAATTGGGTAGTGTATAGGGGCTGAATCCCTTAAATCCTAAATGGTCGGCTGGTGCATAAGTACGCATATATGCCCTGCTCAACCCACCGCTATAGGTCATGGAGTGTTTCATTGAATCAATACCCCAACCCTCCTGATAGAGTAAAAGATTGTTGAGCACGCTTTTTATGGTCAGTTCAGGGTTTTCCTCAATAGGGTAGTCTTTGAGATTCTCATCTCCGCCATCACCATCTATCATAAATTTCCATTCCGGATATTTTTCACGAATGGCAGTAAGTAATGCGTAGTTCATGGTGGCTGATTGTATATCAAGGGGCTTGTAATCTTCTACAATCTTCAAAGTGCCTTCCCAGTCCAGATCAGAGGAGCTTACTTCCAGTGGTTCCAGAAATAACCCAAGCCCCAGGCTGTTTAAAAACTCCCGGGCCTGTTGCAGGTCCGATCCCTTATTATCTATGCTTAAAGTAAATGCCTTAAGCCTGGAGGGACTTTCACCAATTTCCAACAAAGCGTGATAGGTAAGCAGGAATATAGATCCACTGTCAATCCCGGCAGAAAAACTAACCCCGATAGGGCCTTTGGTGGCAACATGCTTTAGCCACTTTTTTATTTCATCATACAAGCAGCCAATGTATAATCTGCCAATGGTTTCTTTGCTTTTGCTCAGATGTTTATTTCGTTGAGGAGTAAAGAAACGGGTGTAAACGGGATTGGGGTCCGGACAGCCCAGCAGCTCAATTTTGGTAACATAGTGGGCCGGGGCCATTCGGGTATAAGAGGGGTGAAATTGATCAACCAGTCCTTCTTTTTTCAGGTAATTGAAAATTGTATCAATACGCTCAGCCAGGATCAGACAAGGTCCTGCAGACAATTTGGCAATAAAATAGCGGATGGGACGGCCTATCGAACGTGCGATCCTTACTGTTTTGCCTTCAACAGCCACCAGGGCAAATTGACCGTCAATTTTCCTGATCAGTTCCGGCTCCTCCGTCTGGATGATCTTTCGCGCTTCCTCCACACTCATATTGTAGATTTCATTTTTATCCGGGTCCATAAGATCTACCACCCTCGACACATATTCCTGATTCATATTCATAACTACAATTTAATAATCCCGACTCCTTTTTCAATGGAAAGATACTGATCACTCTTGATATTTTTAAGGATATCTTTCTCACCGTTTGTCCAATGCACCTCAATACGCTCGATTTGTTGCTGTTTCCCTAGTCCGAAGTGAATTCTTGGGTCGTTACTTGAAAGATAACCGTTGGCTCGCTGATACACCCGCACCAATGTTTCATCACCGGCGGTCAGCATTACTTTGGTACCTACGATTGAAGACCCATCTTTGGGTTCAAGCAGGATCAATCCGATCCAGTGATTATTATTACCACCCTGGTTTTGTAGCAACACCGCACTTGAACCTGGTTCAATATGTGAAACAACTATGTCCATATCTCCATCATTGTCATAATCCAGCACCGCGGCACCCCTTCCGGAATGCTTTTCATTAAAATAGCTGCCACTTTTATCGCCGATGTTTTGGAATCGACCGTTTCCGTCATTTTCCAGTAATAATGGTGGTTGAAGAATAAGTTCTTCGGCGGTTCCATTTGCGGAAAAAATATCCAGATCTCCGTCGTTATCAAAGTCAAAAAGGGCCGCTGCCCATCCACCGATGCCCTTAAAATGAGTGGCAATACCACTGGTAAAAGTTATATCTTCGAACACGCCTGCTCCTGTGTTACGGTACAAAGAACCATATTTCAGATCGGTAACCAGCATGTCAATCAGTCCGTCCCCGTTGATATCTCCTATGGTACCATGCATAGAGCCGGTAGCGCTGCCTTCACTGTTCACTGCCACTCCACTGGGAACACCCACTTCTTCGAAATAATTACCGGTATTTTGGAATAAAAAGTTCGGTTGATGATCATTACTTTGAAATATGTCAATATCTCCGTCATCATCGACATCAAATACTGTAAGCCCCATGCACTTCGAATCAGGGAAAAAAAGACCGGAACCTTCAGTAACTTCTTTAAAAGTGCCATCTTTTTGCTGTTCATATAATAAAGTGGCCTGTCCGTTATATTCTGAGGGATGAGGCATGATTGAAGGGTCTGGTGCCGAACGATGGCCGGGGTCAAAAGCCAGGAAATTACCGACCAATATATCTGTCAACCGGTCCTGGTTGTAGTCGATAAAAGCTACACTAACACTCCATTTAGTAAAGCCATTTAATATTTGAGGACCTTCTAACCCTAATTTTTCAGTAACGTCGCTAAAAGTGCCATCCCCATTATTCAGATAGAATACGTTGGGGCCGTAATTGGCCAGGTATATGTCCGGATCTCCATCAGCATCGAAATCTGCTACTCCGGCGGCCATACTCCATTGCGGGTTGTCCACCCCGGCTTGTCGGCTTACATCGGAAAAGGTACCATCCCCGTTGTTCCGGAAAAGTTTGTTGGTAGCATCTATGTTATCCTTACCGTCCGGTCGACTGATCCCTTCCAGGTAGGTCCCATTCAGCAGGTAGATGTCATAAAACCCATCCTGATCGTAGTCAAGTATAGATATACCGGAGCCGCTGCTTTCCATGATATTTTCATAGCTGTTGTCTCCGAAAGTATATTCAAAATCGATACCGGATTCGGTAGTAACATTTTTAAAAACCACATTGTTTGATTCTTCCTGGCAGTTCAAGAAACTTACCAATAACAAAAAAGTATAAATCCATGATTTATCCACTGAGTAACGATGGTTCTTGCTATGGGCTGTCACTAATTGAACACCCAATAACTTGTATTTGCAATTTAATTAAGCAATTTTAAGTTGACCACTGAATCGTGTAAATATCTCAAATGAAAAAAATCATGGCCTTTCTGCTTTCCATTGGCCCCGGCATATTTTGTATTGGATATACCGTAGGTACTGGCAGCGTTACTTCAATGACCAAATCAGGCAGCCTGTACGGTTCTCAGCTGCTGTGGGTTTTGGCGCTAAGCTGTTTTTTTTCCTGGTTATTGATGGAAGCCTATGGCCGTTACGCCGTGGTTACCGGCCGCACCGCTATCAATAGTTTTAGAACGAAATTTAAATTCGGCAAGCTGTTGGCGGTTCTGGTCATTTTAGGCATAGTGATTGGTCAGTGGAATTCCCTTTCAGGGATTGTGGGCCTCAGTGCAAATGCCATATACGAGGTTGTTAGACTTTTTATTCCTGAACTGGATAGTGAAAATTATTGGGCCGTTTTAGGAATTGCAATACTTATATTGATAATAATGTATGCACTGCTGATCATAGGCAGATACTCTTTTTTTGAAAAAGCCCTTATCCTATTTGTCACCATAATGGGCGTGTCCTTTATTATCTCTATGTTTATTGTACTGCCTCCTACCGGAGATATTATTAAAGGGTTCGTACCCATTATACCACCCGGCGGAAACCTGATGGTGGCAGCTTTTGTAGGAACTACCATGGCAGCTCCCACCTTTGTGGTGCGGCCTTTGTTAATGAAAGGAAAGGGTTGGGGCAAGGAAAATATAAAGGACCAGGCCAGGGATTCATTGTCCTCAGCAATCTTGATGTTCATCATAAGCGCTTCAATTATGATTACTGCCATGGGTACCATGTATTATAAAGGATTGACCATCAATAGGGTGATAGATATGGTAAATACCCTGGAGCCGGTAGCAGGAAAATTTGCAGTGGGCCTCTTTATGACCGGCGCATTAAGCGCTGGAATATCCTCTGTATTCCCCATATTAATGGTGGCCCCTCTTTTGATAGCAGATTATAAGAAAGGTGAATTTGATACAAAATCAAACCTTTTCAAAGGTCTGTCAGCGGTAGCATGTGTGGTGGGTTTGTCTGTTCCGATACTAGGTGCAAATCCAATCGCCGCCCAAATTGCTACTCAGGTAGCCAATGTTTTCGTGCTGCCGCTGGTCATAGGGGGAATTTTCTATTTGCTAAATCAAAAGGATGTGATGGGACCCCACAAACCAGGCATATTGTTTAATATAGGCTTAATGTTGGCATTTGGGTTTTCATGTATTATATCCTACATAGGATTTCAGGCTTTAAGAGAACTGATTTAGATTTTTCACCATGTATAGTATCCTTATCAAGTCATTCTCATTGGTATTGATCAGTTTCTTTCTTGTTCAATGCCAGCAAGAAACTGAGAAAGTCCCCACTGGGACAGATGTTCCAAACATTATAATTATCATCTCCGACGATCACGGTCTGGAACTGGGGAGTTATGGGCATCCAATAATAAAAACCCCTAACATCGACCAGTTGGCAGCCCAGGGTACTCTGTTTACCAATGCTTTTGCCACTACCGCTAGTTGTAGTGCCAGTAGGTCGGTAATTCTAACAGGTCTTTACAACCATAGGAATGCTCAATATGGACATACCCACGATTACCACCATTTTTCCAGTTATTCCGATATAAAAAGCCTGCCTGTATTGCTTGGTAGCGCTGGTTACAGAACTGCCTGTATTGGAAAGAAACACGTGGAACCCAATTCTGTTTATGATTTTGATGTTGATATTCGGGGCAACGAACGAAATGGGGCTAAAATGGCTGAAACTTCCAGAAAGTTTATTGAAGAAAGTGGCAACCAGCCGTTTTTCCTTTATTTTGCTACCTCCGATCCGCATCGAGGTGGTGGCTTGATGGCCGGTGGCAGTGAAAATAATGAAGTTCTGGGTGCAATAAACAGGTTCGGCAATACCGACGAAGGCTATGAAGGTATTGAAGAAACCGTTTACGATACTACAGAGATTACCGTACCTGCTTGGCTTCCTGATAATGCCACTACCAAACTTGAATTGTCACAATATTATCAGTCGGTTTCAAGGATGGATTTTGGAGTTGGACGCTTGTTGGCAGTATTGAAGGAAACAGGGAATTATGACAGTTCGATTATTATTTACATGTCAGACCATGGACCGGCATTTGCAGGAGCCAAGACCACTGTTTATGAGCCGGGCCTTCGAACACCGCTTATTGTTAAAATGCCGGGACAAACAGAGCCCAGGGTTACTGAAGCAATGGTGCATTGGCCGGACATTACACCCACATTATTGGAAATTGCAGGAGTAGAAGAGCCTGTATATGATCAGCACATAGGGGCTCCTTCCATTAGGGCAAAATTTGACTTTCCCAAAAACCATGGATTGCATGGAAGATCTTTTCTCTCTGTGCTAAATGGAGCAGATGAATCTGGTTTTGAAACTGTTTATGCCTCACATACATTTCATGAGATCCAGATGTATTACCCCATGCGGGTGGTGCGTGATAAAAAATACAAGCTGATCTGGAATATTGCCAGTGGGATACCTTATCCATTCTCGACAGACCTTTGGGCTTCCGGTACCTGGCAGCGGGTCTATCACCAGGGGCCGGAGACACCGTATGGTGTAAGGACTGTCCAACAGTATATTCATAGAGATGAGTTTGAACTGTTTGATATAGAAGAGGATCCTCTTGAGTCAAAGAACCTGGCTAATGATCCTGCTTTTGCAGAAGTATTGAAGCAGTACAAAGAGAAATTGAAGGAATTTCAAGTGCGTACATCGGATCCTTGGGTTAATAAATGGATCTACCATTAGCAGTAAGAGTCCAATCTTCAAGGTTTATTAAAACCAAGTGTTGGTATAACCACAATGTAGTTAGAGGGTTTTTAAAAATTGCAATTGGCCCAGCCAGGAAAGGTTTTCCAGGATATTCTCTTCAACAAATATTGTGGTGTCTGTCCACCCAAATGCCTCCATTCCCAATTCATACAGCAGTTTTAATTTACCTGTGGCACAAACAACCTTTTGCCGGTTATTATGTTTCACAAGGTCAGCAAGCTCAGTCCCAATACACATACCGCTCAAAAGGTAAAAATTATAGTCTTTCCTTACCTTGTGGAGCACTTGATTGGCCCTGATCTCAAAGAGATTATGCAAAAAATTATCATTCTGGCTAAGAATAATCCCCTCCGTGAACGCTTTTTTATGGCCTTCCGATAAGTCTCCTGAAGCAACGGATTCCTTTAAAATGCTGTACTTTCTGAGAATTTCAAATACTTCGCCTGTCATGAACGATTTGAAGGTGTGTATCACTCCAGACTTGATAAAAATATGCTTGGAATGTGTTCCCGGTAAAATACAAACGCAATCATCAATGTTGATGCTGCTTGCGAGCCCCATAATTTGAACTTCTTCACCACGTATGATATCTTTCTGGTTGGTTAAACCTGAAATGAGCATCAAGTCATGCGGAAAATGCTTATTTGAGGGAATTTTCTTATAAATCAAATCTTCACCCAGGATACTAAAGGGCACTTTGGCGTAAGGTAATTCCTCCATTCCAATGGACGAAGATGCCATTCCTGATATTACTACCGGGACATTTTGCAGTGGTACCTTCATATCATTGGAGATATAATCGATGGCTTCCAGCAGATACTGTTGAAAAAACACGCTTCTGTCGGAATGATTGGTTTTTAAATTCCATTGTGCAAACATTTTTTTAACCCCCATTTCTGAAAAGAAATGCCCCTTTATACTTCCGGTTTTTTTATGTATTAATTTCAACCTAAATGAAGAAGTACCCCAGTCACATCCCAGAAAACAGGCGTCTAAATGTTGCAATTTAGCAGTCATTTCAGGGCTGACCTCGCTCTTAGTATGTTTTTAACCAGCCTCTTTGATAGATCGGTAATCCTTGAGAAATTTCCGGATTGTACAGCCTCCGGCTGAATCAGGGAGGAACCAATGCCTACCGCATGTGCACCGGCATGAATCCATTCACCGGCATTGTCGGGAGTTACTCCACCTGTTGGCATAAGCTTAATTTCCTTTAATGGGCCCTGAAGGGCACGAAAGTAGGAGAGACCATGAATACCTGCTGGAAACAGCTTGACCATATCCGCACCGCATTGATGAGCGGTGAATATTTCAGTTGGAGAAAATGCACCCATAAAAACCGGAACTTCATGCTGGTGGGCAGCAACTATGATATCTGGATTCACCACAGGAGTCACCAGAAACTTTGCCCCTGCGTTAATAGCTCTTTTGGCCATTGCAACGTCTAAGACAGTGCCAGCGCCTATCATGCTGGAACCATTTTCTGAAGCGATCGTTTCAATAGATTGCAAGGCATTAGGTGTATTCAGGGTTATTTCCCAGGTATTAATTCCTCCGGCTTGTAAAGATTCAAGCACCTTCATAATGTGATTGGAGGTCTTCATTCTGATAATAGAAACCACCCCGGTTTCTAGAATTTTTTCAAAGATTTCACTCCTGTGCATAGGATTATTGTCGGTAAAGAGTTGATGGTAGTTTTAAATGTCAGTTTGAAAATTCACTAATTATAAAATTAGCAGTTTTTGACAATATGTATTATGTATTGGTTTTAAAATGTCCCGCACAATTTTTGATTTTTCTGAATAGGATACGGATTAATTGAAGTTTTGATGGATTCCAATTTTTTTCTCATTAATTTGACCATGTATTAGGTTATTTTCAGGTTGGAACTAAAAACATTAAGCAATAAATTGAAGGAAATGAATCATGAAAGAGTCTAAAAAAAATCAAAATAGTGAACGTGGAAGCCTTTCCAGAAGGACGTTCTTTAGAAATTCAGCAGTACTAACCAGTGGGCTGATTGCCAGTCAACTTCCCATAGATGTCAGCGCTTATGTAGCAGGCGATGACCAGTTAAAAGTGGCATTGATCGGTTGTGGCGGCAGAGGTACCGGAGCAGCGGTACAGGCATTAACCGCCGACAAGAATGTTCAGTTAGTAGCTATGGCTGATGCATTTCAAGACCGCCTTGAAAAGTCACTTAATGCAATTAAAACTGAACTTTCAGATGATCAAGGAAAAATAAAGGTATCAGATGACCACAAATTCATAGGATTTGAAGCATACAAAGAAGCCATCGATCTGGCAGATGTGGTGATTCTAACCACTCCTCCGGGGTTCAGGCCATATCATTTTGAATATGCTGTGAGCAAAGACAAGCATATATTCATGGAAAAGCCGTTAGCAACAGATGTTCCAGGGATCAGAAAGATGATTGAAACTGCCAAAATTGCCAAAGAAAAGAAACTGAATGTAGTAGTAGGATTGCAAAGGCATTATGAAAACAGCTATCTACAAGTAGCCAAGAGACTCCATGACAATCAATTCGGAGATATTGTTTCCGGGCAGGTTTATTGGAATGGCTCTGGTGTTTGGGTAAGACCACGAGAAGCCAATCAAACCGAAATGGAGTATCAAATGAGAAACTGGTACTATTTCAATTGGCTTTGTGGAGACCACATACTGGAGCAACATATTCATAATATAGATGTGGCCAATTGGTTTATCGGTGACCACCCGGCAACGGCTCAGGGAATGGGAGGCAGACAGGTAAGGACTGGTAAAGAATATGGAGAGATTTTCGATCATCATTTTGTGGAGTTCACTTATCCAAGCGGCGCAGTGATCTCTAGCCAATGCAGGCATCAACCCAAAACCATGTCACGAATAAAGGAAGAATTTCAAACTACTAAAGGTTCAATATCGACCAAGAATGGACAAGGGTTATTGAAAAACTATGATGGCTCGGTTCTCTATGATCATGATGATAAGAATGACATAAACCCCTATCAGGTGGAGCACAATGAATTATTTGCATCTATACGAAGCGGGGGGGTAATAAGCGATACAGACTACGGAATTAACAGTACCATGACTGCCATACTGGGTAGAATGGCTACTTACTCAGGAGAACTCCTTACCTGGGAGGATGCCATGAAATCTAATATTAGCCTGATGCCTGAAAAGTTGGCCTGGGATGCCATGCCTCAGTCATTGCCGGATAAGGATGGGTTCTACACCATACCAATGCCGGGAGTAACCAGGGTAATTTAGCTTGGGATTGAGAGACATTTGACCAGGGGAAAATTGGATATTTAAGCAACTTTGAAAGGGGCAATATTATTGTAATAATGGTTGTGCTCTCTTTCTTCTTCAAGGTCGTATCTTGTCTGAGCATTTAACCAAAATTCTGCAGACATTCCAAAGAATCTAGACAATCGAAGAGCTGTATCAGCAGAAAAGCTTCTTTTCCCTTTTATTAACTGGCTTATCCTCGTTTGATCTACCCCAATCGCTTTGGCAAGAGCATAAGCGGTAATATTCATTGGTTCTAAAAAGTCTTTGACTAGAATCTCTCCTGGATGCACATTATCTAATTTTTTCATTTTCTTTACTATAAGAATTGACTGAATTATTGGATCGTTATAAAATTGATGAGACCAGCACAATTAAGTAGCTTTAAACCCTTACTGCTCAAAGAAATGAAATTATTTTTAATCACCTCAATAGTCTGCAATATATTGATACTACCAGCGCAAAGTCAAGATCCTCATGAGGACCATAACAAGGCGAACAAACACATGCATCAACTTAGTGTGGAGGAGCTGGCTCAGCGGTTTGAGGATCCCTCCAGAGATGCCTGGCAAAAGCCCGATCAGGTAATAGCCCTATTAGGAAATATCAAAGGCAAGACGGTGGTAGATATCGGTTCGGGCTCCGGGTATTTCACCTTCCGTTTGGCAGAAAAAGGAGCACGTGTGGTGGCCGCGGATGTGGATGAAGACTTCCAAAAATTTATAGCACATAAGAAAGAAGAGCTGGATTATTCAGATGATCAGGTGCGACTAAAAAAAATACCTTATGACAGTCCAATGCTAGGGATGGGAAGCGCTGATGCAGTCATAATTGTAAACACTTATCATCATATCGAAGATCGGGTGCCCTATTTTGAGGAAGTGTATCAGGGATTGACTCCTGAAGGGGTATTAATGATTGTTGATTTTAAGAAACAGAAGTTTGATGGCGGAGTGCCGGGACCGCCACTAGAAATGCGTATTTCCAAAGACCAGGTGTTGGAGGAGCTAAAGCGGTCGGGGTTTAAGAGCTTTGAGGTGGACACCGATTTATTAGAATACCAATATATAGTACGGGCAGTCAAGTAGTCTACACGCCCGAGTTAAATTATTGCAGATCATTTGTAGAATGTCATTTCCTTACTACATTTGCACCCTCCAACTATCGCCTATGGCTATGGTGGACAAATCACCTCCGCTATGGCTTCGGTGTATAAAGGAGATCATTAGTCACGCGTAGGCGTGATTGGTTCAGAGCCACGCTCTAGGCGTAA
>Ga0114949_10000397_pt1 | contig 22782 bp, 20 predicted proteins | sample N074metaG_FD_83505 | JGI IMG/M metagenome (GOLD analysis project Ga0114949, IMG submission 83505) | Deep subsurface microbial communities from Kermadec Trench to uncover new lineages of life (NeLLi) - N074 metaG | ecosystem: Environmental > Aquatic > Marine > Ocean trench > Sediment | place...
CGGTCTTCAAGATACCAGGGACCGCACGGATCTGCGAGCAGTTGATACGTCGGGCACTCTCGCGTCCGGCGTGGCGGCTCGATTGCGTCGCTGTACGGCCCGATGCCGTCCATCTCCTGGTCCACGCCCCTTCGTCCTTGGCCAGAACACGGGTACAAGACCAACTCCGAGATTGGGTCACCACCGCCATCCGACAAACCCATGCGCTCAGGCTGCCACGCGGCACGCTGTGGGGTCACGGCGCATGGTGCGGCGTACTCTTACACGCGCGTTCGGTTTGCACAGCGCGACAACGGATCTCGCACATGGTGGCTCACAGTGGGCCCCTTCCCCTAGCGACGGCGCTTGGCAACCTGTCAGTACGCCAGGAGCCAACGAGCCGCGTTCACGATATCGACCGTCTGCGGTAGGATGTAGTCCTCCAACGCCGGCGCATACGGTAGTGGCGTATCGTGAGCCGTGACCCTCCGGATCGGACCATCCAACCACTCGAATGTCGTCTCGTTGATGCGCGCCGTGATCTCGCCGGCAATACCACCCGTCCGCGTATCTTCGTGCACGATGAGCAGCTTGCTGGTTTTCTTGACTGAAGCGATGATGGCTTCGTCGTCCATCGGCACCAGCGTGCGTAAATCGAGAACCTCGATCGATGCGCCGTCTTCGCGTTCTACGATTTCAACCGCCTCTAGGGATTTCCACACCATCGCCGACCACGTGACAATGGTTAGGTCGCTCCCCTCATGGGCCACCCGCGCCTTGCCGATTGGCGTGACGTCGTCGCCCCCGTTCAGATCTTCCTTGATCCGGCGATACAGGTACTTGTGTTCGAAGTAGATGACGGGATCGTCGTCTCGGATTGCTGCCTTGATGAGCCCCTTGGCGTCGCGAGCCGTTGCGGGACACACCAGCTTGAGTCCCGGCGTGTGAAAGAACGCCGCTTCGGGCATCTGGGAGTGGAACGGACCACCTCGGACAAACCCGCCCGACGGACCCCGTAGAACGATCGGCGTGGGCAAACCCGCGCGATAGCGGGCCGTGGCCACATAGTTGGTCAGGATGTCGTAGGCGCAGGCAATGAAATCGATGAACTGCATCTCCACGATGGGACGTAGCCCCATATGCGCCGCCCCTGCCGCAGCCCCGACGATAGCAGCTTCACTGATCGGGGTGTCGATGATGCGGCCCGCACCAAACGTCGTTTGAAACCCCTCAGTGACCTTGAACGCTCCACCGTAAGCGCCAATGTCTTCGCCGAGCATGAAGACTCGTTCGTCGCGCTCCAGCTCTTCTCGCAAACCCTCTCGCAAGGCCTCCAGATAGGTCACTTCAGCCATCGAGTCTCCTGAACCAAAGGTGCTACGCGGCTTGCTCCACACCGTATCCCGCGCGTTCGACCGCCGCAGTTAGATCTTCGACAGATGATCGTGAATCGTCGTAGTCCACCTCAGCGGTCATCGCCTGGAGATCGACGAATACGGCGTATACGCCTTTGACGTTCTTCAAAGCATCTTCCACCGTTTGTTGGCAATGACCACACGTCATTCCCGTGACCTTGAGTTGTATGGCAGCCATAGGTCAGTACGCCCCTCGCAGTTCGTGATCCGGTTTCGCGCGCTGGTGGACGACGGAAAGAAACCTCTTCGACAACTTGTCCGCTTCGCTCTCCCCGACCTGGTCGGTCTTGATCGTGACCAGCGTGTAATGCCCTCCCTCGGCTTCGATCTTGATGGCGATCTCACCAATGGGACCTCGGTACTTCCGAAGGCGCGCCTCGGCCGACACGATCGAGAGTCGGGCGCCGAAGAACCGGTCCGCCTCTTCCACCACCGCATCGGGTGAGAGCGACGTGCGATGAAAGTATTGCATCGTATCCGTTACCCCTCCGACGGCGCGGGCGTGAATCGCCGCAACCGCAAGCTGTTCCCCACCACACTCAAGCTCGATAGCGCCATCGCAGCACTCGCCACGATCGGACTGAGCAGCACCCCAAAGAACGGATAGAGTAGCCCGGCAGCAAGTGGGATGCCGAGCACGTTGTACACGAAGGCCAGGAACAGGTTGGTGCGGATGGTCTTCATGGTCTTTTTCGAAAGCTCGATCGCCGTCACGACACTACTCAGTTCGCCTCGTACCAACGTGACGTCAGAGGCTTCGATGGCGACATCGGTGCCCGTCCCGATGGCGAACCCTACATTCGCCTGCGCCAGCGCAGGCGCATCGTTCAACCCGTCACCAACCATGGCAACAAGGCGGCCGTCCTCTTGTAGGCGCTTGATCTCGTCCGCCTTGTCACGCGGATCGACTTCGGCAATTACGCGATCGATTCCGACTTCCTTCGCCACCAGGCCGGCCGCCACCTTGCTGTCTCCACTCAGCAGGTAGATGTCCAACCCCATGTCTTTGAGCTGCTGCACCGTCTGCTTCGCACCCTTCTTCACCTCGTCGGCGATGATCACTAGGCCCTGAACCGTGTCGTTGACGACGACCACGACCGGCGAGCGTCCTGCGAGAATATGGCTATCCGCTTCCTTGTCGAGAGTTCCCAAATCGAGATTGCGTTCCCCCGCGTGACGCACTGAAATCACTTCGACGAGGAACTTGCCGACGATGCCACGCGCGCCGCGTCCCTCCATTGCCACGAAGCGATCCACATCCGGAATCGACTGCTGCCGTTTCTTCGCCGCATCGACGATTGCCGAAGCCAGGGGATGTTCCGAACGGGCCTCCACCGCAGCCGCCAGCTTGAGCAAATCGGTCGAGTCGACCGTCGAGCCATCAGCCTTGGTGGCGCCCACCACGTGCGTCACCGACGGCCTTCCGACGGTAATGGTACCGGTCTTGTCGAACACGATCGTGTCGAGCCGCTGGATGCCCTCCAGCGCCTCACCACCGCGGATGAGAATACCGTGCTCTGCCCCGCGGCCCGTACCGACCATGATTGCGGTCGGGGTCGCCAACCCCAACGCGCACGGACATGCGATCACGAGCACCGTCACGAAAGCCACGGTCGAGAATACGATACGAGGATCCGGACCAACCAGGAACCACACCACGAACGCCGCGATTGCTAGGGCGATCACGATCGGGACGAACACCCCGGCGACCCGGTCCGCGATGCGTTGCACGGGAGCCTTGGTACCTTGCGCCTCTTCCACGAGCCTCACGATCTGGGCAAGTGCCGTATCGGTGCCCACCGCAGTGGCCTCGAACGTAATGGAGCCGGTACCATTCACGGTGCCGGCCACCACTTTGTCGCCGGTTTCCTTGGTCACCGGGATCGGTTCGCCCGTAAGCATCGATTCGTCAACGTTGGTCTCACCCCCAACCACGATACCATCCACCGGAATCGATTCACCAGGACGCACGATTATCTTGTCGCCCACGGTTATTTCTTCGATGGGCAACTCCAGGTCCTCGGACCCGCGCTGAACGGTCGCCACCTTGGGGCGTAGCGCCATCAACTTGCGAATCGCCTCTGACGTCTGGCCCTTCGCGCGCGCTTCCAACAGCCGTCCCAGCAAGATCAACGCGATGATGGCATTGACCGATTCGAAATAGACGTCGGTCGGAAGCGCAGCATCGCGGAACACCCACGGGAGCACGGTCGCGACCGTCGAATACAGAAACGCCGCTCCAGTTCCAACTGCAATGAGCGTATTCATGTCGGCCGTGCGGTGCCGGAGACCGCTCCGCGCCCCAACGAAGAATTGTCGGCCACTCCACACCAACACTGGTGCCGTGAAGGCGAGCATCGCGAGCTTTAGTAGTTGCGGATCCGAATCGGCAAACGCGTACAGCCACGGGAGCAGCTCCGCGAGGAATCGGCTGAGGGGCGCCAAAAGTCGCGCCACCAGATCGGCCTCTTTTGCTGCCATGCCACCCATCAACGGCATCGACGCGATCATCGTCACGACGGTCATCGACGCCGCGAGCAAGAACTTCCACCGTAGGCTTCGCACCTCTTCGGACCGGCGCGCCGCCTCGCGCTCGACCGGGTCTTCTTCCGCGATCGGTTCGCTCACTTCGAAACCGGCCCGCTCCACGGCAGCCTCGAGATCGGCCGCAGTCACGAAGCCGGGTATGTATTCCCCCCGCACCTGTTCGGTCGCCTGGTTTGCCGTCGCCAGGAGCACACCCTCTAGGCCACTGAGTTCGTTTTCCAACCCAGCCACTCCACTCGCATAGTGGAGACCCTCAAGCCGGAATCGCGCCGTCGCTCTCGCACAGTCATACCCAACATCGCGGATGGCAGTCACGAGGTCGGCGACTGTGGATCCCGGCCCCCCATCGACCGTGACCGTCGCCTTGGCCGTCGCATAGTTCACGGCGGCTTCGCGGACACCCGGCGCCTCTTCGAGGCGCTTTTGCACCGTGGTCGCACACGCGCCACATGTCATGCCCTCTATGGGAAGCGTGATACGGCTCTCAGCCATGCTTGGCGTGCCCTTTTCCGAGATTCTGCCGAGCGACTTCGCGCCCTACTTGCGCGATGACATGACCCTTGAGAATTCGCTTGCCGCAGAAGAACGGATAATCTCCCGGGTGCTTCGGCGTGAACGATACCGGGGTGGTATTGAACGCAACCAGTTCCTGATCGATGTCGAAATCATCGAAGATCACCCGTTCAGAACATTCGGCCGTCTCGTCACGATAGAAAAGCAATCGCACGGGGCGGCCAGCCTCGACAAACACCGTCGCCGGCTCGTAACCACCCCGCACGCGGATCTGGATTTCCTGCACGCCACCGCCGGGAGCCATTCGATTCTCTATCTTCGGTTTTGGACCGAGAAAAAACCAGAGTTCTCCACCGATCAGGCCCACACCTAGCACGATGATGATGATATCGGCCACGACTACGCCGGTTGATGCTCGTAATACTCGATCCCGAGGTGCGTGATCTGTTCCTCTCCCATCAGCCACCGCAGCGTGTTCTTCAACTTGGTATGCTGAATGAACAAATCGTGTTCCGCGTCGAGGCCCGGCCCGGCCATCGGATTCTTGAAATAGAACGATAGCCATTCTTGAACGCCTACCATCTCCGCTCGCCGCGCGAGGTCGATGAACAACGCAAGATCCAAAACCAATGGAGCCGCCAGTATGGAATCGCGACACAGAAAATTGACTTTTATCTGCATCGGATACCCGAGCCATCCGAAGATGTCGATGTTGTCCCACCCTTCCTTGTTGTCCCCACGCGGCGGATAGTAGTTGATCCGCACCTTGTGATAGACGTCGCCGTAAAGGTCCGGGTAAAGCCTGGGTTGCAGGATATTGTCGAGAACCCCGAGCTTCGATTCCTCTTTGGTCTTGAACGATTCCGGATCATCGAGAACTTCGCCGTCCCGATTGCCTAAAATGTTCGTGGAGTACCAACCCGCCAGCCCAAGCATCCGAGCCTTCAGCATCGGCGCAAGGACGGTCTTCAACATGGTCTGGCCCGTTTTGAAGTCCTTGCCACAGATCGGCACGCCCTTTTGCTCGGCGAGTTCTCGAATCGCTGGGGTGTCAACGGTCAGGTTTGGGGCCCCATTGGCAAAGGGGACACCCTCCATGAGGCTCGCCCACGCATACAGCATGGACGGGGCAACGGCGGGATCATTGGATTCCATGCCGGCTTCCAACGCACTCAACGATTCGTGCACAGGCCCCAGCTTGATGAACACCTCGGTAGAAGCACACCACACCATGACTAGGCGGTCACAACCATTCTCTTCCTTGAAGCGCCGTATGTCCTCGCGGACCTGCTCCGCAAGATCGCGTTTCGTGGATCCCGTCTTGACGTTCGAACCTTCGAGCCGCTTGACGTAGGCCTGGTCGAACACGGCCGGCATGGGCTTGATCGTTTCGAGGTAATCCTTCAGCGGTTCCACATCGGCATCCTTGAGCACTCCACTGATTTTCGCCGACGTGTACGCGTCATCCGGGATGGGGTCCCACGCACCGAACACCAGATCGTCCAGGCCCGCAAGCGGGACGAAGTCGGAAATGAGGGGCGTGCGTTCTTCCGTCCGCTTGCCCAGACGGATCGTGCTCATCTGGGTGAGCGAACCGATCGGCTTGGCACGACCACGCCGAATCGCTTCTACGCCGGCAACGAATGTAGTCGAAACCGCTCCCAACCCAACCAACAACACGCCGAGTTTGCCCTCGGCCGGTGCAATCGTCCTTGCTTCGTTCACTCGAGTATCCTTTCCATAATCGGGGCCAGCTATGGCTGCGCCACCCATCGCGATTGGGTCGGCCGCTTGTTCCCTTTGGTAATGCGGTACACGTGGACGATGCGCTGTCCAACCGTGATCACCGACGTCAATGCCAACACCGTCACGACTCCAAATAGCAAGAACCCGTCTGGGCCAGCGCCAAAAACCAACATTGGCACCCCGAGTCCGAGGATGCGCTCGGCACGCTGCGCGATCCCGACGTTGCATTCGAGCCCGAGACCCTCCGCGCGGGCCCTCGCATACGACACCGTGAGGGCTGCCGACAGGGCGACCAGCGCCGTAACCACACCGATGGTGACCCAACGATCCGGCAGGCCCCCATTCATGAAGAACAGAAGAATCCCCCCAAAGATGGCGGCGTCACCTACCCTGTCGAGCGTCGAGTCGTAGAACGCTCCGAACGGGGTCATCCCCACCCCGCTGCGGGCCACTCTCCCATCGAGCATGTCGAAGATCCCACTCAGGAGGAACAATGCTCCCCCCCAGTGTGCCGCACCCACCGCGAACGCGTACCCCGAACCAATGATGACGCCGGTGCCCAACGTGGTGAGCACGTTCGGCGACACCTTGGCCCTGATGAGAGCCTCGATTATCGGCGCCAGAATGGCTTCGAAAGCCCGACGTAACGACGAAGGTACCAGTGACATACTCAAATTCGCAGGAAGCGGTAAGTATACCAGGGATGGTGGGATGGCGGGATAGCCAGCAAACGGCGTTACGATGGACGGATCACAAACACCTACTCATAAAGCAAATACGTCGACGCTCGCTCTCTGAAGGCACGGACCTCATTGTCCCAGATCCGCTTGAGCCCCAGCAGGTCTCCGTTTGTTACAATCGTCTCCCAGACCGACGCCGTCCCAAGAAGTTCTGCGAGCCGCCGCGTATTGACCATCAGGGAATCCCCATGGATCCGATGAATCGCCGCAAGGAGGCCCACTGCGGTCACCACCGGATCGTAGGACGAACGCTCCGTCACGGTGAACTCGACGGCAGGGATCGTGACGCCACCATACTTCCGATCCGGGGGATCAATCGGCAAGATCCGGGTTGCGGCAATAAGCACTCCCGGCACCATACCGATCTCGCTCACCACACGACCTGGATCGAGCCACGGTGCCCCAAGCACGCGGAACGCCAGGTCGGTACCCCGTCCCACCGAGACGTTCGTGGCCTCGAACAATACCAGGCCAGGGTAATGTGTTGCACTCTCGAGGTTCGGCATGTTCGGAGACGGCCGAACCCACGGCAACCCGGATTCGTCAAACCACTGCGCCCGCGTCCACCCTGACACCGGAACGACGGATAAATCGGCGTCGAGTCCAAGTTCCTTGTTCCCCCAAAGCATCATCTCGCCAAACGTCATCCCGTGGCGTTGCGGAATCCCGAGCATGCCGATGAAGTCATGGTGGGTGGAGGAATCGCGGACCGGTCCCTGAACGATGGCACCGCCGATCGGGTTGGGTCGATCGAGTACCAGCACGGGCACGTCGTGGTGCGCGGCGGCAGCAGCAGCATGCAGTCCCGTCGAGATATAGGTGTACGGTCGGCCTCCGATGTCCTGGAGATCGACCACCAAGAGATCGATGACGTCCAACATCTCCTTCGAGGGCGACCGGGTCTCGCCATAGAGGCTGAAAATCTGGATGCGCGTCAGCGCTTCGGTGGTGTCGGCGACGACCGCTTGGTCCAAGAGGCCCCGGTACCCATGTTCGGGGCTGAAAATCGCTGTAACTTGGACCCCAGCGCCGAGGAGGCGGGTAAGATCGGGCACGCCTTCGGCGTCGATGCCCGTTTGATTGGTTAGGAGTCCCACACGACGGTTAGCCACGAGATGAATCGAGTCGCTCAACAATACGTCGATCCCCGGCCGCACCGTGACCTCGGTCCGCGAGGGGTCGGAAAAACAAGCCGCAATCGTCGCCAGGGCGGCGAGGGCGAATCGCGTTCTATTCATGGACATCTCGTCGTACTCGGATTGATCATGATCACGGCCTGTTCGAGTTCGTCAAACGTTGCCCTTCCGACTATGACTCCTGACCCGGTCGACCCGCGCGTGCAACCCGTACCCGCAGGAGTACTTCCGGCAGACAAGATACACGTCGATTCCCTCCTCGAAACGCTCTCTACACGCCAAAAGGTCGGCCAGTTGATCATGCCGTGGCTGCTTGGCAACTACGCAGCCCTCGAATCGGAGCAGTTCGACACGCTGGGGGTTTGGTTGGATTCCCTCGAAGTGGGTGGGATCATCATTTCGGTCGGCCCGCCCCTCGAAATTGCCACTAAACTGAACTCCCTCCAGCGGAGATCTTCCCTGCCGCTCTTGATTGGCGCCGATCTCGAATGGGGATCGGGCATGCGTCTTCGTGGAGGTACTGCGTTTCCCATGCCCATGGCAATCGGCGCCACGGGTCGGGCGGAGGATGCGTACGAACTCGGACGCATTACGGCCATCGAAGCCCGCGCAACGGGAATTCATTGGACGTTCTCGCCGGTAGCCGACATCAACAACAACCCGGACAATCCGATCATCAACACGAGATCGTTCGGGGAGGATCCCCACGAGGTAGCTCGGCTGATCTCTGCCTACGTCAGGGGGGCAAACACGAACGGGTTGTTCACGACGGCCAAGCACTTTCCCGGCCATGGTGACACCGAAGTCGATTCCCACATTTCGCTTCCGGTCGTCCGGGGATGCTGGGACCGACTCGATTCGGTCGAACTCGTCCCGTTCCGCGCAGCGATCGCCGCCGGCGTCACCTCGGTGATGACCGCGCACGTCGCACTCCCGTGTCTGGATGGTGAGGATCCGCCTCCGGCAACACTGTCCCGCCGGGTCATGACAGAGATCTTGAGAGATTCTCTGGGATTTGATGGACTCGTGGTGACCGATGCGCTGACCATGGGTGCACTCGTCGCCGAGTATGGCGCGGGTGAGACCGCCGTGCTGGCTTTCCTGGCCGGGGCGGACATGCTCCTCATGCCGGCCAACATTCGCGAAGTGCTGGACGCCATGGTCTACGCAGTCGAGACCGGGAGGGTGCCATTGGGCCGGCTGGACGAAAGCGTGCGGCGGGTGTTGGATCTCAAACGTCAGGCAGGGTTGTTCACGCGGCGGACGGTTCCGGTGGAGGCTATCACCTCGGTCGTCGCGCGCCGGGATTTCGTGGAGGTCGCGGACGATATCGCCGCCCGCGCCCTGACGTTGGTACAGCGCGGTGAAATAGACCGCTTTCGTCGCGATCGTGGTCGCATGGGCATCATAGTGTATGCCGACGAATCGAACCTCTCCGCCGGCGGTCGACTCGTGCGCGAGTTGGCCGGGTTCGGAGACACGGCCAGCGTGTTCCGTCTCTACCCTGCGTCAGGCACCCTGTCGTACGATTCGGCGCGGACGTTGATCGGCCAACACGACCGCGTCGTGTTTGCCGTCAACGTCCGCGTCATCTCCGGGCGAGGTCATGTCGCAATGCCTGACTCACTCGCCGAGTTGATCGTCGCGACCGACCGACAGAAGCCCACGGTCCTCGCGTCGCTCGGTAATCCCTATTTGCTCCAACAGGTGCCTGACTTCACCGGCGCCTACCTCAACGCGTGGAGCGATATCGGGAGTACCGAACGGGCGGTGGCCGGTGCTCTTGCGGGTGGAGCAGCCATCAGCGGCACCCTGCCAATTTCGATCGGAAGCCGATACGCCCGGGGGTTCGGGATTCCCCTGGCCGCCGGGTACCTAACCGACGACCGAACGAACGGGCAGTCGCCGATCCCGTTGGATTCGCTCGAACGGTACCTCGAAGGCCAGGTGGCGGCAGGTGCCTTTCCCGGCGCCGTGCTCTATGTCGGACACCACGGAACCGTCGCCTATCACATTGCGGTGGGCCACTATGGAGTCGATGACGCACGTCCCGTGAATGATTCGACCATCTATGACCTAGCGAGTCTCACCAAGGTCGTCGGCCTCACGACCGCCGCGATGCTGCTCGTGGCGGATGGATCTCTCGATCTGGACAGACCCGTCGTAGACTATGTCCCGGCGTTTGCCCAACACCGCAAGGAGACGGTGACGGTCCGGCAACTCTTGCTCCACACCTCGGGACTCCCGCCCTGGAGACCGCTTTACCAAGAAACCGAGAGCCCGGCTGAAGCGCTCGATTCGGTCATGGCCACAGTGCTGGACACGGTTCCCGGCGCCCGCTACGCCTACTCCGACCTCGGAGCGATAACACTGGGAAAGGTCGTCGAGGCAGCGTCAGACACCGACCTCGACACGTTTCTCGCATCCCGAGTGTTTGGACCACTTGGCATGACGCGGACCCGCTTCAACCCACCGGCATCGTGGACCGATGAGATTGCCCCCACGGAAATGGATCCTTGGCGCGGGCGTATTGTCCGCGGAGAGGTGCACGACGAAAACGCCGCGCGGCTCGGCGGGATCTCGGGACACGCAGGCGTGTTCTCGAACGGGCCAGACCTCATCCGATTTGGCCTGTGGCTCCTCGACGCCTACCACGGCCGGCTCCAACCGGACGCGGCAGTCTACCTCCCCGAAGCGATCGTCCGGACCTTCACAGCCAGACAGAACGATCCCGAAGGATCAACGCGGGCGTTGGGATGGGACACCCCGTCAGATCAGGGACGCTCGAGCGCGGGACGCTCGATGTCCCGCCGGTCATACGGTCATACCGGGTTTACCGGAACCAGCATTTGGACCGATCCGGAACGCGAAATCATCGTGGTGTTGTTGACCAATCGCGTCCATCCCACGCGCGACAACCTCGCGATCTCCAGGGTTCGCGGGGAAGTTGCCGACCTTGTCGTGGCAGCCTTGGAAGGCCGCTGACGTGAGATTGAGCTAAAGTAAAGCCCCACAACGACATACGATATGCCGTTGACAGGCAATCATGGACTACCTAATATGCGAGTCCCACCGGAGGATAGAGAATGACGACAGTTCAGCGACCCGAGGTTCACGTCGACGTTTCGTTGACCGACGAGGCCGTCAAGCAAATCCGCGTTTTCATGGAGGCTGAGGACGTTCCGGAAGAAACGTCCGGCGTGCGTGTGGCCGTCCTGCCAGGCGGGTGCTCAGGATTCAAATACGGGCTCAACATCGAGGAACAACCGCTCGACGACGACCTCGTGTTTGAACGCAGTGGTTTGCGGATGTTTGTCGATGCCTTTAGTGCCCAGTACCTCAACGGTACAATGGTCGACTACGTTTCGACAATGCAGGGGTCCGGTTTCACTTTCAACAACCCGAACGCCAGTGGCGGATGCGGGTGCGGCAGTTCGTTTACGGCCTGACCAGATTGCCCGCACCTCGCGGTAATGCACCATCAGGGCCTGCCACAGCGCAGGCCCTTTTTCTTGGGGCTGATTGCCCGTGACGGCACTCGACTATGGAGTGATGGCCGCGTACTTCGCGGTCGTCATCGCCATTGGCGCGTACTTCGGCCGACAACAGCACGACGCTTCCGACTATTTCCTCGGTCGCCACACGTTGCCTTGGTGGGCCATCATGTTCTCGATCGTCGCCACCGAGACCTCGGCGCTCACCGTAATCTCGTTGCCCGGCATCGCAGCCAGAGGTGACTTCACCTTCCTGCAACTCTCCATTGGCTACCTGGCTGGCCGCATCGGTGTGGCAGCTTGGTTGCTTCCGGGGTACTTCAGCGGCGAACAGGAGACAGCTTACGTGCGGTTGGAACGGCGTTTCGGCGTGGCCACGCGCCGCACCGCGGCGGCGCTCTTCATGGGTATTCGCGCCATCGGTGACTCGGTGCGCATCTTCGCAACCGCGATCCCATTGGCCATCATCTTGGAGGCGCAGCTCGGTTCTGGCGGCCCAGGCCGCACCTACGTGATCGTCTCGATTCTCATCGTGGGCGTGGTGACGTTGCTCTATACACTGGCGGGCGGGATCAAAGCGGTGGTTTGGGTGGACGTCGTTCAGCTAGGGATCTATGTACTCGGAGGCATCGTGACGATTTTGGTGGCAGCCAGCATAGTTGGGGGAATCGGCTCGATTTTTGTAACCGCGGGAGATGCCGGAAAACTCCACATGCTGGAATGGGAGTTCTCCTTCGCCACTAAGTACACATTCGTAGGGGCGGTCATTGGCGGCGCACTGCTTTCGGCGGCCTCTCACGGAACAGACCACTTGATCGTGCAACGCCTGTTGGCAACGCGAAACCTCGCGGCGGCGCGCCGTGCCTTGGTCGGATCCGGTGTATTGGTCATCGGGCAGTTCGCACTTTTCTTGTTCGTGGGTACCGCGCTCTGGGCGGCGGGAGCTGATGACCCAACGAGCACGAGCGATCAACTGTACCCACGATTCGTGTTGAGTAGCCTCCCGTCGGGACTCGCCGGACTCGTCGTCGCCGGGTTCCTTGCCGCCGCGATGAGTACGGTCTCCTCCTCTCTAAACTCGCTCGCCTCAGCCACCACCCACGATTTCGTGGGCCCCATGACCGGCACGAAGGATCCCCGGCGACTCTTGTCGATTGGGCGCCGCGCGACCGTGGTCTGGACTGTGATCCTCGTGGGACTGGCCCTTCAGTTTCGTTCGACCGATCAACCTGTCGTGGAAATCGCATTGTCCGTCGCCTCGATTACATACGGGTCGCTGCTGGGCACCTACGTGCTTGCGGCAATCGATCGCGTCGCCCAGCGCGACGCCATCATCGCCATGTCCACCTCCGCAATCGCCATGGTGATCATCGTGTTAGTCGAACCCGGCCCGTTCGCGAATCTCGCATGGCCTTGGTATGTCCCGTTGGGCACTTCGATGACGTTGGTCATCGGGATAGTGGCGAGTGGTTTCCCCAAGTTCAACGATCGGACCACATGAGAGTCCTCGTCGGGGTCGATGCCGGTGGCTCGTCCACGACGGCGGCGGTGTCAGCCATCGATACGATCGCCGTCCTGCACCGGGTTGAACGCGGGCCGGGGGCCATACGACCTCTGGCTGTCGATCAGGCCGCCAACGTGATCGCCGACACGGTGGCTGGTGCGTTGACGGGGGTGCCGGATGCTGTCCCAGCGATCGTCGTCGTGGGTGCGGCAGGGGCCGGCCGCGAAGACGCACGAGTCGAACTCACCCAAATACTCTCGCAAACTCTTCCCTGCCCGGTTGTGGTACGGACCGACGCGGAGGTCGCACACCACGCCGCCTTTCATGGTAACGCCGGCGCCATACTCATCGTTGGGACCGGCGCCATCAGCCTTGCTCGGGATATGAATGGCACCTTCTACCGTGTCGGTGGGTACGGCCATGTCTTCGCCGACGAGATCGGCGGTTACAACCTGGGACGCGGGGTGCTCGCCGCCATCGGGCAGGCACACGACGGCCGGGGCCCCAGCACGCGCCTGGACGATGCCGTGTTTGCCGTGGTGGGCGTCGACGGTTTCGATCAACTAGTCTCTTGGGCGAATCAGGCCGAACCGGCGGAGATCGCGTCGCTGGCTCGAATCGCGATCGAACTGGGGAGCGACGGCGATAAGGTGGCCACCCTCATCGTTGGCGAAGCCGTTGGACACCTCGCTGCCTACGTTCGACGTGTGGTCGAGATGGCTCAGTTGGACCGGCCGGAAGTCGCGCTGCATGGGGGGCTCATGCAATCGGGTTCCGTACTCCGCAACGCGGTGGCCGGCACCATCACGGAGCATCTCCCTGGCGCGCGCGTCCGGCCGGACCGAGTCGATCCAACCGTTGGCGCGTTGGAAATCGCTAGGGACTTGCTCTAGCTCTTCACCTCGTCGACTGATTTTCCCACCACCATCACGAATCCCCAGACGGCGGCACAGCCGACGATGACCATAGCTGCGGCGCCCCAACCAGCTGACCCCAACAGAAGGTTGAGCACCAACATGACCACGATGGCCACGCCGGCCACGAGCAGCGCATAGGGCAACTGGGTGCGAACGTGGTCGACATGATCGCACCCCGAGGCCATCGAACTCAACACCGTGGTGTCGGAAATCGGAGAGCAGTGGTCGCCGAATATCGCTCCCGACAGAACCGACCCGATGCTGCCCAGCAACGCCCCGGTTGCCGGACCCCCGTCCAGATTACCCCCCAGCGACACGGCGAGTGGCACGATCAGCGGAAGCATGATCGCCATGACGCCCCAGGAGGTTCCCGTAGCGAACGCCATTAAGGCCGAGACGATAAAGACCACGACCGGCATCATCGAAAGGGACAAATCGCCCTCGAGAATATCCGACAGGTAGAGCGCCGTCGAGATATCTGTCGTGACCTGCCCGAGCGACCACGCCAACGTCAAGATGATCATGGCGAGCAGCATGGCTCGCATTCCGCCACCCATCGCCTTGACCGCTTCCGGCAATGAAAGAATGCGCTCGCTCGTAGCCATCCCGATCGCCGTCAAGCAGCCGAACAACGATCCCCAAAGGAGGGTCGCAAACGGATCGGCATTGTTGAGCACTTCTCGCATGCGCTCGCCAAACTCCAATGAGGCCGGATCTTCGATGCCCGCAATGCCGGTGGTCCAAAGCCCGATCAGCACGGTCAAGACGACGACGACGACCGGGACCGCTCCATTCCACCAGCGCATAGGCGTCCCCTCCGGCACCGCACCCAGTTCGCTCTCCATGTCGGCCGCGAGCTGCGCACCCTCCCGGTACACGCCACCTCCCGACGCCGCCCGCCGCTCTGCCTCGAGCATCGGGCCGAAGTCGCGACGTGTCACAGCGAATACGGCCACCGCGAAGACCGCGATCAACGGGTAAAACAGGTAGGGAATCGATTGGATGAAGATTGCGAACGGCGAGGCGTCGGTGAGCTGCGCCACCAGGGCCGTGTTCCCGACTTGTTGCTCGGCAGCCAGACGCAATCCGTCACCTATGAGGCTGATCTCATAGCCCACCCAAGTCGACACGAAGACAACGGCCGCTACGGGTGCGGCCGTCGAATCGACGATGTACGCCAGCTTTTCCCGGGAAATCTTCAGCCGGTCGGTCAGCGGCCGCATGGTATTCCCGACCAGCAGCGTGTTGGCGTAGTCGTCAAAGAAGATCGCCAAACCGGCCAACCAGGCTGCCAATTGGCCCCGGCGCCGGCTCGTGGCCATCGGCGTCACGACTTCGACGATGGCCTTGGTTCCGCCCATGCGGGCCATGACCCCAACCATCCCCCCCAACAGCAACGAGAACACGATTATCGCCGCGTGATCGCTATCAGCGATTGCCGGAGCAATGTATCGGTCGACGCTCATCAAGATCGCGGCAAGAGGATTGTATCCCGCAAGAAACAAACACCCGAGCCACACGCCCGCAAAAAGACTGGTGACGACTTCCCGAAACACCAGGGCCAGAACGATGGCCAGGATCGGTGGCAACAGAGAAACCCAGCCGGGAAGATAGGTTGGATCTGCGGTGATCGTGACGCCTGGAGCGCTGAGCGTCAGCGGGAGCTGACCGCGGCTGCTCACAGAAAGATCTCGGAGCATGACCTCGCCCACGGGGGGTATCAGGCCGCTGGCAAGTACGGAGCCATCCGCCAGCTGGATCGTGAACGGGATCGAATCCAAGGAAGTCGGAGCACGCACCGTTATCGTGAAGTCGAGACCGGCCAAGATCGTGGAGGGCGTCCCGAATTCTACGTCTTGCGCCACGGCGGTAGTTGAGACGAACATTGTAAGCAACAACGCGAGCCCGTTCCGCACTCCACTCTCCTTGCCGAGGGTCAACCAACTGCTGGGCGACCTACTTACCTGCGCTCTACGAGGTGCTGCGTCAAGGGAACGCGCCGAACACGCAGACGGGCGCGAGAGCCAACCCGGCCCCCGCGCCCGCGCGTTCGTCGCCGCCAGCGCAACGCTTCCCTAGTTGCTGACCGCTGCTTCGGGCGGGGTGAAACCAATCACTTGGACACCCGCTCCCCGCGCGAGATCCATCACCTCGATCACCTCTTCATACAGGCGATTGGGTGCGGACTTCACGAAGAGAATTTTCTGCGGTCGGACGTCGTAGATCGCGTGGAACCGCGCATCCAACTCGGGCACCGTCGTGACCTGCCCATTGATCTCGATCGTCCCATCAGCCTTCAGATCGATCACAATGTTGGTGCTTGGCTCCTCGCTTTCCGTCTGGGTGCGCTGCTCGGGCGGCACCTGCGCATCCATGGCCTTCCGATTGAGCGGTACCTGCATCATGAAGATGATGAGCAGCACGAGCAGAATATCGATCATCGGGACAACATTGGGTTCGGCATTGAACTCGCCGCTGCTATCGGTTACTGAGATACTCATAGCGATTCCCCCTACCCGCCGAGGAAGCTGGCAGCTTCATCGCGTTTTTGTTCAGTAATAGCCGCCAATACCCGCACACCAGCGTTTCGGGCAATCTCCATTGCAGTCTGAATTTTCCCGAATTCCAACTCGCTGTCGGCCTTGAGATAGAGAATCTTATCCTTCGTGCGATTCTCGAAGATGCGGCGCAGGTGTTCTTCCAACAGGTCGGCCCCAATGGGTTTGATGTTCTGGCGGTCTGATTCCTTCACCGCGAACGCATCGGTCACGTAGTAGTTGCCTTCCCTGTCGATGCCGAGGACGATGTCCTCCGCATCCTCTGCTCTCGTATCGGCGTTCTTGGACAACGGCATGTTCGCCTGGAACCCGGACGAAATGATCGGCGTCACGATCATGAAAATGATCAGCAAAACGAGCATGATGTCGATCATCGGCACCACGTTGGGCTCGGATTTTATTTCGCCGACGCCACTTATGGACACTCCCATAGTGAATACTCCTTACAAAGACGTCGGTTAGTCCTTCTTCACTTGCCCGGTTTGGGCCGCCTGCTGCGTCTTGAATTCCTTGGTGAAAATCGAACGACCGAACTCGCTGCCGACACTCTTGATGAGGAAGTCGATCAACTCTTTCGACGTGTAAGTCATTTCAACCGTGAGGTTCTCGATTCTGGTCTGAAAGTAGTTGAACAACCACACCGCCGGAATGGCGACAGCCAAACCGAAGGCCGTCGTGATGAGGGCCTCAGAAATACCAGCCGACACGGATGCCAGACCGCCTGACCCCGACTCGGCCATCCCCGTGAAAGAGTTCACGATACCCATCGTGGTCCCGAGCAACCCGACGAACGGGGCGGTCGAACCAACCGTAGCGAGCACAGCGGTCCCGCGCTTCAACTCCGACAACAGAATGAGCATCTGCCGCTCCACGGCTCGCTCAGCGGAGTTGATGTCGGCGCTCGTGATCGTGGCCCGGTCGCGAAGCAGCGGCTTCACCTCCGCCAGAGCTCCACCCAGCACCCGCGCCACATGGGATGCCGTCTGTTTTTCAGCTAACGCGATCGCTTCATCCAACTGTTCTTCCTGGAGGAAACGAGCGAATTCCGGCGCAAACTTGGCCGTCTCTTTCGTTCCCTTGCGGAAACGGAACCATTTCTGAACGCCCACTGCCATCGAAAACACCGACATGATGAAGAGGAGACCGAGGATTCCCCTCGCGAACCAACCAGCGTCTTGGAACAGTGCTACAAGTGATAAACCCATTGCTAAACCTGACCTCCCTGGAGTGTTGACCGTTGAGGTACCCCCTCAACGGGGTGCAACCATTTTGGGCCGTCTGCCTACCGTCTTCTCGTCAGTGCGAACACTACCGGCATTTGGACGAGTACGCGGACTGAACTCGTGCGGACCTTTCCGGGTCGGAACAGGCAGCGCTGGATCATACTTCGCGCCGGACCCTCAAAGGCACGGTGCGTCGAACTCATGACCTCGATGGTTGGTCTCATGACCCGGCCATCAGGCTCCACGATGAATTGCAGCAGCACCTGCCCTTCGATGTTCGCCTGCTGCATCATTCGTGGATATTGGGGCGAGGGACACGACAACCGCTCGGGCCGCTCGTCCACTACTGCTTCTTGGAAGACCTGGGCGAGGTCCACCGGACCCGTGCCCCCCTCGACACCTGAGAACACACCACCTTCAACTCCGACGCCGCTGTAGTCGCGCGGGTCGAACCGCTCGTTCAGATCGACCGGCGGAATCTCCTTGGGAATGTCTACCGGAGCCATCAGAACCTGGAAGCCCTTTGGGGGCGGATTGAGCGAAGTGATGACTGGCGGTGGTGGCTCGTCGGGTTCGGGTTCGGGTTCGGGTTCGTCCAACGTCAGGATAATGGTGTCCATGTCCAGCGACTGGACTTCTTCGGCAACTTTTGTCGTGACGACCATAGCTGCGATAACGACCGCAGTCTGGAATGTGGTCGAAAAAAACAACCCCCCGATCGTGCCCGAAAGATCGCGACGACCCTTGCGGTTCGACTCAATCAAGACATCAAACACGAGAACCTCCAGTTCTCCGATGGTGACGTGGCCGGAAACCTATCCCTCTGTACACCGATCGGCTAGGCGTTTTTGAACGGGAGATTTCAGAAAAGATTACAAATCGATGACAGCGGTATTAGGAAACGCCATCCGGCCCATTCTCCACACCCTCCTCGAGTGCCAGCGGCAACCGAACCGTGAAGGTGGTACCCTTTCCCGGCCGGCTCTGGACGTCGATGGATCCACCGTGGGCTTCAGTAATCCACTGAGAAATCGCCAATCCGAGTCCAGCTCCGGGACGAGCACTGGTGCGGGACCTAGCTGCGTCGGCGCGCCAGAAGCGGTCATAGATGTGTGGAAGGTCGCCGGCTGCGATCCCGATCCCCGTGTCGCGAACCCGGAGGATGAGCGTTTCGTCTTCGACCTCGCAACTCACCGATACCTGGCCGCCCGGCAAGGTGTATTTCACAGCGTTCGTCAACAAGTTCATGACAAGCTGCCTAACCCGGCCTCGATCTGCCTGCAGGACGATCGGCTCGTCCGGCACCGCCACACGCACATCTACCGCGGAGTGTTCGGCCAAAATGCTGCCCGTTTCGGAAAGTTCCGACAGGAGTTCTCTGAAATCCAGTTCTTCGAGGTGCAACGGGGCCCGTCCCTCGTCGGCTCGCGCCAACATGAGAAGCGAATCCATCATCTCCGTCATCCGATTCACTTCGAGCAGCATCTCCTCCAGCGTCGCCATCACGTCGCGGGGCACCTTGGGATGCGTGATCGACTGTTCGATACCGGTCCGAAGCACGGTGAGTGGCGTCTTGAGTTCGTGGCTGGCGTCCGCTGTAAACCGCCGGAGCGTCACGAAACTGCGCTCGAGGCGCCCGAGCATCTGATTCAGGGTGACTGAAAGTCGGGCTAGCTCGCCGCTCTCATACGGAGTCGCCAGACGCCGGTGGAGACTGCGCCCGTCGGTGATGGCCTCGACTTCGTCGACGATCCGGTCCACGGGTTTCAGGGTTCGCCCGACGAGAAAGTAGCCGATGAACCACGACGCCATGATCACGAAGGGTGCCGTGAGGACCATGGACGACAACAGCCGCTCCGGCCTGAGGGCAAACCTCGCCACGGGCGCGGCCACGACGACGGTTCGAATGTACGGACCGGCATCCGTCACATGCACCGCATACTGCCGCAGGGCGCCACTCGCCAGTGGGAGCGTAGCGAAACCTGAATTCACCGAGTCCGGCGAACCCATCACCGTCGTAAACCGTCGCGTACGGGCCACCTGTGACAGGTAGAGGTCGCCTTCATCTCCGAGTACAGCCAGGTACCCGGGGGCACCATCCAATAGGACGGCGACATCGGGCGTCAGCACCAGCCGAGCGGATTCCAGATCTCGTAACACCAACTCAGGACGGGTGCCTGACGCTTCCCGCAAGATGGCGGCGATGAGGGTTGCTTCGAATTCGAGCAGATTGTCCAGTTCGGCCAAGGAGCCGCGACGCTCAAAGGCGTAGACGATGGAGCCAAAAACAATTATGGTGGAGCCCAGGGCAAGCGCATACCACACTGCGATCCGCCCGCGGATCGTCTGCATCGTGGCTACTGCTGCTCCTTGAGCACGTAGCCCACGCCCCGGACAGTGTGGATGAGCTTGGTGTTCGACCCGGACTCCAACTTTTTGCGCAACCGATTGATCACGACGTCTACGATGTTGGTCCCGGGGTCAAAGTGGTAATCCCAAGCGTATTCGGTGATGAGCGTTCGGGAGAGTACGCGGCCGGCGTTCTTGGCCAGGTACTCGAGGACGGCGTACTCCTTCGGCGTCAGATCGATCGTTTGTCCGCCACGGCGCACCTCATGGCGGCCGGTGTCCACCACCAAATCCGCGGCCTCGATCAACGGCGGCGCGATGTCCTTGGGTCGCCGACCTAGTGCTTCGACACGGGCCAACAACTCTTCGAACGCAAAAGGCTTCGTCACGTAGTCGTCGGCCCCGGTTCGAAGCGCCTGTACCTTGGACTCCACGGCGTCCTGCGCCGTCAGCACCAACACCGGCGTAGTCACACCTCGATCGCGGAGGGTTCGGAGGATTTCGACCCCCGTCATCCTCGGAAGTCGCAAATCCAACACGATGACGTCGTACCGCCCTTGCGAGGCACGTTCGAGACCCACCTTGCCGTCTTCGACGAGTTCGACATTGAACCGCTGTTCCTCGAGACCACGCTTGACGAATCCGCCTACGGTCCGATCATCTTCGATGACGAGAATCTTCACGTAACCGCGTCCGATGGAACCGGGAGGAACACCCGGAACTCCGTTCCTTGACCGACCTGAGAGTCGACCGTCAGGCGCCCTCCGTGTTCTTGGACGATCCCGTAGCAAATCGACAACCCCAAGCCCGTTCCGCGCCCGGGCTGCTTGGTCGTAAAGAACGGTTCGAAGATCTTCGGAATGTCTTCCTCGGAAATCCCTGCTCCAGTATCGGCGATCGAGACCACGACTTCATCGGACCGGTCGGGGTTCAACAACGTCCGTACCGTCAGCTGCCCTCTCCCCTCCATCGCGTCGACCGCGTTGAGCATGAGCGCGAGAAAGACTTGGATGAGTTGTTCGGTATTCGCGAGAATCGTCGGGACGTTATCCGCATCGTGGTATTGGAGCTGGATCCCCTTGAACCGATCGTGGTGACGCACGAGAAACAGCGCGTCTTCCACGACCTGGTTGATTTGTGCCTCACGCTTCATGCGCGCTTTGGGCCGCGAGAAATCGAGCAGTCCGTTCACGATGGAGTTGCACCGCGTGAGTTCGGACTCTATGATCCGCAGATACTCGTCTATGCCTTGCCTGAGATGCTCCGGTAAATCGTCACGTCGGAGCCCCAGGGCCTCGACACACGCTCCGATCGTCGCCAACGGGTTGTTGATTTCGTGCATGACTCCCGCAGCCAGCTGGCCCACCGCTGCCAGCTTCTCTGTCTGCGCCACCTGCTGTTGCACGTTTTTCCATTCGGTGACGTCTTCCCCGATCGTGATGACGTGCGTGACTTCATCGCCGTCCACGCGCATGGGGATCTTGGTGAGGCGATAGTACCGACGTTCCCCAAAGGTCTCCGACGACGTTTCCATCGCCTCCAGCTGCCCCGTACGGAAAACCCGATCGAACTCTCGCTTGAGGAGTGAATGCGGTTGGCGGTGCAGGATGTCGAAGACGGTACGTCCGATGGCCTCGTCCCGCACCACACCCTGCGTGCCCGTTTCCCGTTTCCGGTTCCACGCCTGAATCCTGTAATCGCGATCGATCACGTACAGGCCTACCGGCAAAGAGTCGATGATCTTGGCCGTGAATCGCCGCTGCGCTTCGATCTCCCGCGTGCGCATCGCCACTTCACTAGCGAGGTCCTCAGATAACTCGATCGCGGCGAGTAGGGGCGACAACACGTTGGCAACGATCTGGACTACCCGAGTAAGCGCCGGCGCCGAGGGACCGTCCGGAACCCAAGCTTCCAGCAAGCCCAGCTCTTCACCCTCGTGCCGCAAAGGGTACCGCAGGGTCCACTGGTCCCCGCGGAGTTCTCGAAGGTGGACGCCCGGTTCGAGGCGTATCTCAGCGGAGGGTCTGTTTCCCGGTACGTCGTACCCTTCACCAACGATGGCGCGAAAACTGGCGCCGTCGGCGGTCCGTACCCATATGCGACATCGATCGGATCGGAGACCACGAGCGAGTACCCCAGCCACCCTGGCGAGAACCTCTTCAGACCCCAGGCCCGCCGCCAGATAGCTCGCCACTTCGGCTAGCAAATCGAGACCATTGGTCTCCAGGGATTTGGGCGGCACCATGGCGCCGGCGTCGGCCGATTCACTCATACGAGTGAACGTAGATATGGCCGCGGGGCAAGACAAGATGAGAAACGGCAATCACAATCCCGCCCGTTCCCATTTCTGGATCACGTCGTTGATGACGGTTTCCAAACGTTCCACCACTCGCGCAAAAAACTCCTCGGCTTTTTGACGATCGAAATCAGGATACCCCTGCCCTTCCTGATACAGGAGAATCGACGAAGGAAACGGGTAGGCCGTCCAGCCGTTTCCACGCGGCGTCGTCATGTCCACACCCGAATAGAGATCTTCGTGTACGAGATCTGGACGGACCGCCAACACTGCGGCGGTCTCGTTGTTGCCGGCATGCCCTCCCTGCGTACCGTAGAGCGCTTCGGTGATGTCAGCAGTCATCGACCACCATTCCGTGATCAGGA
>Ga0114949_10000400_pt1 | contig 22686 bp, 19 predicted proteins | sample N074metaG_FD_83505 | JGI IMG/M metagenome (GOLD analysis project Ga0114949, IMG submission 83505) | Deep subsurface microbial communities from Kermadec Trench to uncover new lineages of life (NeLLi) - N074 metaG | ecosystem: Environmental > Aquatic > Marine > Ocean trench > Sediment | place...
ATCAATGATCTGTCCGCGATGGATCCCTTCTTCATATTGCCGTTGCTGATGGGCGCGAGCATGTTCGTCCAGCAGATGCTGAGCCCGGCGGTGGGTGATCCCATGCAGGTGCGAATGATGAAAATGATGCCGATCATGTTCACCGTTCTCTTCTTGTTTTTCCCGGCGGGGCTGGTGCTCTACTGGCTGGTGAACAACGTACTCGGCGTCGCCCAGCAATGGTTCGTCATTCGCCAGAGCGAACGTGCAGAAGCCGCGAAAGCCTGAGTCACTCGATAGCGATACGATTGCAGCACCCGCCACTGCAGCCGGCCAGGCGGGTGTTGGCATCATCCGCGTGTCCGGACCGCTGGCCCGGTCGATCGCGGCACAGATTACCGGCGCCGAGCCGCAGCCGCGGCGGATTCAGCTGCGCGATTTTGTCGCGGCCGACGGCTCGATCATCGATTCCGGCATCGTGCTTTTCTTCCAGCAGCCCAATTCGTTCACCGGCGAAGACGTTCTCGAGTTACAGGGTCATGGGGGGCCCGTTGTCATGCAGATGCTGCTCGATGCAGCGCTTGCGCTGGGCGCCCGCCTGGCTCGACCGGGGGAGTTTACGGAAAGGGCGTTCAGCAACGGCAAGCTGGACCTGGCGCAGGCCGAAGCGGTCGCCGACCTCATCGCCAGCGCATCGGTCGCGGCGGCGCGTGGCGCCAGTCGTTCCCTGGCGGGAGAATTTTCCGCCAGCGTGCACGCCATCGACGCCAAAGTGGTTGAATTACGCATGTTCGTCGAGGCGGCGATCGATTTTCCGGACGACGACATCGATCTCCTGGCCGGCGGCCAGGTCGGCGAGCGCGTGGCTGATATCCTCGAAGCCTTGAATTCATTGATCAGCGAGTGTGCACAAGGACTTTTGCTGCGCGACGGGGTGACACTTGCGCTGCTCGGCGCGCCGAACGTCGGCAAGTCCAGCCTGCTCAACGCTCTGGCGGGAGAAGCCCGTGCGATCGTGACCGACATTCCCGGCACGACGCGCGATCTGGTACACGTCGACCTCGTGTTGGACGGATTGCCCGTCGCGGTAGTCGATACCGCCGGACTGCGGGAAGCGGCCGACCCCATCGAACTCGAGGGCGTGCGGCGCGCACGGCGGGAGGCCGTCAATGCGGACATCGTGCTCGGCGTCGAGGCCCTCGACCCGGACCAGACCGAATGGTCGTTCGAGGCGTTGAATGCCGCGCTGCCGGCCGTTGAGCCGTCCCGGCTGATCCAGATCGCCAACAAAATCGACCTGAACCCGGATCTGGCCGGACGCCTGCCGGCCGGCGTGGTGGCGGTCTCTGCGGTGACCGGGCAAGGGCTCGACGGGCTCATCGATGCGATCAAAAATGCCGTCGGCTACGCCGCGGAGGGTGGCCGATTTACCGCGCGTAAGCGGCATGTGGCCGCACTGGAGGCGGCGCTTGCAGCTGCAGATCTTTGCCGGACACTGGCCACGGGGGCAGCAATGGCCGGTGAGCTGATCGCGGAGGAATTGCGCCGCGTGCATTCCGCACTCGGCGAAATCGTGGGTGAAATGACCTCGGATGACTTGCTGGGCGAGATCTTCAGCCGCTTCTGCATCGGCAAATGAGTAACGCGCCAGCACCCCCAATGAGTATACTGCGCAGCCCAAATCAACCCTGTTTTCTGCCGAATGGAATTTCCCCAGCACTTTGACGTGATCGTGATCGGTGGCGGCCATGCCGGCTGTGAAGCGGCGATGGCGGCCGCCCGAATTGGCGCGCAGACGCTGCTGCTCACGCAGAGCCTGGAATCCATTGGCCAGATGTCGTGCAATCCGGCGATCGGCGGCATCGGCAAATCCCACCTGGTGCGTGAAATCGATGCGCTTGACGGGATTATGGGTCGGGCGGCGGATATGGCGGGAATTCAGCTGCGGGTGCTCAACGCCAGCAAAGGGCCCGCCGTACGGGCAACCCGGGCGCAAGCCGATCGGGCGTTGTACCGGCAATCAATACAGAGCCTGCTCGACGCACAGGAGAATCTGCAGGTCTTCCAGCAGTCGGTGGTCGACCTTCTGCTGACAGGCCAGCGGGTTGAAGGGGTCGTCACACAGATGGGCCTGACGTTGCGCGCCCGTGCCGTCGTGCTGACCACCGGCACGTTCCTCGGCGGGCGCATTCACATTGGTCTGGAAAATCATCCGGGTGGCCGCGCCGGTGATGCACCGGCCAACGCTCTGGCGGAACGTCTGCGGGCATTGCCGTTCCGCGTCGCCCGGCTCAAGACCGGCACCCCGCCGAGAATCGACGGCAGAACGGTGGATTTTGCCGCCATGACCGAACAACACGGCGACGAACCCACGCCGGTGCTGTCGTTTATGCACGACGGCGCTGACCGAGGCGGCGCTGACCCAGGCGGCGCGAATCGCCGTGCTGCCGTCGCTCTGCAACGACCGCGCCAGGTGCCCTGTCACATCACTCAGACCAACTCGACAACACATGCCATCATTCTCGCCGCACTGGATCGCTCGCCGCTGTACACCGGCGTGATCGAAGGCCAGGGTCCGCGCTACTGCCCGAGTATCGAAGACAAGGTGGTGCGTTTTGCGGAGCGGGTGAGTCATCAGATTTTCGTGGAACCCGAAGGTCTGGCGACGAGCGAACTGTACCCGAATGGCATCTCAACCAGCCTGCCGTTCGATGTTCAGCTTGCGCTCGTGCGCAGCATCCGCGGCTTTGGCCGGGCCCACATCACCCGGCCCGGTTACGCCATCGAGTATGATTTTTTTGACCCGCGCGATCTCAAGGACTCACTTGAAACCAAAAGTCTCGCGGGTCTGTTTTTTGCGGGTCAGATAAACGGCACGACGGGCTACGAAGAGGCGGCGGCCCAGGGCTTGCTCGCGGGTCTCAACGCGGCACGCCAGGTTGCCGGTGAGAGTTCCTGGTGTCCGCGGCGCGACGAAGCCTACCTGGGCGTGCTCGTCGATGACCTGATCAATCTGGGTACCCAGGAACCCTATCGCATGTTCACGAGCCGTGCGGAGTACCGCTTGCGGCTGCGCGAAGACAATGCCGATCAGCGGTTGACGGGCAAAGGCCGTGAACTCGGGCTGGTCGGTGGCGCGCGCTGGTCGCTCTTCAGCGAGAAAATGCGCGAACTCAAGGCCGTCTCGGCACGGCTTGGCGCGATCAACCTCAATCCGGGCACCGCGCTGAGCGCTCAGTTGGCAGCGCTGACCGGCGAGACGATCAGCAAAGAAACGTCACTGCAGGCTTTTATACGGCGTCCAGGCGTGTCGCTGCAGTCGCTGACGAGCGCGTTAGACCTCGGCGCGGGCGAGGTGGTTGACCCAGGCATTCTGCGCCAGCTTGAAATCGAAACGAAGTACGCCGGTTACATCGCCCGGCAGGATGAAGAAATTGCGAAGATCCGCCGCCACGAGACGATCGAGTTACCGCCCGAGCTGGTTTACGACGACATTTCGGGTCTCTCCAACGAGTTGCGCCAGAAGCTGAGTAGCGTACGCCCGGCAACACTTGCAAAAGCATCACGCATCCCCGGAATCACCCCCGCGGCTTTGTCCCTGCTGCTCGTTCACGCCAAGAAAATCAAGCTGACTACCGCCCGGCAGGGGCGGACCACCGTCCAGCAAGGGCGGACCACTGCCGGCGTGGAGACGGCTGATCTCAGGCGCGCAACCGCAGGCACCGGTGCACACGACTAGCAGCATGTTGCAAAACACGCTGCTAGTCTCGCACCAGGTCGCGAGCATTTATCGAGCGGTTGAGTGCTTGCTGAATGGGGGAGCTTCGAGGCCAGGGATAGCCGAAGGCGCAGGCTGCTAGGTGGACGCGCGGGCGCCAGCCAACCTCGTCGCCGAGGCACGTCTGCTCGATGTCGAACTGAACAGCGCACAGGTCGATCTGCTCGCCGGTTACGTGGCACTCCTCGTGCAGTGGAACAAGCGGTTCAATCTGCTGTCGCGCCGCGACATCGGCCGGATCTGGCCACGCCACGTGCTCGACAGCCTCAGCATCCTGCCGTTCATCGAAGGTCCACGGATTCTCGATCTTGGCAGCGGCGGCGGCCTGCCCGGGATTCCGCTGGCGATTGCCGCGCCACAGCATACTTTTACCCTGCTGGATCGCAGCGAACGCAAGACGCGATTCCTCGAGCACCTGGTATTGCGGCTGGGTCTGGCGAACGTGGTCGAGACGTGCGTGGATGTCCCGGATGGCGCGCGCGCGCACTGCCGCGATGAGACGGCTGGGATGTCCTGCGTCGTGAGCCGGGCGGTGGCGGAACCGGAGAGGATCTGGCATATGGCGCAGGCGCTGCTCGCGGCGAACGGCATTATGGTGGTGATGTCTGCCGTGAATGTCCGTCCGCAGCCGGACGCAACCCAGGTGGACTCAGACTCCAGCGGGGCGCGCGCCACGGACCTTGCAGGCGTGCAACAGACGCTGCATTGCATAGACATTCCGGGGCTTGATCAGCAACATGATGTTGTGGTTCTCAGGCGGGACGGATGAGTGCAGGAATTAAGGCTTTGTGGCGGGGGATGAGAGTTTGACCCGCATCATTGCGGTCGCCAACCAGAAAGGCGGGGTCGGTAAAACCACCACGAGCGTTAATCTCAGTGCATCTCTGGCGTTGTCCGGCTGCCGGATTCTGCTGCTCGATCTGGATCCGCAAGGTAACGCAACGATGGGCTCCGGTGTCAACAAGGCGGATCTCGAGGTGAGCATGTATGACTGGTTGCTCGATGGGATACCGCTGGCAAGCGTTCTGCATCGCTGTCCGAGCGGCTATGAACTGATACCGGCGAATGGCGACCTCACGGCCGCTGAGGTGGAGTTGTTGGCCCAGGATGAGCGCGAGTTGCGCCTGCGCCAGCGGCTCACAGGGGTCACGGACTACGACTACATCATCATTGATTGCCCGCCGTCGCTGAACATTCTGACGTTGAATGCGCTCATTGCCGGCAACAGTGTCCTGATACCGATGCAGTGTGAGTACTACGCGCTTGAAGGGTTGAGCGCGTTGCTCGATACCGTCGAGCGAGTCCGCGGGGCGGCAAACCCAGACCTCGGCATAGAGGGCCTGTTACGAACGATGTATGATCCGCGCAACAGCTTGACACGGGACGTGTCGCGACAGTTGATCGAGTATTTCGGTGACCAGGTATTCCGCACCGTGATACCGCGTAACGTCCGTCTGGCGGAAGCACCGAGCCACGGGCTCCCGGCAATTCTCTATGACCGTCAGTCCCGGGGTGCAGTGGCCTACATGGCGCTGGCCGGGGAACTCAAGCGCAAACATGACAGGCGTAACGCTGGAGTATGAGTAGGAAGCGATTGGGACGCGGCCTGGATGCCCTTCTGTCATCGCCTGCAGCAACAACCGCAACCGCAGCGACAGATGAAGCAACCGCAATCGTACAGGGCGCCACGGGCGCACACACGACGGCGCTTGCGCAACTGGCTATCACCGATGTCGTCCGGGGCCGCTATCAGCCCCGGCAGGAATTTCCTGAAGAGGGTCTGCAGGAACTCGCTGCATCGATTCGCGCGCAGGGACTCATACAACCCATCGTGGTGCGGCCACGACCCCAGGGCGGCTATGAGCTGATCGCGGGGGAGCGCCGCTGGCGTGCCGCGAAGATTGCCGGTCTCAGTCACATTCCGGCGACCATCCGGGAAGTCGGCGATAAGCAGGCATCCGCGATGGCGCTCATCGAGAACATCCAGCGCGAAGACCTCAATCCTCTTGAGGAAGCGACCGCACTGGAACGGCTGAAGGAAGAGTTCGCGCTGACCCAGCAACAGATTGCCGATGCTGTCGGTAAATCCAGGGTGGCGGTAGCGAATCTGCTGCGCCTGCTCAATCTGGCGGTGCCCGTCAAAGAAATGCTGGCCGCAGGCGCTATCGAGATGGGCCACGCCCGGGCGTTGTTGTCCCTGGAACTGCTCGACCAGGAACGTCTCGCCATGCAGGTTGCAGCCAAGGGCCTGTCGGTACGCCAGACCGAAGCTCTGGTCAGACGCCAGCAGCAACCGGCCCGGCCGCGCGACCGCGAGGTCCGCAAAGACGCGGATACGCGGCGCCTGGAGCAACAGATGACCGACCGGCTGGGTGCGCCGGTGAGTATTGACCACAACGCCCAAGGTAGGGGTCAGGTGGTCATTCGCTACACCAGTCTCGATGAGCTGGACGGCATTCTTCGCCACTTCGGCGATTAGGTGGAAGCACGCGCACAAGGCTTTGCGGGAATGCGTGAAAAAGCAGGCAAAACTGCGGCTTTGCATTTGAATGCGTCTGCCTCGCTCACTATAATACGCGCCGCTTTTCGCCGCCTGAAACGTGATTTGCGCTAGCTCTACCGTTTGCGATTTAAACGAGTGCCACTGTCCTATCGAATAGTGATGCTGCAGCTGGTGGTGACGCTGGCTGGCGCGATTGTCGGGTTGTTCTGGGACTATACGCAGGCGCTAGCCGCGGTGCTGGCCGGGACGGTTTGTGTGGTGCCCGGCGCGTTTTTTGCCTGGCGGGCGAACGTTGAAAATTCGCCGCAGGCGCTGCTGCTGCAATGGGTTGGCAAATTCGGCGCTACGCTGGTTCTGATGGCGTTGGCCATCATCTGGCTGCAGCCGGCGGCGTTGGGTTTTTTCGGGACGTTCATCGCCGCCCAGGCAATGTATGTGATCGGCCCGCTTAAGTGGGCGCAGCCGCTTGGTGGGCGAAGTCGACCTGACTGAGAATTACCTTGGAGGTAATTGTCGCCAGAAATGCCGGTGGTTGAATAGCTTAGGACAGACCGCGACGGATTGAGAACGTGCCAGAAAAAAACTTAAACGCTTAACACAAGACGACCGGAGAACATGGCCACCACATCTGCAGAATATATCCAGCACCATCTGACGAACCTCACTTATGGTCGGCATCCCGATGGCAGCTGGGGCTTTGCGCACACCGCGCAGGAGGCCGCCGAGATGGGGTTCAATTCGATCAACGTCGACTCCATGTTCTGGTCGATTAGCATGGGCTGTGTCTTCACCGGGTTTTTCTATGCGGCTGCGCGCAATGCCACGGCCGAAGTCCCCGGGGCGCTGCAGAATTTTGTCGAGTTGATCCTGGATTTTATCGACGACACGACGCGCAGCATCTTCAGCTACTCAAACTCCCTGATTGCCCCAATGGCGTTGACAATTTTTGTCTGGGTCTGGCTCATGAACTTCATGGATCTGGTGCCGGTCGACTGGATACCCGAACTTGCGAAATTGCTCGGCGTGCACTACATGAAGGTAGTGCCGACGACCGACCCGAACATCACCATGTCGATGGCGTTTTCGATTTTTGGCCTGATCCTGTTTTACAGTATCAAGTGCAAAGGCCTGGGCGGCTTTCTCGGTGAACTGGCGTTTCATCCTTTTCCAAAGATATTCTTCCCGATCAACCTCATTCTTGAAAGCGTCACATTGATTGCGAAGCCCCTGTCGTTGGGACTCAGGTTATTTGGCAACATGTACGCCGGTGAGATGATCTTCGTACTGATCGCCGTGATGATGAGCGCCGGGGTGGGGTACAGCCTGTTTGCCAGTGTGCTGCAGTGGGGCTGGGCGGTGTTCCACGTCCTCATCATTACGTTGCAGGCTTTCATTTTTGCCGTGTTGACGATTGTTTACATGGCTCAGGCCCATGAGGTCGAAGAAGAGCATTAGATTTAATTTGCGGCCGTGGGCCGTATTTAGCTAACTGAAAACTTGGAGTAATCATGGAATTTGAGGTTCTACTGTATGTCGCCGGCGCAATCATGATGGGCCTGGGTGCTGTTGGCGCTGCCATCGGCGTGGGTGTCCTGGGCGGCAAATTTCTCGAAGGCGTGGCGCGTCAGCCAGAACTCCTGCCGATGTTGCGCACACAGTTGTTCATCGTGCTGGGCCTGGTGGACGCGGTGCCCATGATCGCGGTTGGTATCGGTCTCTACGTCATCTTTGCAGTCGTCGGCGGCTAACCGCCGCGGGCGCATACAATCGAGAGGTGGGACCATGAATTTCAACTACACGATCATCGGTCAGAGCATCACGTTCTTCGTGTTTGTCTGGTTTTGCTGGAAGTTTATCTGGCCGCCGCTGATCAACGCGATGCAGGAACGCCAGGCGACAATCGCCGAAGGCCTGGCTGCCGCGGAGCGTGCAGCAAAAGATCTGGAACTCGCCCAGGACCGGGCAACCGATCAGCTCAAAGAAGCGAAGGAAGAAGCCGCGCAACTCATCGAACAGGCGCGCGGACGGGCCAATCAGATGATCGAAGAAGCTAAAAATGACGCGCGTGATGAGGGTGAGCGATTGAAGGAAGCTGCGAGGGCCGACATAGAACTCGAGCTCAACCGGGCAAAAGAAGTCTTGCGGGGACAGGTTGCGGCCCTGGTTGTCAGCGGAGCAGAGCGAGTGCTCGGCGCTGACATCGACGCGAGTCGTCACACGCAACTGCTCGATCAGTTAGCAGCGGATCTCTAGGCAGAATTATGGCTGAAGCAGCAACTCTGGCGCGACCTTATGCGAGCGCCGTTTTTGACATCGCAAAGAGCGGCGGTGAACTCGACCGATGGTCGCGCATGCTTGGATTCCTCAGCGTGGCGACGACTGAGCGCACCGTGCAGCAACTGCTCGCAGCACCCGATGTGGCGGATGAGCAAAAGGCGTTCCGCCTTGCCGAACTCGTTGGCGATGAACTCAACGACCGCGCGCGCAAATTCCTCGGCGTGCTGGCATCCAACAAACGTTTGCCGCTGCTGACAGAAATCTACATCCAGTTCGAAACGCTCAGAGCGCTTGAGCAACGCAGTCTGGACGTTGCGGTAATCAGCGCTTTCGCGTTGAGCGATACCGAGGAATCCAGCCTCAAGAATTCGCTGCGTGAACGATTCGACAAAGAGATCAACATGACGAGCGAAGTCGATTCAAGTCTGCTGGGAGGAGCCATCATCCGCGCGGGAGATACGGTGATCGATGGCTCCGTGCGCGGCAAGCTCGATAAGCTCGCGGCGACAATACAGCGGACATAGAAGAACCGACACGTAACAAAGGCGCGAACTGGTGAACATTGCCAGTGAACTTATTTAAGGAATGCAAAAAATGCAGCAACTGAATCCTTCTGAAATCAGCGACATCATCAAGAGTCGCATCGAGAGCCTGGATATTCATGCTGAGGCGCAAAACGAAGGAACCATCGTTGGTGTTGCCGACGGCATCGTTCGAATTCACGGCCTGGCAGATGCGCAATACGGCGAGATGATCGAGTTCACCAGCGGCCTGTTCGGCATGGCATTGAACCTTGAACGTGATTCGGTCGGCGTGGTCGTGCTGGGCGAATACGAAGGGCTCTCCGAAGGCATGACGGCTCGCTGTACCGGGCGCATCCTGGAGGTTCCGGTTGGCCCGGAGCTACTGGGTCGCGTTGTCGACTCGCTGGGTAATCCGATCGACGGCAGAGGACCGCTCAACGCGACCGAGACGGCGCCGATCGAGAAGGTTGCTCCCGGCGTTATTGCGCGGCAATCCGTTGACCAGCCAGTGCAGATCGGGCTCAAGTGCATCGACTCGATGGTGCCGATTGGCCGCGGTCAACGCGAACTCATTATCGGTGACCGTCAGATCGGTAAGACGGCGCTTGCGCTCGATGCGATCATCAATCAGAAAGACAGTGGCATTAAGTGTATCTACGTTGCCATCGGCCAGAAAATGTCCACCGTCGCCAACGTCGCGCGCACCCTGGAAGAACATGGCGCACTCGACAACACGATCATCGTCACCGCGAGCGCGTCGGATCCGGCACCCATGCTGTTCATCGCGCCGTATTCCGGCTGCAGCATGGGTGAGTACTTCCGTGACATCGGAGAAGATGCACTCATTATCTATGATGATCTGACCAAGCAGGCCTGGGCGTATCGGCAGATTTCTCTTCTGCTGAGGCGGCCGCCGGGTCGCGAAGCCTACCCGGGTGACGTTTTCTATCTGCACTCGCGGTTGTTGGAGCGTGCTGCGCGCGTCAACGCCGATTATGTCGAGAAGATGACCGATGGCCGGGTCAAGGGTAAGACCGGTTCGCTGACCGCGCTGCCCATCATTGAAACCCAGGCCGGCGACGTGTCCGCATTTGTCCCGACGAACGTGATTTCCATTACCGACGGTCAGATCTTCTTGGAACTCGACCGTTTCAATTCGGGCATCCGGCCGGCGATGAGTCCGGGTATTTCCGTATCCCGGGTCGGTGGCGCCGCACAGGTGCCGTTCATGAAGAAGATCTCCGGCGGCATCAAGCTTGCGCTTGCACAGTATCGTGAACTGGCCGCGTTCTCCCAGTTCGCCTCGGACCTCGATGAAGCGACGCGCAATCAGCTCGAACACGGCAGCCGGGTCGAGGAATTGATGAAGCAGAAACAATACGCACCTATGACCGTCGCCGAGCAGGGCGTGAGCCTGTTTGCCGTGAGCGAAGGGTACCTGGCAGATGTCGAGGTGAAAAAAGTGCTCGATTTCGAGAGCGCACTCATCTCCTACATGAATTCCGAAAAAGCCGAGTTTATGGACAACATCAATGCAACTGGCGCCTACAACGATGAGATTGTGGCGGAGATGCGCGCGGCAATCGAAGCGTTCAAAGCCACCCAGACCTATTGATCGATTCGGGCGACGTTGAGACTCGCTAACACAGTACAAAGGTAAAAAATGGCCGTCGGCAGAGAAATAAAAAACAAGATTAACAGCGTTGAGAACACGCAGAAGATCACCCGTGCGATGCAGATGGTGGCTGCCAGCAAAATGCGGCGCACTCAGGACCGGATGCGCGAAGGCCGGCCGTACGCGGAAAAGATCCGCCAGATCATCGGGCATCTGGCCAACTCCAACCCTGAGTACCGTCACACTTACCTGCAAGTTCGTGAAATTTCCCGCATCGGCTACCTGGTGGTCTCCAGCGACAAGGGCCTCTGCGGGGGCCTGAACGTTAATCTGTTCCGGGTGCTCTTAAAGGACATCGGCGAATGGGTCGGCAAGGGTGTCGAGGTGGATCTGGGCCTGCTCGGCAACAAGGCGGAAGCTTTTTTCCGCTCTACCGGCGGAAATGTTATTGCCACGATCAACAACGTCGGCGAGAACCCCAAGCTGAGCGATCTGATTGGCGGCATCCGAGTAATGCTGGATGCGTACGAAGAAGAGAAGATCGACCGACTCTTCATCATCAGCAACGATTTCGTCAATACGATGACGCAAGAGCCGGTGATCCGCCAGCTGTTACCGCTCAACCCGGACGTGAGCGAGGACTACACCCATCGCTGGGACTACCTCTATGAACCCGATGCACGGCAGCTGATCGATGGACTCGTGACCCGTTTCCTCGAGTCGCAGGTCTATCAGGCAGTGGTGGAGAACAGCGCCTGTGAGCAAGCCGCAAAGATGATTGCCATGAAAAACGCGACCGAAAATGCGGGTGAGCTCATCGATGAGCTGACCCGCATCTACAACAACGCGCGCCAGGCTGCGATCACGCAGGAGATCGCCGAGATCGTAGGTGGTGCTGCGGCGGTTTAGCGCTGCGGCGAGTGTAAAAAAGCCGCGTCGGGTCGTAAAAAAAGCGCCCGCGGCGGGTGCAGCGCGATGAACATTTATTGAACTGAACGAGTTGGTAACAAGCCAGCGAATGGAAAAAGGTAATGAGCAATGAGTAGCGGTCAAATCGTACAAATCATCGGCGCAGTCATCGACGTGGAGTTTTCCCGCAAAGATGTACCCAAAGTCTATGACGCGCTCAATGTCAGCAGCACGGGGCTCACGCTGGAAGTACAGCAACAGCTCGGTGACGGCGTCGTGCGGACGATCGCGATGGGCACCTCCGATGGCTTATCGCGCGGCCTCGAAGTGACGAACACCGAGCAACCGATCACGGTTCCGGTCGGCGAAGAAACGCTGGGGCGAATCTTGAATGTCCTGGGTGAGCCGATTGATGAGAAGGGGCCGGTGAATGCAAAGGTCAGCATGCCAATCCATCGCAAGGCGCCGAGCTACGAAGACCAGAAAGGCGGTAACGAACTGATGGAAACCGGCATCAAGGTGATTGACCTGATCTGTCCGTTCGCGAAGGGTGGCAAGGTTGGCCTGTTTGGTGGTGCCGGTGTTGGCAAGACGGTCACCATGCTCGAGTTGATTCGTAACATCGCAACCGAACACTCGGGCCTGTCGGTGTTTGCCGGTGTCGGCGAAAGAACCCGCGAAGGCAACGACTTCTACTACGAGATGGAAGAATCCGGCGTGCTCGACAAAATTTCGCTGGTGTTCGGCCAGATGAACGAACCGCCCGGTAACCGATTGCGCGTGGGCCTGACCGGACTGACGCTGGCGGAGAAGTTTCGCGATGATGGCCGTGACGTGCTGCTGTTCATCGACAACATTTACCGCTACACGCTTGCGGGCACCGAGGTGTCCGCGCTGCTCGGACGAATGCCGTCTGCGGTGGGCTATCAGCCGAACCTGGCCGAGGAGATGGGCCAGCTGCAGGAGCGGATCACGACCACGCACGCGGGGTCAATTACTTCCGTGCAGGCGGTCTACGTGCCAGCCGATGACCTTACCGATCCGTCTCCGGCAACCACGTTTGCCCACCTCGATTCCACGGTAACCCTGTCCCGCGCGCTCACCGACCTGGGCATCTATCCTGCCGTCGATCCGCTGGACTCCACCAGTCGCCAGCTCGACCCACTGGTCGTTGGCCAGGAACACTATGACACCGCACAGAATGTGCAGCGGGTGTTGCAGCGCTATGCGGAACTGCGTGACATCATCGCGATTCTCGGGATGGACGAACTGTCCGAAGAGGACAAGCAACTCGTCTATCGGGCGCGCAAAATTCAGAAATTCTTCTCGCAGTCTTTTTTCGTCGCGGAAGTCTTCACCGGCATCCCCGGTGACTACGTGTCCAGAGACGATACCGTGCGCAGTTTCAAGGCGATCCTCGACGGTGAGTACGACCATTTACCCGAAGATGCTTTCTACATGGTGGGAACCATCGAAGATGCCGTCGAGAAGGCGAAGACAATAAAAGGCGCAACGGCGTAACCGGCGCGCATAGGGAGAGACAATGGCGATGACCATACATTGCGACATCGTGAGTGCCGAAAAGGAGATCTTTTCTGGCCGGGTCACGATGATCAGCCTAACCGGCTCCATTGGCGAGCTGGGTATCCTGCCAGGACACGCGCCGCTTTTGACGGGCATCCGGCCGGGGCCCGTGCGCCTGCAACTGGATGATGGCGAAGAGCAGGTTTTCTTCGCCTCGGGCGGATTCCTGGAAGTACAACCCGGCGTCGTGACGATCCTTGCCGACACGGCGGAGCGCGCAGAAGACCTCGATGAGGCAGCTGCCGTGGCGGCCCAGGAGGCAGCGGAACGGCTGTTGCAGGAGCAGACGGCGGATGTCGAGTTTTCGGTTGTGGCAGCGCAGCTTGCCGAGGCCATGGCGCAGCAGCGAACCCTGGCAGAACTCAGGAAGCGCCGCGGCCGCTGAGCGCGGGCCAAATTAACGGCTTACAAAGGGGGGTGATGCACATCGCCCCTTTTTTTGCCCGCGGTTCTATAATCGCCCTTTGTTCGGCAGACACTGCCGGCTCAGGTTAGCAAAGCAAACATGGCCGAATTCGACAAACAAATAGACGTTCCTCTCGAGGTTATCGTCCTCGCCGCAGGCCAGGGCACGCGGATGCGCTCGGCGTACCCCAAGGTGCTGCATAGGCTGGCTGGACGGTCCCTGCTCGAGCATGTGCTGACGACGGTGGCCGGTCTCGAACCAAGGCAGACCCATGTCGTTGTCGGCCACCAGGCGGCCGAGGTCCGCGCGTTCGTCGCCGCTGCAATGCCCGACGCACAGTTGTGCTGGGTGACGCAGAGCCAACAACGTGGTACCGGACACGCCGTGCAGCAGGCGTTGCCTGCGATTGGTGACGATGCGACCGTGCTTGTCGTGTACGGTGATGTGCCGCTGGTAACGCTCGAGACGCTCGCCGGTTGTGTGGCGATTGCCAACCGTGGTCATCTCGGGCTCATCACTGCTGAATTTGCCAAACCCGCCGAGCTCGGGCGCATCGTTCGCGACGCCAGTGGCCACATTCGCGAAATCGTCGAGTACGCGGATGCCGATGCCGCCCAACGCCAGATCGACGAAATAAATTCCGGCATCCTTGCGCTGAACGCCGTGGGTATGAAGGCACTGCTCGCTGACCTGCAGCCGGATAACGCCCAGGGCGAGTACTACCTGACCGACCTGATCGCCCTGGCGGTTCGCAGCAACGTTGCGGTTGAAGGTCTCAGCGCCCAATCGGCGGAGGAAGTCGCCGGAGTCAACGACCGGCAACAACTGGCGCAACTCGAGCGCCACTACCAGGCGCGTGAAGCCGAGCGCCTCATGTACTCAGGCGTCACGCTTGCCGACCCGGCGCGGCTGGACATTCGTGGCACCGTCGTTGCCGGCGAAGACTGCTTCATCGACATCAACGTCGTGCTCGAAGGTCAGGTGCGGCTTGGCAGACGGGTCTCCATCGGGCCGGGCGTGGTGGTGAAAGATACCCAAATCGGTGATGACGTAGCGATTGCGGCGCACACGGTGATCGAAGGCGCAACGGTGGCCGCGGGTTGCCAGCTTGGGCCCTTTGCCCGCATTCGTCCCGGGACCGAACTTGCCGAAAACGTGAAGATTGGCAACTTCGTCGAAACGAAGAAAGCCAGACTCGGCCGCGGCACCAAGGCCAGTCATCTCAGCTACCTTGGGGACGCAACGTTGGGTGAAGGCTGCAACATCGGCGCCGGCACTGTGACCTGTAATTACGATGGCATCGACAAGCATCACACGCACATCGGCGACAACGTGTTCATCGGCACCAATTCGACGCTGGTAGCACCGCTGGAGATTGGCGCGGAGTCATTCGTTGCAGCCGGGTCGACAATCACTTCGAAAGTGGGGGCGCGTGAACTTGCGGTCAGCCGTGGCCGGCAGCGCAACATCGAGGGATGGACGCGTCCTGTCGACAGGACCAGTGAGCGTCCCGTAGACGCAACCAAGCAACCTGCACAGACGAAGCCGGCTGCAACGGACGGGGAGTCGTAGCCTATGTGTGGCATAGTCGGGGCGGTCGCCGACCGCGAGGTACCGGCCATTTTACTGGCCGGATTGCAGAGACTGGAGTATCGCGGGTATGACTCGGCCGGTCTCGCGGTGATTGGCAATAACGAGTCAACCATTCAAATCCGGCGCCGTGTGGGCAAGGTGCAGGAACTCTGCGATGATCTGACGGGCAAGCCGGTTCACGGTCACATCGGCATTGCCCACACCCGCTGGGCCACCCACGGCGTGCCCAACGAAAGTAATGCGCACCCGCATCTGTCCAACGACCGAATCTGCCTCGTCCACAACGGCATCATCGAGAATTTCGAACCGCTGCGCGATGAATTGCGCAAGCTCGGCTATGAGTTCGCCTCCGATACCGACAGCGAAGTCATCGCGCATCTTGTCGATAAGTACTATCAGGAAACCGCGTCACTACTGGAGGCCGTGCGCGCGGCGGTGAAACGCCTCGAAGGCGCTTATGCGCTGGGTGTTATGGCCGCAGACGATCCAGATCGAATTATTGCGGCTCGCATGGGCAGCCCGCTGGTCATCGGCAAGGGCATCGGTGAGAACTTCATCGCTTCGGACCCGCTGGCTTTGCGGCCGGTCACCGACCGGTTCATTTTCCTCGAAGAAGGTGATCTGGTGGAGGTTACCCGAACCAGTGTCGGGGTGTGGAACATCGAAGACGAGTCGGTCATCCGTTCCACGGTGAAGGTCGAGCTGGGCGTGGACGACACCGACAAGGGCAACTATCGCCATTTCATGCAGAAGGAAATTCACCAGCAGCCAAAGGTTCTGCGCGCTACGCTGGAGGGCCGGATCGGCCGACGGCGGGTGCTGGAGTCGGCTTTGGGCATTGGTGCGAAAGAGATTTTCGATGCAACGCAAGCCGTGACCATCGTTGCCTGTGGCACGAGCTTCTACGCCGGTTCGATCGCGCGCTACTGGATTGAGGAACTCGCCGGGATTCCCTGTCAGGTGGAGATTGCCAGCGAATTCCGCTACCGCAAAGTGGCAGTGATTCCGGGTAGCCTTTTTATCACGGTCTCCCAATCCGGTGAAACGGCGGACACGCTCGCCGCGTTGCGCGTGGCAAAAGAGCTGGGCTACAGACACACGGTGACGATATGCAATGTTGCCACCAGCTCGCTCGTCCGGGAGTCGGACCTGGCGGTCATGCTGCAGGCGGGCACCGAAGTCGGCGTAGCGTCGACCAAGGCGTTCACGGCGCAGCTGGCCGACCTCCTGTTGCTGGCATTGCTGATTGGTCGCCGCCACGGCATGGCGGAGATACTCGAAGAGGAAGTGGTCACCGCGCTGCACGGGCTTGGGGACGCAGTGGACGCGGCACTCGATCTGGATGGCAGGCTGCGCAAGCTCGCCGAAGAATTCATCGATTGTCCCAATGCGCTCTTTCTCGGCCGCGGCCTGATGTTCCCGATCGCGATGGAGGGGGCTCTCAAGCTCAAGGAAATCTCCTACATCCATGCCGAAGGCTATCCCGCCGGCGAGCTCAAACACGGACCGCTGGCGCTGGTTGACGATCAGATGCCGGTGATCGCAGTTGCGCCCAATGACCAACTGCTCGAGAAAGTGCACTCGAACCTGCAGGAAGTGAAGGCGCGTGGCGGCCAGCTCTACGTTTTCGCCGATCCCGCCTCGGGCTTCCGCGAAGAACCGGGCGTCACCGTGATTGCGTTGCCGGAAGTTCATCGCCTTTTAGCTCCCATCGTGTACGTCGTGCCTTTACAATTGCTCGCTTACCACGTTGCGGTGCTCAAGGGCACGGATGTGGACCAACCGAGAAACCTCGCCAAGTCCGTCACCGTGGAGTGACCCGATTTCCTGACCGGCGTGGTTGCCTTCTTGTCGGAAGAGTTATGGAAGGAGTCGTGGGAAGAGCGTGGACGTCACTCATATTCTGGATAGCCTGAACGACGCGCAACGCGATGCCGTGACAGCTCCCGTGGGCAATGCGCTGGTGGTGGCCGGCGCCGGCAGTGGTAAAACGCGCGTGCTCGTGCATCGGATTGCCTGGTTGATCGAAGCCCAGGGTGCCTCGCCCCATGGCGTGCTCGCGGTGACCTTTACCAATAAAGCGGCGCAGGAAATGCGGGTGCGCATCGAAGAACTGCTGCAGATTTCGGTGCGCGCGCTGTGGGTCGGCACGTTTCACGGCATCGCCCACCGACTGCTGCGCATGCACTGGGCCGAAGCCGAGCTGCAGCAGAATTTCCAGATCCTCGATGCGGACGATCAGCTGCGCCTGGTAAAACGAGTCATGCGCACGCTCGATCTCGATGAGCAGAAATGGCCCGCGCGGCAGGCGGTCTGGTTCATCAACGGCCAGAAGGACGAAGGTCGCCGGGCGCGGGAAGTCGCCACCAATGATGATCTGTTTCAAATTACCCACAAAAAGGTCTACGAGCGCTACGAAGTCGTGTGCCAGGAGGGTGGGCTGGTAGATTTCGCCGAGTTGCTGCTGCGCAGCCACGAGCTGTGGCTCAACCGGCCGGAACTACTGAGTCACTACCAGGCCAGATTCGAGCACCTCCTGGTGGATGAGTTTCAGGATACGAACACGATTCAATATGCCTGGCTCCGGGTGCTTGCAGGTCAGCGCTCACACATCATGGCGGTCGGTGATGACGACCAGGCAATCTACGGCTGGCGTGGTGCGAAGATCGAGAACATCCACCGATTCTCCAAGGACTTCTCGGCGGTACGGACATTCCGCCTCGAGCAGAACTACCGTTCCACGGCGACGATTCTGCAGGCGGCCAACGGGCTGATCCAGCACAACGCGAACCGGCTGGGCAAAAAGCTGTGGACGGATGGTCCGCCCGGGGAGCCGATCCGCGTCTACTCCGGCTACAACGACCTCGATGAAGCTCGCTTCATTACCGATCGCGCGCACGAGTGGATAAACTCCGGTGGCAGCCCGGATGATGTAGCCGTGCTGTACCGTTCCAACGCCCAGTCCCGGGTGCTGGAAGAAGCGCTGTTACGGGCGCAGATTCCCTATCGGATCTATGGTGGTCAACGCTTCTTCGAACGTGTCGAGATTAAGAACGCGCTGTCCTACATGCGGCTGATGCACGAACGTAATTCGGATCCTGCCTTTGAACGGGTAATCAACACCCCGACCCGCGGTATCGGTGACAAGACGGTCGAAGCAATTCGACAACAAGCCAGAGCACGAGAAGTATCGATGTGGCAGGCCTGCAGGCAGGGGCTCGCCGACGGCAGTTTCTCCGGCCGGGTGGCGGGTAAAGTTGCGGCGTTTACGCAACTCATCGACGATCTTGCTGCCGCCACCGCCGAGATGTCCCTGTTTGAGCTCGCCGATCATGTCATCGAAGGCAGCGGCTTGCTGGAGTTTCACGCGCGCGAGCGTGGCGAGCGTGGTCTCGCACGCAAGGAAAACCTCGAGGAGCTGGTGAGTGCCTGTCGCCAGTTCACGGGAGAACTCGTGTTTCCGATCGCGGAAGAAGCCGGGCGCGAAGTCAGCGTACTGGAAGAATTTCTCGATCACGTCGTGCTCGATGCCGGTGACCGGCAGGCAGAAGCCGGCCCCAGCGTGCAGCTGATGACACTGCATTCAGCCAAGGGACTCGAATTCCCGCTGGTGTTTCTGTCGGGTATGGAAGAGGGCCTCTTCCCGCATCGGATGTCAGCGGACGAACCGGGCCGGATAGAAGAAGAACGCAGGCTGTGCTACGTCGGCATCACCCGCGCCATGCAGTGCCTGTACCTCACGTACGCCGAAGCGCGACGCCTGCATGGCACCGACACCTACAACCGGCCTTCCCGCTTCCTGCTCGAGGTGCCCAAAGAGCTCATCCAGGAAGTCCGCATGGGGGGTGCCGTACAGCGTTCCTATGGCGGCTCGGCGCGGGGGCTCGGGCGGAATAACGGCGGTTCGCTGTTCGATGATGAGGACTGTGCACTGCACATGGGGCAACATGTCAGGCACGCGAAATTCGGTGAAGGCGTGGTGCTGCAGTGTGAGGGCAATGGTGAGCGGACCCGGGTACAGGTCAATTTTGCCGAGTCCGGATCGAAATGGTTGATGCTGGGATATGCAAACCTGGAAGCGCTGGATTAACTAGCAGCCTGTTGAAAAACACGCTGCTCGCCTCGCGCTTTTTTCAACAGGCTACCGGTGCTTGCTCAGAATGTGTGATTTCGCAGGATGCAGGCCCAGGAACCTTTGCCGGTCCCAGGGCCATTGCCAACCGATAGATTGGCAGGATTTCTGGACGAGAATTCGATGATGAGTCGCTGGATTGTGGTGGGATGCTTGATGGTGCTGGCGTGGGTTGCTGGGTGTTCACGGCCTGCGCCATCTGCGTCGGTCGCTGCCAGTGCGGACGCAGCCGCGACGGTGCCGGCAACGGTCTACCGCTGGAGATTGATCACGACCTGGCCGAAAAACTTTCCGGCATTGGGCACAGCGCCGGAGCGCCTGGCGGACAATCTCAGAGCCATGAGCAACGGCCGGTTGGACATCAGCGTCTATGGCGCGGGCGAACTGGTCGGCGCTTTCGAGGTGTTCGATGCCGTCTCCCAGGGAACGGCACCGATGGGTCATGGCGCGTCCTACTACTGGCGCGGCAAAATGCCGGTGGCGGCGCTGTTTTCGACCGTACCTTTCGGCATGACGGCGCAGGAAATGAACGGCTGGCTGCACTATGGCGGCGGCCTTGAGCTGTGGCGCGAACTCTACGCGCCGTTCGGCGTGGTGCCGTTCGCCGCCGGTAATTCGGGTGCGCAGATGGCGGGTTGGTTCAATCGGGAAATCCGCTCGCTGGCCGACCTGCAAGGATTGAAGATGCGCATACCCGGACTGGGTGGCGAGGTATTGCGACGTGCAGGCGGTATACCGGTCGCACTGCCCGCCACGGAAATTTTCACTGCCATGCAAACTGGCGCGATCGATGCGACGGAGTGGGTGGGCCCGTATAACGACCTCGCGCTCGGTCTGCACAGGGTCGCGAAGTATTACTACTATCCGGGCTGGCACGAACCTGGTGCGACCACGGAGGTCATCATCAACAAAGTCGCATGGGATGGCCTACCGGCGGATCTGCAAGCTATGGTGCAAGTGGCTACCAGAGCGATGAACGATGACATGCTGAGCGAATTCACAGCGCGCAACAGCGCAGCGCTGACAACGCTCGTGGTAGACCATGGTGTCCAACTGCGGCGGCTGCCCGATGACGTGTTGGACGAATTTCGGCTTGCCGCAGCCGCCGTCGTCGAGGAAACGGCACAGAACAACGAACTCGCTGGTCGCATCCATCGCTCGTATATGAATTTTCTCAACGAGGTCAGGGCCTATCATGAAATCAGCGAGCGGGCATACATCAATGCCCGCTAAGGGCACCTGCCGTCAGCCGGAGGGTTTCAGATAGTGTTGGTGTGCTTGGCAACGAGCTTATCATGCGTGCCATGGAGTCTGTCATGGAGTTGAAGGCGACCGAACTGGAGATCGCCGACGGCATAGCGATTCTAACTTTGAACCGGCCACACCGCATGAACGCGTGGACCGGACGCATGCACACGGAGTACCGCTGGTGCCTGCAGCAACTCGATGCCGACGCCACGGTGCGGATCATTATCGTGACCGGCGCGGGCCGTGGTTTCTGTGTCGGTGGCGATGTGGAAGCGCTGGCCGGTCATGTGCGAAAAGGTGGCTATGACGCCGGTACGCCGGCGCAGCTTGCGCGCCCCGGTTATGGCGTCGCAGCGGAATTCGAGGCGTCCTTCGCTTACCAGTTCGGTCTGAGCAAACCTGTGCTGGCCGCGATGAATGGTCCGGCAGCGGGGGTTGGCCTTGCGTTGGCTTGTTTTGCGGATCTGCGGTTTGCCGCCGCAGGCGCGCGGTTCACAACCGCTCACGGCAAACTCAATCTGCCGGCTGAATACGGTCTGAGCTGGTTGTTGCCGCGCATGATCGGGCTGACAAGGGCGAATGAACTCCTGCTGTCGAGTCGCGTGTTCAGCGCAGAGGAAGCGCTCAGCATGGGGCTCGTCAACGAAGTCCATCCGCCGGAAAAAGTGCTGGCGGCGACGCAGGACTACGCGCGTAACCTGATCGCCTCGGTGTCGCCGAATTCGCTGAGACAGACGCGCTGGCAGATTTACCGGGATCTGCATCGGGATGTTGCAAGCTCGGTGGCGAACTCCGAGAGTCTGATCGATGACATGATGCGCGAGGCGGACTACGCTGAAGGTGTCGCGGCGTTCCTCGAAAAGCGTGCGGCTCAATGGGGTAAGTCGCAGGCTCCCTAGTTCGTGTCCAGAAATTCCTGCACCGTGACCTTCTGCCGCAACGCTACCGACTCCGGATTCGAATATTCTGCACAGGCGCTAGCTAGAGCTAGCCAGAGTTGGTTCAGTGGCTGGTGAGAACCGGCCGGCCGCGTGCCCAGACACCAACTGGCCGCGTCAGCGCGCGCAGATCTGCCAGCGGATCGCCGTCCACGATCAGCAGGTCCGCGGCAAGTCCCGGCTTGAGGGAACCGGTCTGCGAGCTTATCCCGAGGCCCACTGCGGCTTGCGAGGTGGCGGTCAGCAGTGTCTGCAGGGCAGTGCTTTCGGTAATTTTGGCGTACACGGCAAGCGCCTGCGGCAGGTGGTGATGGTACACGCCCGGTATACCGGCATCGGTTGACGCCATGAATGGAATATCGAGCGCAAGCATCGCTTTGAGGGCGCGGCGGATTCTGCCGAGTCTTGCAGCGTCGCCGTCGAGCATCCGCTGCCAGCCTGAATTCACCGTGGGTGACACCCACACACCATTGTCGGCAATGGTGTCGGCGATGGCTGCCTGGTAGTCGCCTGCCCAGCCAGCTTCGCCAACCCAGGAACAGTGTTCGATGGAGTTCACTCCGGCCTCGGCGGCAATGGCGATACCGGCGGTGCCGTGGCAGTGCGCGGCAACCGGTCGGCCCGCTGCCCGGGCGGTGGCGACGATTGCGCGCATCGTTGCGAGATCGAACTGCGGCTGCCGCGGATCCGAACCCCGGGTGATTCGGCCACCGGTGGCCATGACCTTGATCCAGTCGGCGCGGTGTGCGATCTGGCGCTTGATGACTGTCGTGGCAGCGTCGGCATCGACGGCTTCGCCGTTCCAGAAATGACAATGACCACCGGGACAGGTTATCGGCTGACCGGCACACAGGAGCCTTGGCCCTGCGAGTTCGCCTGCGTTGATGCGATCACGCAGTGCGATCTCAACCCAGGCACCGCCGCCGAGGTCACGGGCGGTGGTGATGCCCGCCCGTACCATGCTCGCTGCGCGCTCGGCCATTGCTGCGGTATCGGGCATATCCGTCGCGGCAGGCGGCCGCCGGTTGGCGGGATCGAGCACCATGTGGACATGGGCATCGATGAGCCCGGGCAGCGCGGTCGCGCCCGCGTAGCTCAAGCGCTGCCTGGCACCGGCTCGACCGGCTGGCAGAAGATCGGCGGCACTGCCGATCGCCGTGATTGTGCTCCGCTCGACAGCAATGGCATCGGCATCGACGA
>Ga0114949_10000401_pt1 | contig 22679 bp, 22 predicted proteins | sample N074metaG_FD_83505 | JGI IMG/M metagenome (GOLD analysis project Ga0114949, IMG submission 83505) | Deep subsurface microbial communities from Kermadec Trench to uncover new lineages of life (NeLLi) - N074 metaG | ecosystem: Environmental > Aquatic > Marine > Ocean trench > Sediment | place...
ACAAGTACAACGGTCGCTATGAAGATGCATCCGAACAAGACAAAAAACTGCTGCGATACAGTAAGGTCGAGGCCATATTGCGAAAATACCGCAAGTGGCGAGACAGGTATTGAAGAATTCGCGATGTAGTCATCGCTCCCACAGGAAGAGTATCGCTCCTACAGCCATTCGCGATTACAAATCGCTCCTACAAAACTCGGTGAGTTTTTGCAGGCCCTCCTGAATACTGATGTCAGGGTGATAGTTCAAATCCCGCTTTGCTGCTGAGATGTCATACCAGTGGGCCGTCGACAATTGCTCGGCTGACCATTTGGTTACCGGTGGTTCAGACTTCAGGCGCAGTATTTTCCAGGTGGATTGCAAGATTGTGCCTGCGGTTTTGGCCACCCACGGTGGAATAGTCTTGATTTGCGGTTCCATGCCCGCAGCGCGCAATAAGCTCGAGATAATCTCTGCCTGGGGTAACGGCTCGTCATTGCTTACAAAGTAAGTCTTCCCGCACGCCGGGCCACCCTTCTGGATGGCCTCGAGCGCCAGCAAATGTGCTTGTGCAGCATTTTCAACATAAATGGTATCGATCAGCTTACCGCCACCTGGCAATGAAAGACTGCCACTTGCAGCTTTGGCCATTAGCCGTGGTAACAGGTGCGGATCCCCAGGTCCCCAGATTAAATGCGGCCTGAGGCTAACGGTCTTAAGATGATCGCCGTTTGCGGCAGTGATGAGTTGCTCGGCAAGGGCCTTGCTTGCCGGGTAGGGTGAGGTAAAGCGCCGCGGATACGGCAAGCTTTCATCGCCGCCTTCAATGTCGCCGCCGCCATGTACGACGCTGGGCGAACTGGTATAAACCAGGCTTCGGATTCCATTCGCACGGCATGCCGAAATCACGTTTTCAGTGCCCAGCACATTTGCCTGGTAATAATCCTTATAGTTACCCCATACGCCGGCCTTTCCGGCGGTATGAATAACAGCGTCACAACCACGTAAGTCCCTGTTGAGTTGCTCAAGATTCCCCAGGTCCCCGCAAATGTTATACACGCCCAGGGCAATCAAATGGGTAGCTTTACGGCGTTGATAGGCAATGACCTCATGGCCCTGAGCCCGCAATTGGCCACAGATTGCGCTGCCCAGGAATCCACCGCCACCAGTAACCAGAATTCTCATTTAATTTTGCCTGTTGCCCAAAGGGCAAGTTTTTCACGGCCAATCTTGGCATTGTGCCGGATATCAACCGGAAAGCCGGGATGAAAAAGGACCGTTTTTATCGGGCTCAGGCGCTTGTTGATTTTGGCGATCTGTAACAGGTCTGTCCGGATACACTGCAGGCGGTGCTTGTCTGGTTTAGAAAGTAATTCCACGCATATCACTGCAACCACCCTGCCGGCAGACCCGGCATCGACCAGTGCAGTGCGGAAAACTTCGGGGTGTGAATTAAATACTGCCTCGACCTGGTCAGGGAACAAGGTGCCTTTGTCGGTTTCAACGCGCTGGGATTTTCTTCCGCAAAACCAAAGCCGGTCAAACTCATCCAGGTAGGCAATATCACCCATGCGGTGCCAGATATTTCCGTTGCTATCTGTGATTTTTGCCAATCGCGTTTGCTCTTCACGGTGCCAGTAGGCGTCGGTTGTGGTCGGTCCATAGACGATCACCTCGCCACTGACACCCGGTGGCAGTAAAAGCTTCTCGTCCAGATAATCGACTGGTTCGTCCTTGATCGCCATGATCCGTACCTGATTGGGTGAAACCGCCTTGCCGACACATATTCCATCGCCCCTTCCAGTGCGTTCCGCCACCTCATCATCAAGTTCGGTGCTTGAAACGCAAGCCACCGGGAGACATTCAGTTGCGCCGTAAGGCGTGTAAACCTGTGCATCATCCCGCATGGCAGCTTTCATGGTCCGGATTGCCTCGATGGGAACGGCTGCACCGGCTGAGATAAAGCGGTTTATTGTAGGCAGCTTTATGCCCGCGGATGAACTATATTCGCCGAGCAAACGCAGTACCGCAGGTGAACCAAAAACATTGCTGACCTTAAAACGTTCAATCGCCTGCACCAGCAGTTTCGGATCAGCTTTTGCAGGCCGGGTAGGGTCCATCCAGGGGATCACGGTGGTCATGCCCAGGGCCGGGTCGAACAAGGCGAACGGCGGAAAAGTCGGCAGGTCAACTTCGCCCTCTTCAATTCCAAAAGCAGATTTCAACATTTCGACCTGGGCGGTAAAATGCCGATGCCTGTAAACCACACCCTTAGGAATCCCGGTGCTTCCGGAAGTGAACAGGATTGCCGCCATTTCCCCCGGTCGTGTAGATTCCAGAACCGGGCCTGAACTGCGTTGACCAAGACTCGCAAGTTGCTGCATTGAAATACCCGACCATCCAAGCCTTGGCCCGGCGGTGACGGTTTTTTGAATGGTTTTGGGTGCCCAGCGAAGAATGGCACGCGCAAGTTGCGCTCTGGTTACCCCGATAAAGGCCTCGGGTGCTGCCTCATCCAGGCAATGTTTCAAAGGCTTTATTCCTATCCCGGGGTCGATCAGTACAGGAACTACACCGGCCTTGAACATGGCAAAAAACATGGCAAAGAATTCCAGCCCGGGCGGCATCATCAAAGCCGTTCGCATTCCCCTGGTGATTCCGTATTCGCTCAGACCGCGTGCATAGGTATCACTCAGATCATCCAGTTCACGATAGCTGCAAGCCGAATACTGAAGCTGTCCGTTTTTAACGCCGGTAGGGTAGTGAATGGCAACATCAGAGCCCCGTCGCTTAGCCTGGTGAACCAAGCCACCGGCAACGTTACAGGAATTAGTCCTGTTCACGCTCACACTGATCCAGAAAACCGGAAATCTCGTTGATTAACTCATCACCTGCATCTTCAAGTATGTAGTGTCCGCAATCCGGATAAAGATGAACTTTTGAACGGGGCAGGAGTTGCTTCCATTTTTCCAAAAACGGCCGATTGAATATAAAATCCTTTTTCCCCCAGGCAATCAAACCGGGTTTGTCGGCGAATTTGTGAAGCTTTGACTCCGTATCTACCAGGATTTCGTGACCACGATCATCAGGGCCAAGCGGGATGTCCTGAACAAATCGCAGTATTGCAATTCTATTGGCCCAGGAGTTATAGGGTCCGGTATATCCATCACGCACCTGTTTACTGACGGGTTTTGTAAATGCCACCCTCGCCGCCAGGCCGGAAAAGGCATTAAAACCGCGAACCAGGACTGCTCCGAAGGAGGTTCTGCCTGCCAACCACAGAGCAAAAGGTAATTTTTTGTTTGAAGGCATTGGAAAAGCGGCAGTATTTAGGACCACTGTCCGCGAAATATCTGGATGGTATGAGCAAGCCCAGGCAAAGCCGATCATGCCGCCCCAGTCGTGAACCACCAGGCTGAGTGGCTGGTCCAGTCCGAGGTGTTGATACAGTGCTTCAATGTCCTCGATTCTTCTTTCGAGCCGATAGGAATAGTCTTTGTCGGCAGGCTTGTCTGACAGTCCGCAACCAATATGGTCAGGGACTATGCATCGGTAACGATCGCGTAGCTCAAGAACCAGTTTGCGGTAATAGAATGACCAGGTCGGGTTTCCATGCAGCATGAGAACCGGGGGTGCATCCCGTGGTCCTTCATCCAGGTAGTGCATTTTGCCGCCTGCGAGGTCGAGCCAGTTTGACTCGAAAGGATAAAGCTCAGATGGGGGCGAATAGACGGTCATTAATGCCGTCCTTTACTACCAGATCACTTCCGCCATTGAACAATTCAGGCCGGACCCAATACCCAGCAGGGCAACCCGGTCACCGGTCTTGATTTTGCCAAGCTCAACTGCTTTGGCCAGCACCATGGGCACAGATGCTGGACCTATATTGCCCATTTCCGGGTAGATGGCATGCACTTTGGCAGGGTCAAGGCCCAACAGCTTAACAAGTGAATCAGTGTGAACTTTGCTGACCTGGTGAATCACAAACTGGTCAAGTTCAGAAGCAACCCAGCCCAAGGCTATACTTGCGGCATGAAATGTCTTGCCGGCCAGTTTCAAGCCCTCGGTTAACAGCGTTTTGGTATCGGTAACCATTTGCAGCATATGGCCTGTGCACAGTTTATTAAATTCGGTTGCAGATCGAGTAATGCTGCCGAGGTAACGATGACCTTCCGGTGCCAGATCACTATTTGTCATCAACATTGCAGCTGCTCCGGAGCCCAGCGTCAATGACGCAAATTCGGCGCGGAACTGCTTCTTGTTCATGCTCGGTTCCAGCATGCGCTCGATGGTTGCATCGGTAATAGGTCCACTACATTCACCATCAACAATCAGGGCATACTCAATTTCTTCGCGCTCGATCATCCTGGCTGCGATATCCATGCCATTAAGGAACGCCAGGCAGGCGTTACCCACATCAAAATTAACGCAATGATCTGACAGGCCGAGATTGCCGTGAACGATACAGGCTGTAGATGGTTCCAGGTAGTCGCGACAAACCGATGTGTTGATGATGATCCCGATTTTGCTGCGATCTATACCGGAATCAGAAATGGCTTTCTCTGCTGCCATGGTGGCCGCATCCGAAGGCTGCGTATTAGCCTTCCAAATCCGTCGCGCAAAAATTCCTGAAATATCCTGCAGCAAAGTAGACTTAATCCCCAGTCTTTTCATGGCAGGCGCCAAGCGCTCAGCAATTTCGAGCGAGGTTAAACGGATAGGAGGTTCAATCGCTGCCAGTGATTGAATCACTACATTTTTAAATTGCATATTCATCTAGTCAATACCGGGGACGCTTACACTAATCGTGATTGAGTCTGTGTTCAAGCATTCTTCTATCACTAAATTCAATTGTATATCAGCGGTTCATACACGGCTGCCAATGCATTAGACTGAACCGGCACGGATTCCGGGTGGCCTGGTGGGGACCGTTGATCACCTGGAATATGGTAAAGCATTGAAAAAATAGAGAAAGAACGATAAAAACTTGCAAATTTGACAAGCGAAGTTTACCGCTGGGCAAGCTCGACTTGCCACCAGCAGGGCTGGTACACCTGTGGTTTCTGGATTTTAAGAAACTAGGCAGTCCATTGGTGTTTTCTGGGGGAGATGATGAACCACGGGTTCTTGCTGCTCGTGAAGAGCGGACAATCCGCCGGTTTTACCTGCGTTTACTACTCGGAGCCTACCTTGGAGTGAGTGGTAAGGACGTCAAAATATCGCGCATGGTGAAAGGCAAACCGGTGCTCGACCCCAATATTCACCAACACCAGCTTGATTTCAGTTCTGCCGGCAGCAAAGGATGCTGCCTGATAGGAATCAGTACGGTAGGCCAGATTGGTGTTGACCTTGAAATGTCCGGCCGGAAAACTTCAAAACCCAAGGCGCTGGTGCGTCGCTATTTCAGTGAAACTGAACAACTCCGGTTTTGCGAACTGAAAGCTTCGAAAGTTAATGCTGCTTTCCTGCATACCTGGGCCTGTAAGGAGGCAGTAGTGAAGGCTGCGGGACATGGCATTGCCAATCAACTATGCCGTTTCACCGTCAGCATAGACCCGAAAAAGCCAGCGGCGATGTTGAATATGGATGGTGAAGAATCTAGCGAATGGCAATTGAGGATGGTCAAACCAGCCGGGGGTTTCGTTGCCTGCGTTGCGTTGCGTCATGAGGAACTTCGACTGCAAGGCTTTAGCCTTGGTCACCGCCCGGGAACTGAATCTAAGGTTTCAGCGCCCGTGTAAACAACCACCCGCCGAGCGCAATCATGATCATACCCGGGGCAGATAATTCCAGGATATACCAGGGCCCGGTTTCCATTGCAGTCAGCAGGGCGCCAGAAATGACGAAAGCGCTTGCAGCGAGAGTCTGGATCATTTTGCGGTGGGAAATTTTGTGCTCGTTCCTGATTGCGGCAAGGTCATTAGAAGCAATTTGGGTAATTGCCTGTCCTTTTGATGCTTTGTCCAGGTAGTCGTGGATCAGTTCCGGAAGCTCCGGTGCCAGTGCCAGCCATCCGGGCAAGCGGGTTTTAAGGTCTTTCACCACCCGCTCGATGCTGTGCTTTTCTCGCAGGATGGTTTCCAGTTCTGGCTTGGCCACCGCCCAGATGTCCAGTTCAGGGTGCAGAGCCCTGCCCAACCCTTCAATATTGAGCAGGGTTTTCTGCAACATGATCAACTGCGGCTGTACGGTCAGGTGAAAACGGTGTGCCACTTTAAATAACCTGAATAAAAGCTCCCCAAAAGAGATCTCGTTCAAGGGCCTGGCGAATATGGACTCGCCCACCGTTCTGACAGCAGCTTCAAGTTCATCGATTCTGGTATCGGCCGGAAGCCAGCCTGCCTCAATATGCAATTCGCCAACACGCCGGTAATCCTGGTTGAACAGGGCCATGAAGTTTTCCGAAATATAATAAAGGTCTTTCGGCGTCAGGCTGGCGACGATGCCAAAATCCATCGCAATAAAGGTGGGGTCATCCGGGTTACTTGCGTCCACCAGGATATTACCGGGGTGCATATCCGCATGGAAAAGGTTGTCACGGAAAACCTGTGTATAAAAAACACGCACACACCTGCGTGCGAGTTTCTCCAGGTCAACGCCTTTTTCCCTGAGCAGTTCGATGTCACCAACGGGTAGTCCCGATACCCGCTCCATGACCAGCACCTTTTGTTTGCACCACGGCCAGTAAATTTCGGGAATATAGAGATCAGGCGAGTCCTTGAAATTTCTGCGCAGCAAGGAAGCATTGGCGGCTTCGCGTTGCATATCCAGCTCGTCAAAAACGAATGTCTCGAATTCCTGGACAATTTCAACCGGCCGTATATTACCCGCATTTTCCCAATAACGTTCCGCCAGGCCGGCAATGGCCAATAACAGGTCAATGTCGCGGCGTAACTGCTTTTCAATCCCGGGCCGCACCACTTTGGCAACGGCCTTTCGCCCGTCATGCAGTGTCACCGGGTGCACCTGGGCGATGGAAGCGGAAGCAAGCGGCTCGGTATCAAATTCTGCGAAAAGCTCACTGACCGGTTTGCCGAGCGCTTTTTCAATTATCGCTTGCGCTTCTGAACCGGGAAACGGGGGAACCTGATCCTGCAAAAGGCAAAGTTCATCAGCGATGTCTTTGGGCAGTAAATCCCTGCGGGTCGAAATAATCTGGCCGAACTTGACGAAAACAGGGCCAAGCTCCTCCAGGGCAAGCCGCAAACGCGCTCCCCTGGCCAAAGCGCGAAGCTCAGCGCTACCGGGAATGAGTTTGCCCAGCCAGCGAACCGGCCGGAACAAATGTGTCGCATTCAGCAGGTCATCCAGGCCATGGCGGGCCAGCGTTGAGCTGACACCTGCCAGGCGGATAAACTGCCGCAATGCGTGAATCAAGTTTCTTTTCCAGCCAGGTTCCTGATGCGTGCTTCAAGTCGTTCAATTGCATCAGTCAGGCCATCTACCGCACCGTTAAACTCACTGAGTTCTTGAGGACGCACCAGCATATCGGATTCATCCCTGAAAAAGGTAGCTGTCATTTCCACAGTTTGTTCGGTGGCGGCCCGGACGGCATCTACACCCTGTTTTATTCCGGATGCAAACTGGAACCCCAGCGTATCCCCAAGAATATCGGTTAAAGGTTTTTCCCAGTCCAGGCTCATTTGACTGAAAACGCGCTCAATATCACGCGCCAGATTTGCATCGCCTGATATTTGTACGCTGGATCCAGGTAAACCCCAGTCGCCGGCATCAGTGGGTGCTGCCATCGCAAACAGGGCCACGGGAGTACCCGCAATGATAGTGTCCGGTTCGGATTCGGTTTCCAGGTCAACCTGAACATTGCCGGAATCAAAACCAAGAAACAGCGTTATTTCAAGACCTTCAAGGTCTACCTGTAGCACCTTGCCCTGCAGTTTAAGAAGGCGTTGTGCAGATTCAGTATCCAGCGCAAGCACTCGGTTGACCCCGGCTTCGATGAAACCGGCCATCATCTGTGGAAGTGGTGTTATGTATTCAGGCACGTTGCCCCCTGTGAATGGCAACAATGCCACCGGATAGGTTTTGAAATGTCACATTTGAAAATCCCGCGTCCCGCATCATGGCGGCCAGTTCTGACTGCCCCGGGTGCTTGCGGATGCTTTCTGCAAGGTACTGGTAGCTTTTGGAATCATTCGAAATCAGTTTGCCAAGAAGCGGCAAAACGCCAAAAGAGTAAGCATGGTAAATTTTTCTCAGTGGTGCCGGGCGCAGCCTGGAAAACTCGAGGATATGCAGCTTTCCACCAGGTTTCAGCACACGCAATGCCTGGCGTAGCGCCTTGTTTTTGTCGGTGACATTGCGCAGACCGAATGCAATCGTTACCGCATCAAAAGACTGGTCTGGAAACGGTAATGACTCTGCATTGGCCAGTGCATAGCGAACGTTGCCTACAATTCCCTTGTCTTCCAGCCTGCGTCGTCCCACCTCGAGCATGGGCTGGTTAATGTCGCTTAGAATTACGCTGCCATTGCTACCCACTTTCGGACTGATCAAGGCAGAGATGTCACCGGTGCCACCTGCCAGGTCCAGAACCTTTTGCCCGCTTGCGATGCCGCTGGTAGATACGAAATGCCTCTTCCATAAGCGGTGCACACCCATCGACATCAAATCATTCATCAGGTCGTAGTTGCCTGCTACTGATTCGAATACGCCGCGCACCAGGTCAGTTTTATCCTCAACACGGACTTCCTGGTAGCCAAAATGAGTTGTTTGTGTGCCTGTTTTATCCATGATTAACTGTGAGCTGCTGTTGCATGCCAGTCTCAGACCTTACGATATAGCAGTATGAACAATCCAATCATCTTTGTCTGGTTTGCCGATAGCAGACCAATAAATTACTGCTAAAGAATGTAGCGGCTGAGATCCTCGTTTCCGGCCAGCTTGTCCAGGTGGTCGTTGACATAGTCTGCATCAATTACCAGCGATTCCCCGGAACGATCAGGGGCCTCGTATGAGATCACATCCAGTAGCCGCTCCATGATCGTATGCAATCGTCTTGCACCGATGTTTTCAGTCGATTCGTTCACCTGGAACGCGATTTCAGCAATGCGCTTGACGCTTTCCTTGTTGAATTTTAGTGTCACACCTTCCGTTGCCATCAGCGCTGAATATTGTTCGGTTAACGAGGCCTTTGGTTCGGTCAGAATCCGCTCGAAATCTTTTGCCAGCAAAGCCCGCAATTCAACCCGGATCGGAAGGCGACCCTGTAACTCCGGGATCAGGTCAGAAGGCCGGCTAAGATGGAATGCGCCTGAGGCGATAAACAGCATATGGTCGGTTTTGATCATGCCGTAGCGTGTGGAGACTGTGCATCCCTCCACCAATGGCAGCAGGTCGCGCTGAACACCTTCGCGTGAAACATCGGCACCGGCATATTCGCCACGCTTGCAAACTTTATCCAGTTCGTCGATAAACACGATGCCATTTTGTTCGGCGTTTTGAAGCGCCATTTGCTTGATTTCCTCGTCATTGACCAGCTTGCCAGACTCGTCCTCGAGCAGCAGTGGGTAGGCGTCCTTAATTTTCATTTTACGGTTTTGCTTTTTCGCACCTCCCATGTTTTGGAACATGCCCTGCAACTGGCTGGCCATTTCCTCCATACCGGGCGGGGTCATGATTTCCACGCCCATATGGGCGGCAATATCAAACTCGATTTCCCGGTCGTCCAGTTCGCCGCGCATTAATTTCTTACGAAACTTTTGGCGGGTGGAATTCTCGCCTTCAGCCGGCTCGGCAGGTTCGTTGGTGAATCCACCGCTTTGCGGTTTGGGCAACAGAATGTCGAGAATCCGGTCGCGGGCTGCATCTTCTGCCCTCGATTTGACCCGCTCGACCGCCTGTTCACGGGTCATGTTGTAGGACATATCCACAAGGTCACGAATAATGGATTCAACATCCTTGCCCACATAACCGACTTCGGTGAACTTCGTTGCTTCAACCTTGATAAAGGGTGCATTGGCAAGATGCGCCAGTCGGCGTGCTATCTCGGTTTTGCCTACACCGGTTGGCCCGATCATCAGGATGTTTTTAGGTGTGATTTCATCGCGCAGGGACTCGTCGACCTGCATGCGCCGCCAGCGATTTCGCAATGCAATGGCCACTGCACGCTTGGCGTCGGATTGGCTGATGATGTGCTTGTCCAGTTCCTGAACAATTTCCCGGGGGGTCATTTGTGACATGAGTTTAGTCTTTCCTTAATCCAGGTCCAGTGTTTCAATCACGATGTTATTGTTGGTGTAAATACAGATTTTGGCGGCAATACCCAGGGAGCGCCTGGTAATGGTCTCCGCGTCGAGTTCGGTATCTGCCATCAGGGCCATGGCCGCTGCCTGGGCGAAAGGTCCGCCCGAGCCAATGGCAATCAATCCGTTTTCAGGCTCTATCACGTCACCATTGCCGGAAATTAGCAGGGAGTTTTCCTTGTCCGCAATCGCCAGTAATGCTTCAAGTCGACGCAACATGCGGTCCGTTCGCCAGTCCTTGGCCATTTCGACCGCCGCCCTGACCAGTTGGCCGGAATGTTTTTCAAGTTTCCCTTCAAAGCGTTCGAACAGGGTAAAAGCGTCCGCCGTGGCACCCGCAAACCCGGCAATGACCTGGTCTTTGTATAGTCTGCGAACTTTCCTGGCATTTGATTTCATGATGGTGTTGCCCAGCGTGACCTGACCATCACCGCCCATTACGACCTGGTTTCCCCGTCTTACTGAGCAAATTGTTGTGCCGCGATACTGTTCCACGGTGTGACTCCTGTTTGACCTGAATCTGAAAAGTGGGGATGTCTTTTACCGAAAACAAGCCAAAACCCTACACTAGACCTGCAGCGCGGGGAGGTTTAATGTGGCTGCATAACAAAAACAGATCATTAAATCTCCGGGAATCAACATGTTTTCAGCTGACAATCTCTTTGTAATGACAGCTGTGCTTTTGTGTGGAGCAGCTTTTGCTTTCTGGGCTGAAAAGCAACGCTGGGGGCGGCAGGCTTCGGGGCCGGTTTGGGCCATCCTGTTTGGCCTGGTTCTGTCCAACTTCAACATCATTCCCGCCGCTTCCCCCACCTTTGGCATGGTCAGTGATCTGCTGGTCCCTGTTGCCATCCCCTTATTGCTGTTCAAAGCCAATATTCGCAAGATCGTGTCTGAAAGTGGTCCGATGCTGGTCGCGTTCTTTATCGGCGTAGCGGGTGCAACGGCAGGGGCTATTATTGGCTACAAGATATTGCCATTGGGAGAAAATGCCGAACAACTGGCAGGTGTTTTCACCGCAACCTATACCGGTGGTTCCATGAATTTCGTTGCGGTCGCAAAAGCGGTGGGCTTTGACGATTCCTCGCAGTACGCGGCGGCCATGGCGGCTGATAACCTGGTGGGTACGCCTTACCTTTTGATCCTGATTTTAATTCCGGCACTTGCCTGGATCCGGAAGATGTTTCCCTCGGCAATTATTGAGCAGGCCCAAAGTGCGGAGCAGTCGGGTGATACAGGGCTCGAGCATGAACCGCTGGACCTGCTGCACATGAGTGTCGGCATGGCGCTGAGCCTGGTGATCTGTGCTTTGGCTTATTGGGTCGCCGGGCTGCTCGGTGTGGGCAAGCTGGGGATTTTGTTCGTGACTGGATTTGCAGTACTGTTGGCCAACCTGGCACCATCGAGGATGGCAAAGCTGCAGGGTGATTTTGCACTGGGTACCTTTTTTATGTACCTGTTTTTTGTCACTATAGGCGCATCGGCAAATCTACTGGCACTGGCGGGAGATGCCATGGTATTGGTGCCTTATGCACTTATCATTGTCGCCACGCACCTGCTGGTCCTGATGGCCGGCACCAAACTGTTAAAGATCGATCTTGCCGAGGCATTGGTGGCCTCCAATGCCTGCATCATGGGTCCGGCAACTGCCGCTGCGATTGCTGCCGGGCAGGGTTGGCGACACCTGGTGACCCCAGGCGTACTGGTTGGCGTATTGGGATACGTGATTGCCAATTTTCTTGGTGTTGCTGTAACCGGAATTCTGGGATAAAAAATGAGTGAATTAATCGAAGCACTGTACAAGCTGGTTTTGCCGGTGGCGGTATTGTCTTACGTAATGGTTTCCTGGGCGCTCGAAAACGGGCACGTGAAAGAAAACGGAAGAGTCAGGGACCTGAAAAAGGAAATGAAAGCGATTTCCAAAGATAAATCTAAACACAAGCCAAAACAAAACGCTTTTCATCGCCAATGGATGAAGTTTGGCGGGGGCTTTTATGGAATTGTGGCCCTCTACACTTTTGGCCTTGTTGAATGGCAGGAACTCAGAAGCTTCATCGCCAATTTTGGCGGCTTCGTTTCTTTTATCAAACAGTTTGGCCTGGACACTGTCATTCAAATTTTTGTTGAAGGCATTAAAAACTTCGTAGTTGCGATTGCCTGGCCCTGGTACTGGATGCGGGAACTTGGTTCCGGACTGATCTGGGTTTGGGGCGGAATGGCCTACGGTGCTTATTGGCTGGGGGCGAACTATGCGCAAAGCCAGGCCGGCAAGACCAGTGAGGACGACGTTGCCGGGAACTGACTAACCCTGTTTCTTTTTTGCCCGCGGGTGAGCCTTGTCATAGACCTTGGCCAGGTGTTGAAAATCCAGGTGCGTGTAAACCTGGGTAGTTGAAATATCCGCGTGTCCGAGCAACTCCTGGACCGCCCTTAAATCACCCGACGACTCAAGCACATGGCTGGCGAAGCTATGGCGCAACAAGTGGGGATACACATTTTGAGGAATACCCTGGCGAATCGCCCAATGTTTAATCCTGGCCTGAATGGTTCGTGTCGATACCGGCGTTCCCCGTTGGCTGACGAAAACACTGTTCTCGTCGTAGGGTGTAAAGACCGCGCGCGTTTTACGCCACTCCAGCAGAGCCTGCAATGCGATCCTGCCAACCGGCACCACGCGACTGCGGTTGCCCTTACCCAAAATCGTTACCAGTCCGGAACCCATATCCAGTTGGTCCCAGTTCAAGCTGGCCAATTCAGATAGCCTGAGTCCGGATGAATAAAATAATTCCATCATTGCTTTGTCGCGGATGGCCAAAGGTGATTTGTCGGTAATGTTCAGCAGTTGATTAACCGTATCAACATCGAGGGTTCCGGGTAGATAGCGCGCACTTTTTGGTGCCCTGACGGAAAGTGCCGGATTTTGCTTCACCAGGCCTTCGCGAATTGACCATTTGAAGAGTCCGCGGACAGCAGAAAGTAATCGTTGCAGGGACTTCCCGCCCAGTCCCTGCCGGTGACGGTAGGCCACCAATGCGCGGATATGATGCTCATTGACAGCAGAGAGTTTGACGATACCTTCTGATTCGAAGAATCCAATGACCATCTGTAAGTCACGTTGGTAGGCTGAACGGGTTCGCACCGATAGCCCGCGCTCGTAATGCAGGTAGTTTAAGAAACGGGTGAGTTGGGACTTCATCAACCACCCGGACAGGTGGGACCAGGTATTGCGATCAGGCAGTGCGTCGATGATCCTGGGGCTCGGTGAGCGCCAGCCGGTTAATGACAACACCTGCCAGCAAATCAAGGAAAAGCGTACCCATGCCGGGATAAAAACGTGCCGGGTCACTGCTGCCAATGGCCATGAGTCCGTCTTCGCCCAGGGGTACCAATGCAGTGGATTGAACCCACTGAGCACGGGATCCAAACAGGAATTCCAGCTTTCTTTCGTTCAGGCGCCCGCAAGTGGTTTCATTTTTATCCATCAGAACCTGAAATTGTTGCACTTCTGTATCGTCCCTGCGAACAATAAAAACGGGCGTATCCTCATGGGTCTCAACCTTCCGGTCGATCAGGGAAAAATTAAGTATGTCTGCATTGAATTCGCTTTTCAGCGCAATGGTGAGGCGGTCGAAAAACAAACCAAGATCATCAATGACCATTAATTCAAGTGTCAGGTGGTGCAGCCGGGACATCAATTGTTCGTTATCTGTAGCAACATTGACCAGTTGGGACAGTTGCCGGGAAAGCTTGTTGTTTTGCTCGCGCAGGCGTTGGACCTGCTTTTCAATCAGAGATACCGCGCCGCCGCTTTCATGGGGGAGTTCTATGGCTTCAAGCACTTCAGGATGCTCGATCAAAAACCCAGGATTTTGGTGCAAATACTTGGCGACGATTTCTGTCATCGACCTTGTTTTGTCGTTCATGTCAGCATCCCTGTGAATAAATGAACAGCAGGCCCGGTCATCATGACGGGTTCATTGCGCCCTGTCCATTCTATTATAAGTGTACCACCCGTCTGATTTACAAGGACTTCTTCATCTAATTTACCTATATTTCTCAGAATCACCACCGCTGCGCAAGCGCCTGAGCCACAAGCCCGAGTCTCACCCACGCCCCGCTCGAACACCCTGAGCCTGATATTTTTCCGGTCAATCACCTGCGCAAATCCGACGTTACAGCCTTCTGGAAAGACCACATGTGTTCCGATTTGGGCGCCCAATGACTCGACATCAACCTTATTGATAGCAGAGACTTCAAGCAATGCATGAGGATTACCCATGGAGACTGCACCCAGTTTCATGGCTTGTCCAGCGATATCCAATTCGTAGCTATTTTGATGTGATGACAAGGTGATGGGTACTTTTTCAGCATCAAACCGGGGCCGTCCCATATTCACCCTGAACTGGCCATTTCCCCGGTCCTGCAGGGAAATCTTTGAAACCGGGCCCTGGATACAAAATTCTGCTTCGCGGGCCTCACCCGTGGACCGCAGATACAATCCGATACAACGCACACCGTTTCCACATTGCTGGGATTTTCTGCCGTCAACATTCCAGACTTCATATTCAAGCAGGCAATCTGTTTCACTTGTTGCCTTTAGCACTATAAATTGGTCACAGCCAATACCGGTTCGCCGGTCCGCAAGCCTGATTGCAAAATCCGCATGCATGACGAAATCCTGGTCACGCAAATCAAGCAAAACAAAATCATTGCCTGCGCCATGCATTTTGTGGAACTTCAATGACATTGAGTCAGGAAAGTCTGCCTGAAACCATCCAGTGCCTGTCGCTGGGTGTTTCCAGTTGCAGGTAGCCAAGATCTGCCTCTTGCAGTTGCAGCAGTATTTCCTCAGTCGTATAGGCCGCCAACAGGGAATTATAAAAATCCTCTTTGAGTATGGGCGGCGCATCCCCGGCATATGTGTCAACCAGCGTCTGTGCTTGCGTATTGCTGTCTGGTCTGGCCAGATCCATAACCGTAATGGTGCTACCCGGGTGACCTATCCTTGCGATGGTTTGCCACAGCGTCATTGGTTCGGGCAGATGATGCAAAAGACTGTTGCTGATGATTGAATCAAAGAAACCACTCTGCAGTTGTTCATCAGGCAGATAACTTAGTCTCAGCGTGATTCGGTTCTGTTTCCCGGCTAAATCAATGGCAGTTTGAGCACGTTTCAACATGTTTTCACCAGCATCGAGTCCGGTAATTACCCAGCCGCCAAGTTCTTCAGATAAGCGGATGCAGATATCGGCTGGCCCGCAACCCAGGTCAATTAATTGCCCGTTTTCAGCCAGATCAGGAAATCGCTCGAGTAACCGGCTTACAAATAATGCATTGGAGTCAGAAAAGTCAGCAGCAGCATAGGCCAGGGTCTGGGCCTGTGAATCCATTAACTCCGGTTCAGGGCTGCGTTTCATTCAAGCCACCATCGTCATCCCTGTCGTTTTCGTCGGAATCATCCTGCTTATCGTGTACAACAGGCGGTTGCTCATCGGGTAGGAAAAGCGGTCCTTTCTGGCCACAGGCACAAAAAAACAGCAGGATAAAAATGCTTAAAATTAATGGTTTGAGCAGGCGCATGGGCAGAATGGAAAGTAATTGGACTGCTACACTATACGCTATGAATGAGACCATATCAGCCGGCCAAAAGTCGCAGCAAGAACAATTCCGCGCACTGCCGGAAACGGTTGAACAAAGTACTGGCTCAAACCCTGAAAATTCGGTCATCTGGCTGCATGGACTGGGCGCAGACGGGCATGATTTCGAACCGTTGGTGCCGATGCTTGGTCTGCATGAGATTGCTGCAACTCGCTTCATCTTTCCGCATGCACCCACGCGGCCGGTTACCTTGAATGGTGGCATGCGTATGCGGGCCTGGTATGACATTAAAAGTATCAGTACCAGCCGTGATCAGGATGAGGCAGGCATCAATGAAAGCACCGGGCTGATTCACGCACTGATAGAAAGAGAGCTGAGTCGGGGGGTCCCGGCTTCAAAGATCGTTATCGCCGGTTTTTCACAGGGTGGGGCGATTGCGACTCATGTTGCTTTGCGTTATCCGCAAAAACTTGCAGGACTGATGGTGTTATCGGCCTACCTGTTGTTCCCTGACCGCTTGGCACAGGAAATTCACCAGGCAAATTCAGACACCCCGGTATTTATAGGTCATGGCAGCGAGGATCCGGTAGTGCCGGTCAATATGGGCAGGGATCTGGCTCAAAAACTCGAATCACTACAAATGCCGGTAGAATGGCACCAGTACACAATGCCGCACTCGGTCAATCAGGAAGAAATCCTTGATATCGGCACCTGGTTAAGAGCACGTTTGAAATAGAGAACATGGAAGTCAAGACAAATACAGGAGAAACGGGCACGGAGGCTACGCTCATTTCCAGAAGCGTATACCCGCCTTCATTTTGTGATTGGCGCCTTGCGTTGGGAATCATGGCTGTTACGCAGCTGTCTGTGCTTTTAATCGGCCTGGGAAGGTTTCAGGGGCTGAACTTGCAATGGCTAACGGTCACCAGCGCTTATGCACAAAGCCTGGCATTGACCTGCACCATTACGATTTGTGTTGCCCGTCCCTGGATAAAGCGCCTTTCCATCCGGGATTCCTGGTTTGCCTGCTGGATTATTGCAGTACTGGTCACTTTTGGCGTGAGCTATGCCTGTGCCGTCATTGGAACGGTTTTGGGCCTGGGACCCGGCAAGATGCAGATGCCGGCATTTATGGCCAAAAGCCTGCTGGGGGTTGCAATGGTATTTATGGCCGTGCTGCGTTACCTGTTTATGCGGTCACAATGGCAGGCAGAAATGATCGCGCAGGCAGACGCCCGTGTGCAGGCCCTGCAAGCAAGGATTCAGCCACACTTCCTGTTTAACAGCCTCAATACGATTGCCAGCCTGATTGCCGAAGAACCGGAAAATGCGGAACGTGCGACCGAAGACCTGGCTGAATTATTCAGGGGTAGCATGCGCCGGGCAGATACCATGATCCGCCTGTCAGAAGAGCTGGAATTGGGCCGGCGGTTTCTGGATATGGAACAGCGGCGACTCGGCGACCGATTACGGGTTGAATGGAATGTAGACGAGTTACCAGGACATGCAATGGTATTGCCGCTGATCCTTCAGCCGCTACTTGAAAACGCTGTGGTACACGGAATTGCACCGAATGAGGACGGCGGGCTGGTAAAGGTTTACGGCCGGGGTGAAGCCGGGAATTTGGTCATTACCATCACCAACCCCAGGCATGTTGAAGCAACCGGTACCGGATCAGGAACCGCCGGTCAGGGAATGGCCTTAAGAAATATCCGAAACAGGCTCGAATTGGCGTTTAATGATTGCGCAAGCCTGATTACCAGCCAAAATGGGGAACAGTTTTTCGCTGTACTGACATTGCCGAATGATACATACCCTGATAATTGACGATGAACCGCCTGCCAGGGCGCGGATGAAGCGCTTGTTGGAAGCGGTTCCTGAGTGTGAGTTTGTAGGGGAAGCCGTAAGCGGTCGCCAGGCGCTGGAAATGATTCCCGGGCTTAAACCGGACCTTTTGATCCTGGATATATCCATGCCGGGCATGGATGGAATGGCTTTGGCCCGGGCATTGCAGACCATGGACGAACCGCCATTGGTTGTATTTTGCACTGCCTGGCCGGACCAGGCGCTCGATGCATTTGACTGTGATGCCATTGATTACCTGGTCAAGCCGGTCCGTCCTGATCGTCTGCAGGCCGCTGTCAACAAGGTAGCAAGAGCAATGGGTCAAAGGTCAGGAGAGTTGCCGGAAACCAAATTTCTACGCTCTACCGTTGGCGGCAAAACAACCCTGGTGCCGTTGGCTGACGTGGTCTGCCTGATAGCAGAAGACAAGTACACGACGGTTTTCTATACCGGTGGAAAAACCGTCATCAATGATTCATTAATTGATCTTGAGCAGCGGTTTTCCGAGCAACTGATGAGAATACATCGAAATGCGCTGGTTGCACGCGGCAGAATACGTGGTCTTGAGCGCCTTGGTTCAGGTGCAAGCCTGATGATGCTGGAAGGCATAGAGTTCCGACCTGAAGTCAGCAGACGCAAGCTGTCGCTGATTCGAAAATATATCAGGGAATCCGGATGAGCCGGGTTTTAAAAATCGCGACACGAAAAAGCGCGTTAGCATTGTGGCAGGCCAATCACGTCAAGTCTCTGCTGGAGCAGGGACGGACGGATATTGAAGTACGCCTGGTGCCTATTGTGACCCAAGGCGATCGAATTCTGGATAAACCGCTGGCCAAGATAGGTGGTAAGGGGCTGTTTCTGAAAGAGCTGGAAATGGCCCTGCTGTCCGGCGAAGCCGACCTGGCAGTTCATTCGATGAAGGATGTTCCTGCTGGAGCAACTGACGGGCTTGCGCTGGATGTTGTACTGCCCAGGGCAAACCCGTTCGATGCCCTGGTATGCAAAGATGCGAACTCGTTAGCGGCCATGCCTGCGGGAAACCTGGTTGGAACATCAAGCTTGCGCAGGCAATGTCAGTTGAAGGCCCAACGCCCTGATCTGCGGGTTGCGGATCTGCGGGGCAATGTTGATACGCGGTTGCGAAAGCTTGATGAGGGCCAGTATGACGCCATCATTCTCGCCTGTGCCGGCCTGGAGCGGCTGGGAATGGCAGACAGGATCACGCAGCAACTCGATCCCCCCGGTTTTCTGCCTGCATCAACCCAGGGCATCATTTGCCTGCAATGCAGGAGCGGTGATTTAGTGGTTTGGTCCCAGATCAGTTACCTGAATGATGAGTCGACTTCGATCCAGGCCAGGGTCGAGCGTACAGTCGCCTTTGAGCTTGATGGAAGCTGCCAGTTACCGCTGGCAGTGTATGCACATTTGCCGAATCCAAAATCAGGTGATTTGATGGTTGAGGCCATGGTGGGATATCCGGATGGTTCTTCAATCGTACGATGTTCACAATCCGGAAACAGCCATCAACCGGAAATACTGGGGCGTAAACTTGCACAACAGTTGCTGAATTCCGGTGCCCGCGAGATCATTGATAGCCTGCAGTAGTCACGGCCTGTTAAATAAAAGTCACTTGCTGGCGGGGTGGAAATACGATAGTGTTCGTACTTAGAAAGAAAATTGGTCGATGGCCGGTCTTGTTAAGAGAGTTGGTCGATGCATATTGACCAATTCAGTTCTACCCGGGTGTGAACCGGTGCGTTCAGTTTGGTGTGCATATCTACTGCAAACGCCAACACGCAAGCCCCTCTTGTACATCGGCTGAGCGCACTTACACCCGGGCTTTAATGAAATCCCCGATCATTTCATTCAAGCAAAGTCCATATCCGGACGCATGCTAAACTCAAGCCGAATATTGCAGGGCAGATGAATGGTCATTTCACACATACTCATCAGCCGGCCACAGCCGGAGGCCGCCGAACTCGCAATCCTGATCAAAGACACCGGACTGGTACCGGTAATATCGCCGGCCTTTGCGTTCGAGCCCGGTTTCGCCGGCCTGGAATTTGGCAAAGTCTGGCCGAAGGGCAAGCGGCACCTGGTTATATTTTGCAGTCCGCGGGCAGTTGAATTTGGTTTGCGCCAGCTTCCGGCCGGTTTTCTTGACGATGTTGAAATTGCGGCCATCGGGCCGGCAACGGCAAATTGCATGGAATCCGCCGGGCATTCGGTTAGCATAATTCCAGATGCGGGATTTGATAGTGAGTCCTTACTGGCTCATCCAGCGCTGCTTGAATCACCGGGGAAAGCACTGATATTTGCAGCACCCGGCGGTCGGCAAAAGATATATTCCAGTCTTCAGGAGCGGGGTTGGGCGGTAGATTTTGCCCACGTTTATCGCGCCATTCCACTGCCACCGGAAGCTGGAGTAATGAGTTCTTTGCAACAAAGCGCAGGGGTATTATCGATTTGGACAAGCGAAAACGCCATGAATCATCTATCTGAGACTATTAGCCCTGGTGCCTGGGCCGAGGTTTGTAAGGGCAGGTTCGTGGTGACCTCCAAAAGGCTTGCCGGGAAAGCCAACAGTTATGCTCAGGACCGTGTATCTGTGACTGATGGGCCGGGTAACCAAGCTATCATGGCATGTATTCTGCAATTGATTTGAAACAACAGGTAACGCATATTGGATGCACAATAATGACTCCCGGAAAATGGAAAATACTCAGTGAACATACCTGAAAACGATGCGGAATTTGATCCTTTCGCAAATGACCCGGTGACAAAGAAATCTAATGGTTCATCCGGTGGTGGCGGTGCCGGAATTGCCTGGCTGGCGCTTTTGGTGGGACTGGCAGCAGTCACCATCAATGCTTATCAATGGTGGCAGGGCCAGTCCGAAGAACCGGTTGAACAAGTCCGGCAGTCTGCAATCGATACAATGAGCCAAACCCAGGCGGGCTTTTCGCAAGCCCTGGAGTCCTTGCGGGGCCGGGTGGCTGCCGAGGAAGGAAAAGACGACTCAGGCTCACTTGCGGCAATCAGGTCTGATATCAATGCTATGCAAGCGAGGCTCTCAGAATCGGGATTGGACGCTTCTGGCGACCATGCTTTGATCGAAGCGGTTCAACTGACCCTGCAGGATCTGGTTCAGCGCATTGCGGATCTTGAATCCAGTGTTGCTGCGCTGGCTGTTCGCGGAGATTCACCGGAAAAAGGCATGGATCTTGCTGAAGTGGATTACCTGCTGCGCCTGGCGGGGGAACGCCTGGCCCTATTCGGTGATGTGGCTTCAGCGGATATCGCGCTTGGCCTGGCAGACTCACAACTGCAGGCAGTAAATGATCCTTTGTACCTGGGTGTTCGCAGGAAGATCGATGAATCACGAACCGCCCTCAAGCAGCTTCCGGTGCTGGATTTGGTACACATTGCAGGTGAAATTGCAGCGCTCCAGTCGGCCATTCCCGGCTTACCTTTTCCCGGTGAAACACCGGTTGATGTGCTGGTTGAAGACCAACCGGATGCAGGGCTTTGGCAAAAGATAAAAAATGCCTTAAAACCACTGGTTAAAGTCAGGAGAAGGGTTGATGAAAGCCTGGAATTGAGTCTTGATGACAAGGATTTTCTGCGCCAGGGTCTGTGGCTACAACTTGAGTCAGCCCGCCTGGCATTAATGCGCAAAGACAGCCAGGCGTGGGATTCGTCCCTGGCACGCGCTACCAATAACCTTGGCAACCGGTTTGACCCCGCCAATGCTGCAGTTCGCAATGCGCTTGAGGGTCTTGAAAAACTCGCACAAATCAACCTGGTGCAGGAGTTTCCCGATATCAGTGCAGCCTGGCGGCAGCTACGTTTATTGCGTGAAGGAAAGGTCAGAAGTGATTCCGGTGTGGAAAGACCAGAAGTCACCGAAGCACAAGCGGATTCCGTACCCGAAGATCCCATAAGCGAAGATCCCATAAGCGAAGATCCCATACCCGATGATCATGGTGCAGAGGGATGAAACGATCAGCCCTGCTGTTTGTAACCCTGGCCTTGCTGCTGCTCACAGCAGCGCTTGCGCCCGTGTTCAAATCAGATCCAGGCCATGTGTTGATCAACTTCATGGACTGGACAATAGAAACCAGTGTGCTGGTCCTGGTGCTGGCAATAATGCTGGTTTGGATAGTGGTTCAATTGCTACTTAAGATGTGGCGTTTGCCAGCCGAGACGGCCCGCCGCGTTCGCGAGCAGAGATCACTGGCGCAGTTGGAAAAAGGCCTGTTGGCACTGACTGAGGGAGATTGGGGTACCGCTGAAAAAGCGCTTGAAAAGTCCACCAGTACACATGGCAAGACCACTGCCCGTTATCTCGCCGCTGCACAGGCCGCTGATGGACAGAATGCTGCTGACCGGCGCGAATACTATCTTGAACAGGCAGATACCGGCGGCACGAAGAAGAAATTCCTGGTCGAGTTAACCAGGGCCAGGATGCTGGTGGCCAACGGTGCCAGGGCTGAAGCCCTGCCTATTTTAAAAGATCTGCACGCACGAAGGCGGAAGCATCCGCAGGTTTTGGAGCTGCTGGCACGCTGTTATCGTGAACTGGAAGACTGGGACGAACTGCAGTCATTATTGCCTGCCCTGGGTAAATCCGGTGTGCTGAACGAGGACCAGCTGGCAGAGCACAAGGTACAAATCGCGATCAACCGCCTGCGTACCTGTGAACAAGCGGAGTCATTGGAAGCGGCCTGGAAGCAACTGCCCAGGCTCTTACGGAAGGAATCATCGGTAGTCGAAATTTTCGCGCAACAGGCAGGCATTCTTGAGCGATCAGATCTCGCTGAAAAAGTCCTGCGTTCAAGTCTCAAGGCCGAGTGGAACCCGGCGCTGGTCCTTAGGTATGGCGACCCGGGTTCGGGCGATGTTTCGTTACGCTTAAAACAATGCGAGAAATGGCTGCAGCAACAGCCTGAAGACCCCAGTCTTCACCTGGCGCTTGGCAGGCTTTGTGCCGCT
>Ga0114949_10000402_pt1 | contig 22676 bp, 23 predicted proteins | sample N074metaG_FD_83505 | JGI IMG/M metagenome (GOLD analysis project Ga0114949, IMG submission 83505) | Deep subsurface microbial communities from Kermadec Trench to uncover new lineages of life (NeLLi) - N074 metaG | ecosystem: Environmental > Aquatic > Marine > Ocean trench > Sediment | place...
TCCTCGATCGCCGATTTGCCGCGCCCGGTGACGAAAATGAATTCCTCGATTCCCGCCGCGCGGGCCTCTTCCACCGCGTATTGAATGAGCGGCTTGTCGACCACGGGCAGCATTTCCTTGGGCATCGCCTTGGTCGCCGGCAGGAAGCGCGTGCCCAGGCCGCCAACCGGAAAGACCGCCTTGCGGATCGGCCGCGCGGTCACGTCCCGCCCCACCGGTTCATCGGCTCATTCCACATCGACCCGGGGCTCGCGCGCCATGACGTCGAGGTCGGCGGCGACCATTTCGCGCACCAGATCGGCGAAACCGGTTTGGTGCGTCCAGCCCAGCAGCCGTTGTGCCTTGCTCGCGTCGCCCAAAAGATGTTCGACCTCGGTGGGCCGATAGTAGCGCGGATCGATCTTGATCAGGACATCGCCGCTGGCGCCGTCGACGCCTTCCTCGTCGGTGCCGGCGCCGCGCCATTCGATGGTGCGGCCGATCTCGTTGAAGGCCCGTTCGACGAACTCGCGCACGCTATGCGCCTCGCCCGTGGCGAGCACGTAATCGTCGGGTTCGGGCTGTTGCAGGATACGCCACATGCCATCGACGTAATCGCGCGCGTGGCCCCAATCGCGTACCGCGTCGAGATTGCCGAGGTACAGCCGCTTCTGTAGGCCCAGTTCGATGGCGGCGACGGCGCGGGTGATCTTGCGTGTGACGAAGGTCTCGCCGCGAATCGGGCTTTCATGGTTGAACAGGATTCCGTTGGACGCGTGAATGCCATAGGCCTCGCGGTAATTGACGCAAATCCAGTAGGCGTAGAGCTTGGCCGCCGCGTAGGGGCTGCGCGGGTGGAACGGCGTGGTCTCGCTTTGCGGCGTTTCGACCACCTTGCCGTACAGCTCCGACGTCGAGGCCTGGTAGAACCGGCAACTCTTTTCCATGCCCAGCAGGCGGATCGCCTCGAGCAGCCGCAGCGTTCCCAGCGCGTCGGAATTGGCGGTGTATTCGGGTGTCTCGAAGCTCACCTGAACGTGGCTCTGGGCACCAAGATTATAGAGTTCGGAGGGCTGGATTTCCTGCACCAGGCGGATCAGGTTGGTCGCGTCGGTGAGGTCGCCGAAATGCAGGTGGAACCGCGTCGCGCCTTCGTGCGGATCGGCGTAAAGGTGGTCCACGCGGCCCGTGTTGAACGACGACGAGCGCCGCTTGATGCCGTGAACCTGATAATCCTTGGACAGGAGGAGCTCGGCGAGATAAGCGCCGTCCTGGCCCGTCACGCCAGTGATCAGGGCAACTTTTTCGTTCATCGGAGGTCCCGCGCTGCGTGCCGCGTCTTCATGCCTTTATGCCACGGCCGGCGCCGCATCGTCGATGAAAAGCTGTACGTCGTTGCGGCCTTGCCAGTCGTCGGGCCGCAGATGGCCGGCGACATGGAGCGGTTCGCGCGCCGCCAGCAAGGCCTGGCCCAGCGGTTCCCCGGCGCGGCGAAAAGCGATGCCCTTGAGGCGGCCGCCTTCCCGGCCCGCGAACACGCAACGCACGTGGTTTTCGCCGACAATGTCCGCGCGCACCGCGCGGACGCCGGAAAAGGCGAAGCGGGGTTCCGGATTACCGCTGCCATACGGTCCGGCCTGCTCGAGCGTCTCCAGGAGCTCGCGCGTGGCCGCCGAGACCGTCAATGCGCCGTCCAGGCGAAGGCCCGGCGGGGGGCGGTCGGCGGCCCGCGCCGCCACCCGCTCGCGCAGGAAGTCGCGCAGTTCATCGTAGCGTCGCCTCTGCACGGTCAACCCCGCCGCCATGGGGTGGCCGCCGCCATTGACCAGCAGTCCTGCCTGGCGCGCGGCGGTGATGGCGGCGCCGATATCGATACCCGGCACCGAGCGGGCCGAGCCCTTGCCCAACTCGCCGTCCCAGGCGATGGCGATGGCGGGGCGGTCGAAGCGGTTGCCGAGACGGCTGGCGACGAGGCCGATCACGCCGGGATGCCAGCCCTCGCCCCCGACCATGATCAGCGGCCCTTCGTCGTTGGCCTGGGCCAGCGCCGCCTCGACGGTGACCGATTCGATGGCCTTGCGCTCGGCGTTGTAACGGTCGAGTTGGCGCGCCAGCTCGGCCACTTCCACCGGGTCGTCCGACGTCAGCAGCCGGTAGCCCATGTCGGCCTGGCCGACCCGGCCGCCGGCGTTGATCCGCGGGCCGAAAACGAACCCCGCGTGATAGGTGCCGGGCCGCGCATCAAGTTTCGCGACGTCGGCCAAGGCGACGAGCCCCGGGTTGCCGCGCCGCGCCATTACCTTGAGGCCCTGGGCGACAAGGGCGCGGTTGAGGCCGGTCAGCGGCACCATGTCGCAGACCGTGCCCAGCGCCACCAGATCGAGCCATTGCAAAAGGTCGGGCTCGCGCCGCGTGGCAAACCAACCCGCGCCGCGAAGCGCCCGGTTGAGCGCCACCACCAGCAGGAACGTCACGCCGACGGCGGCTAGCGCGCCCTGGCCTGAGTGGTCGTCGAGACGGTTGGGATTGACCAGCGCGACGCAGTCGGGAAGCCGCGCCTCGGCCAAGTGATGGTCGACGACGATCACGTCCAGACCGAAATCCCGCGCCTCGGCCAGCGCGTCGTACGCGGAGGTGCCGCAATCGACAGTGACCGCCACGTCCGCGCCGGCGTCGCGCAAACGGCGCAGGGCAGGCGCGTTGGGGCCATAGCCTTCGCGCACGCGGTCGGGGATATAGACCCGGGTTTCGGCGCCCACCGCCGTCAGGTAACGGTCGAGAAGCGCGGCGGAAGTCGCGCCGTCGACGTCGTAATCGCCGAACACCGCGATCGGCCGGTCGGCGCGCACCGCTTCGACCAGACGCGCCACCGCGGCGTCCATGTCGGCAAGCGTGGACGGGTCGGGCATCAAATCGCGCAAGGTCGGATGAAGATAGGACTGGGCCGCGTCCGCCGCGACGCCGCGCCCGGCCAGGACGCGCGCGACGATGTCCGGCACCCCGGCGCATTGCGCCACCGCCAGCGCCGCGCGGTCGTCGGCCAGCCGGCTTCGCCAAGGCCGCCCGCCGAACGATTTTTCCACGCCAAGAAAAAGATCGCCGTCGGCTTGCGCCGCCATGCTACCCGACGTTCTCGGTGAGCGGCACGTTGCGCGCGAAGTTGTGCTGCGCCTGAATCACCCGCACGGTCCCGGTCTTCGAGCGCATGACCAGGGATTCCGTGGTCGCGCCGGTTCGCGTGCGGCGCACCCCCTTCAGCATCGAGCCGTCGGTGACGCCGGTGGCCGCGAACATCACATCGCCGTCGGCCATTTCGTCGAGGGCGTATTTACGCGCCAGGTCCTCGACGCCGAGCCGCGCGGCGCGCGCGCGTTCCTCGTCGTTGCGGAACATCAATCGGCCCTGCATCTGCCCGCCGATGCAGCGCAGCGCGGCCGCCGCCAATACCCCTTCGGGCGCGCCGCCGCTGCCGATATAGATGTCGATCCCCGTATCCGGCCGGGCGGTGGCGATGACGCCCGCCACGTCGCCGTCCTGGATGAGCTGGATTCGCGCGCCCGCCTCGCGGGTTTTCGCGATCAGTTCCTCGTGGCGCGGCCGAGACAGGATGCAAGCCACCAGATCGCCGACTTCGATACCCTTGGCCTTGGCCAGATTATTCAGGTTTTCCGCCGGCGTCGCGTCAAGGTCGACGACCTCGGCGGGCAGGCCCCCGCCGACCGCGATCTTGTCCATGTAGACATCCGGCGCCTGCAACAGGCCGCCTTCCTCGGCGATGGCGATCACCGCCAAGGCGTTGGACGCGCCGGTGGCGCAGATGGTGGTGCCTTCCAGGGGATCGAGGGCGATATCGACGCGCGGGCCGCCGGTGCCGACCTTCTCGCCGATGAACAGCATCGGCGCCTCGTCCCGCTCGCCTTCGCCAATCACCACCAGGCCGTCGATCGACAGAGAGTTAAGGGCGCGGCGCATGGCATCGACGGCGGCCTGGTCGGCGGCCTTTTCGTCGCCCCGGCCCATCAGCCGCGAACACGATATCGCCGCGGCTTCCGTGACTCGCACGACTTCGAGCGCCAGGTTTCGGTCGAGACTTCCGTGACCCGTCATGGGCTCCCCCTCCACGGTTGATAAGGTCCTAAAGCTGTTCGATCCGGATCATCCGCGGCGGCTCCACCACCGTCTCCAGTTCCGCGATCTGGTCGAGCGACGCCCGCATCGCCGCTTCCTCTACATCGTGGGTGGTCATCACCACCGGCACCGGCTCGCCGGGCTTGCGCGCCCGCTGAATCAACGCTTCCATCGAGACTTGGTGGTCGCGCAGGCTCCCGGTAATGTCGGCGATCACGCCGGGCCGGTCAACGACCATCAGGCGCACGTAATAGGCGCCGTAACGCCGCGCGATGGGCACGGCGGGCAAGCTTTGCAGATCGGTCGCCGGCACCGAGAAGGTGGGCACGGATTTGCCGCGCGCGATGTCCACCAGGTCCGCGACCACGGCCGAGGCCGTCGGTCCCGCGCCGGCGCCACGGCCCTCGTGCATGGTGCTGTCAACGAAATCACCGTCGGCCACCACCGCGTTGAACACGCCCTCGACATGGGCGATGGGAGCCGATTGGGGCACCATGCAGGGATGGACGCGCTGCTCAAGGCCATGCTCGCCGACCCGCGCCAGGCCGAGCAGCTTGATGCGGTAGCCGAGGTCATCGGCAAAGGCCAGGTCAAGCGGCGAGACGTGGCGGATTCCCTCGACATGAACCGCGTCGAAATCCGGATCGCAGCCGAACGCCACCGCCGAGAGGATCGCCAGCTTGTGCGCGGTGTCGATGCCGTCGATATCGAAGGCGGGGTCGGCCTCGGCATAGCCCAGGTCTTGCGCCTCGGCGAGAATGTCGTCGAATTCGCGGCCCGTGTCGCGCATCGTCGTCAAAATGTAATTGCAGGTGCCGTTGAGAATGCCGTAGACGCGATCGATGCCATTGCCGGCGAGCCCTTCGCGCAGCACCTTGATGATTGGGATGCCGCCCGCCACCGCGGCCTCAAAGGCCAGCGTGACGCCGGCGGCCTCGGCCGCGCGCGCCAATTCGCCGCCGTGACGCGCGATCAACGCCTTGTTGGCGGTCACCACGTGCTTGCCGCGCGCCAATGCCGCGCGCACCAGATCGAGCGCCACGCCGTCCTCGCCGCCGATCAGTTCGACCACCACGTCGACATCGGCCTCGGCCAGGGCAAGGGCCGAATCGCACCATTCGAAGCCGGACAGCGCGACGCCGCGATCGCGGTCCCGGTCGCGCGCCGAAATCGCGCGGACCTCGACGCGCCGCGCGCAACGCCGGGCCAGCAGGTCGCCATGGGCGGCGAGAAGCGCCAGCGTGCCCGCGCCGACGGTCCCCAGGCCGGCGACGGCGATCTTGAGCGGTTCGCTCAAGAGGCGGCGGCCCGCCGGACGCCAGCGGTGTCGGCGGCGGGCGCGTTCAGGAAGGTCTTGATGTTGCGCGCCGCCTGGCGAATGCGCTGGCGGTTCTCAACCAGGGCCAGGCGGACGAAACCCTCGCCGTATTCACCGAAACCGATCCCCGGCGACACCGCCACCTCGGCCTCGACGAGCAGACGCTTGGAGAACTCGAGCGAACCCATCTCGCGGAACGCGGGCGGCAGCGGCGCCCACACGAACATGGTGGCGCGCGGGCGTGGCACCTCCCAACCGGCGGCGGCCAGGCCGTCGATCAGCACGTCGCGGCGTTCGCGGTAGCGCGCGCGGATTTCGTCGACGCAATCCTGCGGCCCGTTCAGCGCCGCCGTGGCGGCGACCTGGATCGGCGTAAAGGCGCCGTAATCGAGATAGGACTTGATCCGCGCCAGGGCGCCGATCAGCCGCGCGTTGCCGGCGGCGAAGCCAATGCGCCAGCCCGGCATCGAATAGGTCTTGCTCAGCGAGGTGAACTCGACCGCGATGTCGCGCGCGCCGGGAACCTGCAGGATCGACGGCGGCGGCGCGGTCTCGAAATAGATTTCGGCGTAGGCCAGGTCCGACAGGATGTACAAGTCGTGGCGCCGGGCGAAGGCCACCACCTCCTCATAGAACGCGAGATCGACCACCTCGGTGGTTGGATTGGAGGGATAGTTGAGCACCAGGGCGCGCGGCGGCGGCGCGCTGTGGCGCACCGCGCGGTCCAACTCCTCCATGAAATCGAAGCCCGGCCCGGTCGGCAGGTGGCGCACCGCGGCGCCGGCGATGATGAAACCGTAGGGGTGGATGGGATAGCTCGGGTTCGGCGCCAGGATTACGTCGCCCGGCGCGGCGATGGCCGAGGCCAGGTTGGCCAGACCTTCCTTGGAACCGAGGGTGACGATGGCTTCGCGCTCGGGGTCCAGATCGACGCCGAACCGGCGATCGTAGTAGGCCACCAGCGCGCGGCGCAGACCGGGAATGCCGCGCGAATTGGAATAGCGGTGGGTGCGCGGATTGCGCACCGTCTCGACCAGCTTTTCGACGATATGGGGCGGCGTCGGGCTATCCGGATTGCCCATGCCGAAATCGATGATGTCACGCCCCTCCGCCCGGGCGCGCGCCTTCATCGCGTTGACCTCGGCAAAGACATACGGCGGCAGCCGCCGGATTCTTTCGAATTCCCGTTCCATGGTCATGGATTGGCGCGCGGGCGCTCCGTGGTCAGCCCGAGCGGCGCCGGAAATCGAGATAAACGTCGGCGCGGCGGTTCGCGGCCTCGCCCATCGGCGTCGCTTCCGAATATTGCGGCTGGGTATCGGCCATCGCGCCGACATAGAGGCTGCCCGGCGCCACGCCCAGCTTCACCAACCGCCGCGCCACGGCGCGCGCGCGATCGACCGAAATCTCGTAATTGGCAATTTTGTGGGCGACCACCTTGCTGGTCTTGGTGCGGCTGCTGGAATGACCGACCACGCGGATCGTGACGTTGTAATCCTTGTAGGCGGCGGCGACCTGGCGCAATACCTCGCGGTCCTGGCGCGACAGGTTGGATGAGCCGTGATTGAAGTAGACCACGGCGGCCCGCATCGAACTTTCCACCGAAAGCGGGTCGAAGTCGTCGAGCGAGCGCATGGCGCCGGCGCCGGCCGCGGCGACCACCACGGGACTGTACCGCGGCGTGGCGGCCGCGTAATCGGTCCCCGTCATGCCGCTGTAGCGCGGATCGGGTCCGCCCGAGGCGGCGAACATGCGGTAGAATTCCTGTTCCACCGTGGTCCAGCCCGGCACTTGCGGGACCGGCGGCGGCCGCACCACGACGACCGCGGCCGGCTCGGTGGCTTGCCGCCGAGCCCGGATGGCGCGTTCATCGCGATAGGCGCGTTCCTCGGTATACGGACGTAACGGCGGCGCCACGGTGGGCGCGGGGCGCGCCTCGGCGACTGGCGCGCGAGGCGCGGGCATGGCCGCTTCAGGCTCGGGCACGATTTCCGGCGCGGGCGCGACCGGCGCCGGGCTTGTCCTACCGGACTCGCGCCACGGCGTCTGGTCCTCGGGGACGGCGCCGACCGCCTCTTCCGTGTAGCGCGCGTTGTCGCGATCCGCGACCAGTTGAGCGGCGATCGCGTCGCGGTCCGCGCGCGTGCTGAAATCGGGGCGATCGTCAGGCACCGAGCCTAGCGACGGGAACGCTTCGTCCTCGCCGGGTATAGCCCGCGCGCGCTCCGCCTCGATGCGCCGGAGCGCCTCTGGGTCCAGATCGTCGTCCTCGCCGGTGATCCATTCATCGACCGCGCTGGCCCACTCCACGGGGTTCAGTTCGTCGGGGACGTATGAACATCCGGCCAAGGCCACCGACGCCAAGGCGATGGCCGACCATTTGACCAGGCCCCGGCGCATGCCGCCCATGTCCGGAACCACTTGATCGGCGTCGCGGTAATCTTTAAGTACGTGCATGATCCAGCCTAACCATTTTCCGTTGGCGACGGGGTCCGGCGGCCGCGAGCGCGGCCGGTGGCGCGGACCACTCCCAAGCCCCGACTGTATAGCAAAGGGGCGGCGCGCTGGAAGCAATTTTCGCGCCCCAGGGCTGCCTCGGCGGACCAAGTGGCGCCGCAACGTGAGAGAGTTGTCATGTCGGAACAAAACAAAAACGAAGCCGGCGGCGAGGCGCCCGACTTGGCCGCCAACATGGCGCGCATCGCGGCGCGCAGCCAGGATTTGGTGCGCGCCTTCATGTCGCGCCAGTCCGAGGGCGGGATCGGCGTCGGCAATCCGATGAACGTGTCCGACGCGTTCCTGGACATGACCGCCAAGATGATGGCCGATCCGGCCAAGCTTGTTGAGGCGCAGATCGACCTGTGGCGGAGTTACACGGAGCTGTGGCAACACACCGCGCGGCGCATGGCGGGTCAGGACAGCGAACCCCTGGTCACGCCGGAACCGGGCGACCGCCGCTTCAAGGACCCGGCGTGGGAAGAAAACGTGGTTTTCGACTTTATCAAACAGTCCTACCTGCTGACCGCGCGCTGGATGCGGACCACCGTCAACGATGTCGAGGGTCTGGACGAGGCGACCGCGCGCAAGGTGGATTTCTATACCCGTCAGTTCGCCGACGCCCTGGCGCCCACCAATTTTGCGTTGACCAATCCGGAAGTGCTGCGCGAGACCATCGCAAGCAAGGGCGAAAACCTGGCCAAGGGCCTGGAGAACCTGCTCGAGGACCTGGAGGCCGGACAGGGCATCAAGATGACCGATCCGGACGCGTTCCAGGTCGGCGGCAATATCGCGGTGTCGCCGGGTCAGGTGATCTTCCGCAACGACATGATGGAGCTGATCCAATACGCGCCGACCACCGAGGAAGTGCGTAAACGCCCGCTGCTGATGATCCCGCCGTGGATCAACAAATATTACATCCTCGACCTCAAGCCGAAGAATTCGCTGGTAAAATGGGCGACCGACCAGGGCCACACCGTGTTCATGATCTCGTGGGTGAACCCGGACGAGCGGCTGGCCGACAAAAGCTTCGCCGATTACATGATGGAAGGCCCGCTGGCCGCGCTCGACGCCATCGAGAAGGCGACCGGCGAGCGCGAGGTCACCGCCATGGCCCTGTGCCTGGGCGGCACCCTGCTGGCCGCGACCCTGGCCTATATGGCCGCCACCGGCGACGAGCGGATCAAGGCGGCCTGCCTGATGGCCACGCTGGTGGATTTCTCGGAGCCGGGCGAATTGGCGGTGTTCACCGACGCCGAACAGATCGAGGCGCTGGAACAACGCATGGCCGAATCCGGCGGCATCCTGGACGGCGCCACCATGGCGAGCACCTTCAACATGCTGCGCGCCAACGACCTGATCTGGTCGTTCGTGGTCAACAATTACCTGATGGGCCGCGACCCCTTCCCGTTCGACCTGTTGTACTGGAACGCCGACAGCACGCGCATGCCCGGCAAGATGCACGGTTTTTATCTGCGCAACATGTACCGCGACAATCTGCTGCGGGAGCCGGGCGGCATCGAACTGGCCGGCGTCAAGATCGACCTCTCCAAGATCACCATCCCGATCTACGTCATGGGCGCGCGGGAAGACCACATCGCGCCATGGCGATCGACCTACGCGGCGCGCGCGCTGTTCGGCGGTCCGGTGCGCTTCGTGCTGGCGGGATCGGGCCACATCGCGGGCGTGGTCAATCCGCCGGAGCCCGGCAAATATCCGCACTGGACCAACAGCCGCGCGGCCAAGGACCCGGAGGTCTGGCTGAGCAAGGCCGAGCGGCACGAGGGCTCGTGGTGGCCGGACTGGTGCAAGTGGAACGCCCGCCACGCCGGTCTCCTGGTGCCCGCGCGCGTACCCGGCGCCGGCGCCCTGCCCGCCCTCGCCCCCGCGCCCGGAACTTACGTGCTTGAAAAGGCGCGCTAGGGGCCGGATAAAGGGCCATGGCTGACAACATGCGCAAGACCCTGATCCTGACCGGCGCCAGCCGGGGCATCGGGCACGCCACCGTCAAACGGTTCTCCAGCGCGGGCTGGCGGGTGATCACCTGTTCGCGTCACGCTTTCCCCGAGGACTGCCCGTGGGAGGCGGGGCCCGAGGACCACATGCAGATCGATCTGGCCGACACCGAAAACCTGGAAGACCAAATCGACGAGTTGCGGGCCAAGCTGAACGGCGCGCCGCTCAACGCACTGGTCAACAATGCCGGCATTTCGCCCAAGGGCCCCAATGGCGAGCGCCTGGATTCGCTGAACACCGACGTCGACGCGTGGCGCCATGTGTTCCGGGTCAATCTTTTCGCCCCCATCCTGCTGGCGCGCGGGCTGTTCGAGGAACTCAAGATGGCGCCGGGCGCGGTGGTCAACGTCACCTCGATCGCCGGCGGCCGCGTGCATCCCTTCGCCGGCACCGCCTACAGCACGTCGAAGGCCGCCCTGGCCGCGCTGACCCGTGAAATGGCCGCCGACTTCGGCCCGCACGGCATCCGCGTCAACGCCATCGCGCCGGGCGAAATCAAGACCGCCATTCTGTCGCCGGGCACCGAAAAAGAAATGGTGCCCGACATCCCGATGCGTCGCCTCGGCACGCCCGAGGAAGTCGCCAAGACGATCTATTTCCTGTGCTCGGAGCAAGCCAGCTACGTCAACGGCGCCGAAATCCACATCAACGGCGGCCAGCACGTGTGAACATTCGCGGGACGGGGTCGTTTCGCTTAATTTTCTAAGTCAATACCGTCTTCTAACCAATTCTGAGTCCAGCGTTTTCCAGGATTTCCTAGACGGTTCAAGGCGATTTGGACGTCCTCCATGTCGTTAGCGCTATCGCTCGAATCATCGTCCTCCGCAAGCGATGCGAGCGCGGCGCCGTCGAGGCCAATCAGGCGCGTGTCGTCGTCGTTGGCGCCGATGATTTCGTAGAAGTCGCGGGCGCGGCGGTTGGCGGTTCGCACCGCCCACCCGATCGACACAAGACCGCGCTCGGCCGCGATCCGGGCCAGCGCGGCCATCAACTGGCGCGCGATGCCGCGCCGCCGCGCACCTTCGACGACGTAAAGCTCGGCCAGCCACAGGCCCCGCGCCCCAACATCGGAATCGTATAGGTCCTGATACGAGGCGTAACCGACGATGCGCCCGGCGTCCTCGGCGACCAATACATCGAGCGCGCGTCCGGCCGCGATCATGTCGTCGAGAACCTTGCGCGCGTCATAGACATCGGGCGCCAGGCCCTCGTGCGTGCTCAACTTGTTGGCCAGTTCGGCGACCCGCGCCGCGTCGCTTGGCGCCGCGGACCTGATCACGATTCCGCTCATACCGCCCTTTCCTCCGCGCTTCACGGAAACAGCGGTTCCTGTTCCAGGCCGGCGGTCTCGGGCAGGGCGAAGGCCACGTTGAAGTTCTGCACCGCCTGGCCGGCGGCGCCCTTGACCAGGTTGTCGATGGCCGAGATCAGGATGGCGCGGCCGGGCAAGCGGTCCTCGAACACCCCAATCAGACAGTGGTTGGAGCCGCGCACGTGGCGCGTCGCCGGCGCCGCGCCTTGCGGCACCACGCGCACGAACGGCTCGTCCCGGTAGCGCGCGACCAGCGCGTTGCGTAAATCCGCGGCGCTCGCCCCGTTCGCCATCCGCACATAGATCGTCGACAGAATGCCCCGGTTCATCGGCACCAGATGCGGCGTGAAGCTGACCACAACCGGCGCGCCGGCGATGGCGCTGAGCTCCTGCTCCATCTCCGGGCCGTGCCGGTGATGGGCGACGCCGTAGGCGTGCACGCCTTCCGAGACCTCGCCGAACAGCATGGCTTCCTTGGCAGCCCGTCCCGCCCCGGTGACTCCCGACTTGGCGTCGATGATGATATCGGTGGCGTCGATACTCCCGTTCTCGACCAGGGGCGCCAGCGGCAACAGCGCGCCGGTCGGATAACAGCCGGGGCAGGCGACGATGCGCGCGTCCCTGATCCGTTCGCGCGACAGTTCGGTAAGGCCGTACACGGCCTCGGATTGCAGCTCGGGCGCCAGATGCGGATGGCCGTACCAGGACGCATAGGTCTCGACATCGGTGAGCCGAAAATCGGCCGACAGGTCGATGATCTTCAGATGGCCGGGCAACGCCGCCACCACTTCCTGGGTGGTGCCGTGTGGCAGGCAGCAGAACACCGCGTCGAGCCCGGACCAGTCGAGGTCGTCGACGCGCGCCAGTTTGGGCAAGTCAAGGCCGCCCAGATGCGGGAACACGGCGGCGATGTCCTCGCCGGCGCGGCGGTCCGCGGTCAACGCGACGATTTCAAGATTGGGGTGGCGCGCGGCCAGGCGGATGGTCTCGGCCCCGGTATAGCCGCTGGCTCCCAGAATCGCGATCCTTGGCTTGGCGCTCATGGCGGCGATCTCCTCGACAGGTGTTTCCGATAAACCAGGTCCGAACCCGTCGCAAACAAAAAGGGCGCCCCGGCGGGGCGCCCCTGTGTCGAACGGTCGGGTGCCTTTGGGTCAGCGTTTGGAGAACTGGAAGCTTCGGCGCGCCTTCGGCTTGCCGTACTTCTTGCGTTCCACGACGCGGGAATCGCGGGTCAGGAAGCCGCCTTTCTTGAGCGCCACGCGAAGCGCCGGCTCGAACTTGGCCAGCGCCCGGCTGATGCCGTAGCGCACCGCGCCGGCCTGGCCCGACAGGCCACCGCCCGAGACCGTACACCACACGTCGTACTGGCCCTCGCGCTCGACCGCGGCGAAAGGCTGGTTGAGGATCATGCGCAGCACGGGGCGGGCGAAAAACGTTTCCTGGTCGCGCCGGTTGACCGTGACCGTGCCCTTGCCCGGTTTGATCCACACCCGGGCGACCGCGTTCTTGCGCTTGCCGGTGGCGTAGGCGCGACCCTGCGCGTCGATCTCGGGCTCCGGCAGTTCGGCTACCGCGTCCGCCACCACGGCTTCTTCCGTGCTGGCGGCGGCGGCCCCCTCGGTCAGTTCCTTGAGGTCCTCGAGCGTGTGTTTTTCCTCGGCCATCGCTTACGCGATCCTTTTGTTTTTCGGGTTCATCGCGGCCACGTCCAGCACCTCAGGCTGTTGCGCCGCGTGCGGATGCTCGCCGCCGCAATAGACGTGCAGCTTGCGCAGTTGCGCGCGCCCCAGCGGGCCGCGCGGCACCATCCGCTCGACCGCCTTCAAGACCACCCGTTCCGGATGCTTGCCTTCGAGAATCTGGCCGGTGGTGCGGCTCTTGATGCCGCCCGGATGCCCGGTATGCCAGTAAAGCACCCGGCCCGCCTTCTTGTTGCCGGTCAGGTGGATTTTCTCGGCGTTGACCACGATGATGTTGTCGCCGCAATCGATATGCGGCGTGAACATGGGCTTGTGCTTGCCGCGTAAACGGGAGGCGACGATGGCGGCGAGACGGCCGAGCACCACGTCCTCGGCGTCGATCACGTACCATCCCTTGGTCACGTCGGAAGGCTTGGCGCTGTAGGTTTTCATCGGTCCGGACCTGTCGGAGCGACCCGCTGGGCTTTGGCGAGCTTCGCGCGGGTCGGTGCGAAGGCGCGCAGTATCGCCTTTGTCGCCGCGCTGTCAACGGCAAAACCGCTCATCGGCCCAGTACTTTAGGCCTATGGTATTATAATACCACCACGCCTTTTCCGACGGGCTGTACGCGCGCGCGACGCGCCGTATAATCGCTAATCCGACGAACCGGAGGACACGCCATGAGCACCGCGGCGGCCATCGCGCGGCCCAAGCCCGAGCCGATCCTTTTGCGCAGCGACGCCGACGGCGTGGCGACCTTGACGCTCAACCGGCCCGGCGCGCGCAACGCCCTCTCGCGCCCCCTGATCGACGCCTTGCAGGACGAACTCGACGCGATCGGCGACGACCGTTCGGTCAAGGTCGTGGTGTTGGCGGGCAACGGTCCCGGATTTTGCGCCGGCCACGACCTCAAGGAAGTCCGGGCCAATCCCCGGCGCCAGGACCACGCCGAGTTGTTCACCGCGTGCAGCCGCATGATGCTGTCCATCACTCGCTTGCCCAAGCCGGTGATCGCGCGGGTGCACGGCATCGCCACCGCCGCCGGCTGCCAACTCGCCGCCACCTGCGACCTGGCCGTGGCCTCGACCGAGGCACGCTTCGCCACGCCGGGGGTCAATATCGGCCTGTTCTGCTCGACGCCCATGGTCGCGCTGAGCCGCGCCGTGGGCCGCAAGCAGGCGATGGAAATGCTGCTCACCGGCGATATGTTTCCGGCCGAGCACGCGCTGGCCATCGGCCTGGTCAACCGCGTGGTGGCGCCCGACAAACTCGACGAGGAAGTCTACGGCCTGGCCAACCAGATCGCCGGAAAATCGCCGCTGACCCTGGCCATCGGCAAGGAAGCGTTCTATCGCCAGGTTGAGATGGGCCTGGAGGCCGCCTACGCGTACACCAGCGAAGTCGCCGCCGACAACATGATGGCCCGCGACGCCGAGGAAGGCATCGACGCGTTTATCGAAAAACGCGAGCCGGAGTGGCGCGGGGAGTAGGCCTTCGGCGCGCCCTACCTCCGGAACCCGACGTTGGAGGCGCCACCTCGATAACGTCTTGCGTGTCCTTCGACGGCACGACCGATCGGGCCCGAGAAGCCCACTGAATCCGCCCCTTTTTTGGCGCGCAAGTCTTCGGTCGCATGCGCCGTGGAACCCCCTTTGTGTTACCATGATCGCGAACCTGGGGGCGACATCTGGAGAAATCCGCTCGAAACCGGCCGACGGACCGGGGCGCCGCGCAACGCGGTGCCATGACGGCCTCGCCAATCGACGAGACGGCCAGTTTCGCCCACGATCCAGCGGTTCGGACACGCCAACGGAAGGACCTAGCCATGACCGCGTCCCAGGCATTCGAAAAGGATTCGGGGCAACGCCTTCACATTGGCGGCACACACGTAAAGGAGGGTTGGAAAATTCTTAACATCCAGCCCGGCAAGGACGTGGACTTCGTTGGCGACGCGGCCGACCTTTCGCAATTCGATGACGAGACATTCGACGAGGTATACGCCTCCCATGTCATCGAACATCTCGGTTATCAAAAGGAACTGCCCGAGGCCTTCAAGGACATTCACCGCATTCTCAAGCCCGGTGGCGTCTTCCGCATGAGCGTCCCGGACCTTGAAATCTTGTGCAAAATGTTGCTCCACGACGGCGCCGATATCAACGCAAAATTCCTGGTCATGCGCATGATGTTCGGCGGCCAGGTCGACCAACACGACTTTCACAAGGTCGGGTTGACGTGGGATTTCGCGCGGCACTTTTTCGACCAGGCGGGCTTCAAGACGTTCCAGCGGGTGCGGGAGTTCGGCATCTTCGACGATGGCAGTTCGATGAAGATCGGCGAAGTGCCGATCAGCCTAAATGTCGAGGCGGTGAAATAGCGGCGATCGCCCGCCGCGACGGCCAGTCAAGCTTGATCTATCGGCTTGGTTACGTAGGCACCATGTCCGCTCAGGGTCCAGGCTGTTCTCTGACTCGGGGAGCGAGGCCCTACCCCAAAAACCCGCCGCACCACACGGCGCGGCCGAGCACCGAGATCGGGCAGGTTTTCCGGGCGATGTCTAGGGTCAGCGAGGGATAGGCCGGGTTGTCGCAATGCAGGTGGAGGGTGTCGCCGGCCGGGGTGACGCGGCGGAAGGTCCGTTCGCCGGTGTCCAGAAAAACGATGCCGTAAACGCCGGGTTCGTCGATTTCATTGTCGGTGTCGTGCACCAGCACGCACCAACCGTTCTTTATGGTCGGTTCCATGCGGTCGTCGTTGGCGAGGTAGCCGTAACACGGCCCGTCCAGGTCGCCGGCCAGGTTGGCGAGGTATTTGGTCTTGAACGAGATCGGGAAGGCGTTGCGCGGAAACGGCAAGACCTCTCCCGTCTCCGGCGACAGCTTGACGCCGCCCTTGGTGATCAGGCTGTACTCGCGCGCCAGATAGCGCTGGTACGGGTCCGCGATTTCCGCCGCGCCGCCGCCGTTGAGCTCGTCGAGCGATCTGGGACCGCGGCCGTTGATCAACCATTCCAGGGAAACGTTGCTGCGTTTTGCGGCAATCATGCAATCGCGCGGCGGCACCGCGCCTCGCGCGCGCCACGAACTCAAGGTGCCGCGCGCGACCCCCAGATGCGCCGCTAGCGCGCTGTCAGTCTTTGTTTTATGAAGACCGGCAAGTCGGTCGAGGATGGCGGCCGCGTCGCAATTTGGCTCTTGCATCGATTCGCCCGATCGGATAGTTTGTGTATGCGAATTGCAGCGAAGTTAGCGGATCGCATACCCGTTGTACAGGCGATTCGCCGCCGTTCGCGCAAACAGATGAAGAGCGCCGGCCGGAGAAGCGCGGCCCGGCGCCCGTGTCCGCCGTCTTGTCTCGGACACGCAACCGAATTGGGAGGGTCCGACGACATGGCAGAACCCGCCACGCAGGCCACCGGCGACAACCCGCTGGTCTATCTCAAGCACCACAACAACTATTCGGATTCGAAAATCCGCCGCATCCTGCGCGACGTGAAGACCTTCGCCATGGTCGGCGCCAGCACCGTGTGGCGGCGGCCCAGCTTCTACGCGATGAAATATTTGCAGCACAAGGGCTTCCGCATCATCCCCGTCAATCCGGGCCGCGCCGGTGGCGAGGTGCTGGGCGAGACGATCTATGGCAGCCTCGCCGACGTGCCGCACCAGCTCGACATGGTGGACATCTTCCGCACCTCGGAAGAAGCCCTTGAGATCACCAAGGACATCATCGCCAACAAGGACGCCAAGGGCATCAAGGTCCTGTGGATGCAGCTTACGGTGCGCAACGACCCGGCCGCCGAATTGGCCGAGGCGGCGGGCCTGGAAGTCGTCATGGACCGCTGTCCGAAGATCGAGTTCGGCCGCCTGTCGGGCGAGCTGAGTTGGCTCGGTGTCAACTCGCACATCATTTCCGCCAAAACCCTAAGGTCACCCAAAGCATGAGCGTTCGAACAGCCATCGACGACGTCGAATCCAACGTTCCGGGCGGCGAAGAAGGGCCGCATGAATACGGTATCGAGACCCTGGCCGTGCACGCCGGCGCCCGTCCCGACCCCGTGACCGGCGCGCGCTCGACGCCGATCTACCAGACCACCTCGTTCGTCTTCGAGGATTCCGAGCACGCCTCGGAATTGTTCAATCTGCAAACCTTCGGCTACGTCTACTCGCGCATGACCAACCCCACCGTCTCGGTGTTCGAGGAACGGATCGCGCAGCTTGAGGGCGGACGCGGCGCGGTGGCGGCCTCGTCGGGCCATTCCGCGCAGTTCCTGGCCGCGGCCACCCTCATGAGCACCGGCGACGAGTTCATTTCGTCGCGCAACCTGTACGGCGGTTCGGTCACCCAGTTCGGCGTCAGTTTCCCGAAGCTGGGTTGGAAATGCCATTTCGTCGATCCCACCGACCCGGAGAACTTCGAAAAGGCGATGACCGACAAGGTCAAGTTCATCTTCTGCGAGGGACTGGCCAATCCGGGCGGCATCATTCTCGATATCGAACGCATCGCCGAGATCGCCCACAAACACGGCATATTGCTGATCGTCGACAATACCCTGGCCTCGCCCTATCTGATGCGCCCCTTCGAATGGGGCGCCGATCTGGTGGTGCATTCGACCACCAAGTTCATCGGCGGCCACGGCAACACCATGGGCGGCATTCTCATCGAGTCGGGCAATATCGACTGGTTCAAGAACGACAAATATCCCGGCATGTCGGAGCCCGACCCCGCCTATCACAGCCTGACCTTCGCCGAGACCTTCGGCGATTTCGGCTTCACCATGAAGGCGCGCTTCGTGGCGCTGCGCGATTTTGGCTGCACGCTCGGCCCGACCGCGGCGTGGAACCTTCTCCAAGGCGTCGAGACCCTGCCGTTGCGCATGCAGCGTCATTGCGACAACGCCTTGGCCGTGGCCGAATACCTCGAGGCGCACCCGAAGGTGACCTGGGTATCCTATCCAGGCCTGAAATCGAGCAAGTACCGCGAACTGGCCAAGAAGTACCTGCCCAAGGGCTCGGGCGCGGTGTTCACCTTCGGCGTCCAGGGCGGCTTCGATTCCGGGGTCGCGGTGATCGACGCCGTCGAGCTGCATTCGCATCTGGCCAATATCGGCGACACCCGCAGCCTGATCCTGCACCCGGCCTCGACCACCCACCGCCAGCTCACCGAGGAGCAGCAGATCGGCGCCGGCGCCGGCCCCGACGTGGTCCGGCTCTCGGTCGGCATCGAATATGTCGACGATATCATCGCCGACCTCGACCAGGCGCTGGCGCAAATTTGACCTAACGCGACGACAGATCTGCCCGGAACATGGTTTCCGGGCGGATTCATGCGGGAATTCAGCGCCGCTCCCACAACGAAATTTAGAGAAACTACCTGGTTTTGGTGTAATGGCGCGCCCCAACTTGGCGACCGCCACATTCATATTATATCGCTTGGTGGGCATGCCCGGGACCATATGCTGGGCTTGGCCAGCCGGGATCGTGGGCACTTTTGAGCCCGGTACGGGCGGGGCACGGGGAAAGCCTTGTAAGCAGTCCATCGGTCGGCGCTGATCCTGGCCGTTACCCCGCGCGACCGGCGCGAATTTTAAAGGCCCCCGACTTGGCGCGAGACCGGGTCCGGAGGCAACAGACGAGATCGATAACTCATGGCGAAGCTTGACGACGCGACCCGCGCTTATGCCAAGGAAACGCCTTGCGGGAGCCCGGCCGACCTCTACACACCGCGCGCCCGCCGCCTGATCGGCGAGTTGTGCCAAACCTTTCTCGACCCGATTTACGCCACGCCGATCGAGTTACTTTACTCGCGGCGCCATCAAACCAGACTGATGGACAAGCCGGGGATTTTTCAGTACGCGGTCCAGCAGATCGCCATCGCGCAGATTCATGGCACGGCGAAACCGGTGACCGAACGCATGCGCGAGTTGATGGAAATCGTCGATGCCGGCGTGAAGGCGACGATCGAAAAATACGACGCTTACGATTGTCCCACCGTCACGGCCACGGAATTCGGCGCGGTGGCGGCGCGGATCAGGTCCGAGACCAGTCCCGCCGACTCGGTGTTCCATATATACGCGGCCCTGGCCGGCTATTTGGCCGACGTCGATTCGTGGCGCGTTAAGTTCGACCGTCTGACGGCGTTGTTCGACGGCGGCCCGGACACCGAAGACATCAAGTTCCTCGACACCATCCTGTCCGAATTGCTGGCAAGCCCGCCCGCCATTCGCGACCTATTCGGCGAGGCGGAAAGCCTCTACCCGCGAATGCTCGACCTCATCGACCTGTTTCGCGGCGAATATCCGGCCAGCGACCAAGCCGAGCCGTCGCCCACGGCGCTGGCCGTCAACGCGATCATGGCTAAACATGAGATGCCGAAAACCCGCGCCGCGTTGTCGCGGCAGATTCTCCTGAACGTCGCCGGAACGGCGCATTTGACCCCTGGCCCGGCGCTCAACGAACTCGAGACCGCGCGGCTGTTGTTCCACAAGTTGCGGGACCACGACAAGCCCATGGGCGGCGATCGTCTGGAGCAGGTCATCGCGAAACGGATGTCGCGCCAGATGAACCACGATCAGATCGCGCGTATTCTCGAAGGAAAGAAGACGCCGGAGCAGCAAATTCCGATTCTTCTGAAACTGCACGACACCGTCATGGGGTCGGACAACATCAAGTTCATTCACGACAAGATCCGCTACGTCGTCGACGACCGCACTTTCGAACAAGAGTACGTGGCGAACAACAGCGGAATCCGGGCGGTCAAGACGCTAGGCCGGCTGCACAGGGCGTTTCGAAAATCCACCATGTCGGGGACCCGCGAAGCGCATTTCACCGAACGGCTGGCGAAATTGCAGGCCAGGCTACTGCGCGAGCAGTCGGTCTTCGCGCGTCTCGACAAGATGGGCAAGACCGTGCCCGAGAAAGCCGGCAATCTGATCGAGTTGTGCGAGGCCGGCGCGTTTTGCGAAGGCGACAATCTGAACGCCGCGCGCAAGCTGATCGGCCATTATCTGGCCCAGCCGAATTTCAAGGCCGCCCTGCTGGCCGGCGCGGGCGACGGCGAAGGTCTCCTGAAGACCTTCAAGGGGCGCTTGCGCGCGGTCGGCGTCGACGCCGCGCCGATCGCCTAATCCGGTTGCTGCTGGGTCTCGGCCTCGATCCAGTCCAGATAATCGGCATTGCCGGCGACGATCGGCAGCGCCACGATGCACGGACAATCGTAGGAATGCATGGCGCGGACCTTGGCGATCAGAGCGTCCATGTTGGCCTTGCGGGTTTTGACCACCACCACCGCCTCGTCCGCTTCCTCGATCGCGCCCCGCCACCAATAGATCGAGCGCATCCCGTCCACGACATTGGCGCAGGCCGCCAGACGCGCCTCGACCAGCGCCCGTCCCACGGCCAGCGCCTCGTCGCGGTCGGCGGCGGTGATGTAAACGAACAACGCTTCGGTCACGGTAACCTCCCTCACCCGGGTTCGGCCAGGGCCTGTCCCATGACATCGTGATCGGTGGCGCTGAAGCTGACGAAAAGAACGCGCTCGGGCGAACCCGACGCCGCCGCCAGGAAGTCGCGCGCCGTGGCCACCGCGATGCGCGCGGCGCGGGCGCGGGGAAAGCCGTAGATGCCCGTCGATATGGCGGGAAAGGCGATGCTTCGGATGCCCTTATCAGCGGCCAGGGCGAGACAGGACCGGTAACAGCTCCCTAACAAGCGCTCCTCGCCATCGCCGCCGCCGCGCCACACCGGCCCCGCCGTGTGAATTACCCAGTCCGCGGGCAGGTCGTGGCCGCCGGTGATGCGCGCCTCGCCGGTGGGGCAGCCGCCGATGCACCGGCATTCGGCGTCGATACCGGGGCCCGCCGCGCGGCGTATCGCGCCGTCGACCCCGCCGCCCGGTCGCAAGTCTTCGTTGGCCGCGTTGACGATGGCCTCGACCGTAAGTTTGGTGATATCGCCCCGCACCGTCTCGATGCGGGCGTTCGACGCGTCATTCGGCAAGGGCTCCCCCGTTCCCGGCGCGCGCCGCTCCCTCGGTCCGCTCAGTTCGCCTCGGGCGTCCCCTTGGAGCGCCAGTCCAGGGCCAGCTTGCGCGCCGTTTCGACCTGGTTGGACGACATCTGTTGCCCGGCGGCGTCGCGCGCCCGCGCCGCGTTGGCGTGCCCGTGCGCCGCCGCCACGTCGTACCAGGCATAGGCCTTGATGGGATCGCGTTTGAGACCGCGGCCCTTGAGATAGAGCGTCGCCAGCAGGGTTTGCGCCACCGTGTCGCCCTTGGCCGCGGCCAGGCCATACCAGCGCGCCGCCTCGCCGTGGTGGTCGCGCATGGCCTCCATGTGGCCGAGGAACAGTTGCGCGGCGACCTCGCCGCGCTGGGCCAGTGGCAGCCATTTGGCCTGCGCCGCCGCGAACTCGCCACGCTGTAGCGCCTTCCACGGATCCATCTCGGAACCCGCGAAAACCGGTGTCGCGCCGGCCACTAACAGCGATAAGATCATCAGAATTCGTAACATCATGGCCGTAACCTACCGTACCCAAGAAATAAATTCCAGTTCGTTATAAACTCGCCGGGCGATCGCAAACGGGAGGAAAGACCATGTCGAACACAACCGTCGATATCGGCGTGGCGCGCCAGATCGGTAGCTACAGCGACGCCGTCGCGGTGGCGGCCAACGCGCGCTGGTTGTTCACCTCGGGCACGCCGGGGCTGGCCCTCGACGGCGCCCTGCCCGACGACATCGCGGGGCAGGCGGAACTGGCGTGGGGCCACATCGTCGCCATGCTGAAGCAGGCCGACATGACCGTCGCGGATCTCGTCAAGGTCACCCATTATCTGCTGCGCGCGGACGACATCGCCGCCTATGTCGCGGTCCGTTCCCGCTTTCTCGGCGACGCCAGGCCGGCGTCGATGCTACTGATCGTCCCCGAGCTGGTACGGCCCGAATTCCTGTTGGAAATAGAGGCCTACGCGGCGCGCTCTTAAATCTCTTTTCGATTCGCCGGGCGCGCCGCCGCGATCGCCTTGGGGCTAGGCCAAGTGTAACGAATCGCCGGCGCGCTGGTGCCGTCGGCGCCCGTGCGCGGCGCGCGTTCCACCCATCGGCCGCCCAACGATTCATAGGTCGCGCGGGCCGCCCGGTTGACCTCGTAGGCCCAGAGATAGAGTGGCGCCGCTGGGCTGACGGCGGCGATGCGCCGAGCCAATGTCTCCATCAAACGCGTGGCGAGGCGCCGGCGCTTGTGGGACGGCAAGACGTGAAGATTGTCGATGAGCGCGCCCCAGCACGGATCCTTGTCGGGAAAGGCGCAGGCAAAGGCCACCACCGCCGCGCCGTCGCGCGCCACCACGACCAGCGGTGGCGGCGTCTCGGTGAAGCGCGCGCGCCACAGGCGTTCGCGCTCCGCCTCGATCGGCCCGTCGAGATAGGTGTCGCCCAGAATCCCGCGATAGGTCGCGCGCCAACTCTCGGCGTGCACCGCCGCGATCGCCGCGGCGTCGCCGGCGCCCGCGTTCCCGATGACGATCTCCGGTTCCATGCGGGGAAAATAACAGCGGCCCTGGCGCGACCCAAATCATTTCGTGACACCCACATCGGCCCTCCGCGCGGGTCCGGCACGGCGAACTTGGTTGCGGTTTCGCCGCCGCCATTGCGTTATACCAAAGCCTACTGACTGAGACTCATTTAGGGGATTCCCAAACGGTTTAAATTCTGAATCGATGGTGTGAACTGAGTCGGAGGTTCGCCATGGGTAGA
>Ga0114949_10000405_pt1 | contig 22623 bp, 13 predicted proteins | sample N074metaG_FD_83505 | JGI IMG/M metagenome (GOLD analysis project Ga0114949, IMG submission 83505) | Deep subsurface microbial communities from Kermadec Trench to uncover new lineages of life (NeLLi) - N074 metaG | ecosystem: Environmental > Aquatic > Marine > Ocean trench > Sediment | place...
GCACCGGCGTCGGCCCGATTGCCAATGTCAACGATGCGCCCACGGGTGCCGTGACGATCAGTGGCACAGCCACCGAGGACCAGCTGCTGACCGCGGCCAACAGCCTCGCCGATGACGACGGCCTGGGCGCAATCAGTTACCAGTGGCAGCGTAATGGTGTGGATATTGCCGCTGCCACCGCCAGTACCTATACCCTGACCCAGGCCGATGTCGGTAGCACGATTACCGTCGATGCCGAATACACCGATGCTGAAGGCACGGCGGAGTCGGTCGCCAGCACCGGCGTCGGCCCGATTGCCAATGTCAACGATACGCCCACGGGTGCGGTAACGATTAGCGGTACTCCCGCCGAGGATGCAGTGCTGACGGCGGCCAATACCCTGGCCGATGAAGACGGTCTGGGCACCATCAGCTACCAGTGGCAGCGCGATGGGGTGGATATTGGCGGCGCTACCGGGGGTACTTACACCCTGACCCAGACCGATGTCGGGACCACCACTACGGTAGATGCCAGTTACAGCGACGGTGAAGGCACGTCGGAACTGGTCAGCAGCGCCGGTGTCGGCCCGATCGCCAATGTCAACGACGCCCCCACAGGGACTGTGAGTATTGGCGGCACTCCTGCCGAAGACCAGGTTCTCACTGCATCCAATACCCTGGCCGATGAAGACGGCCTCGGCACAATCAGCTACCAGTGGCAGCGCGATGGGGTGGATATTGGCGGCGCTACTACCGCTACCTACACCCTGACCCAGACCGATGTCGGGACCACCATTACCGTCGATGCCGCGTATATCGACGGCGAAGGCACTGCGGAGTCGATCTCCAGTGCCGGTGTCGGCCCGATTGCCAATATCAACGATGCGCCGGGCGGTTCTGTCGTGATTACCGGCACCTTGATCCAGGACCAGGTGCTGACTGCGGATACCACTGCCATCACTGATGAAGATGGCCTGGGTAGCTTTAACTACCAATGGCAGCGCGATGGGGTGGATATTGCCGGTGCCACGGGCAGCACCTACACCCTGACCCAGACCGATGTGGGTACGACCATTACGGTCGATACCGCGTATACCGATGCCGAAGGCACGGCAGAGTCGGTGTCCAGTGCGCCGGCGGGCCCGGTTGCCAACCTCAACGATGCACCCACCGGAACGGTAACCATCAGCGGTACCCCCCCCGAATACCAGATCCTGACCGCGGCCAATACCCTGGCCGATGACGACGGCCTCGGGGTCATCAATTACCAGTGGCAGCGCGACGGGGTGGATATTGCCGGTGCCACGGCCAACACCTACACCCTGACCCAGACCGATGTGGGTACGACGATTACCGTCGATGCCGCGTATACCGATGGTGATGGCGCCGCGGAGTCGGTCGCCAGTGCGCCGGTGGGCCCGATTGCCAACCTCAACGATGCACCCACCGGGACGGTGACCATCAGTGGCACCTCCACCGAAGACCAGGTTCTGACCGCGACCAACACCCTGGCCGATAACGACGGGCTCGGGGCCATCAGCTACCAGTGGCAGCGCGACGGTGTGGATATTGTCGGTGCCACCGCCAATACTTATACAATGGCCCAGACCGATGTGGGTACAACCATTACGGTCGATGCCGGCTATACCGATGGGCAGAGCACGGCGGAGTCGGTCTCCAGTACCGGTGTGGGTCCGATTGCCAATGTCAATGATACGCCCACCGGAACTGTAACCATCAGCGGTACCCCCACCGAAGACCAGATCCTGACCGCGACCAACAACCTGGCCGATGATGACGGCCTCGGGGCCATCAGCTACCAGTGGCAGCGCAATGGTGTGGATATTGCCGGCGCCACAGCCAGTACCTATACCCTGGCCCAAACCGATGTGGGTACGGCCATCAGGGTCAATGCCACCTATACCGATGGTACAGGCACCGCGGAGTCGGTCTCCAGTGGCCCGGTAATCGCTGTGGAGAACGAGGGCCTGAACACCGGGCTTGCACAGTTCCTGACTGATAGTAAAACAGCTGAGGCTGTAGCTGCTGATCTTTCTCCCGGGCCCGCAGATGGTCCTGAGGAGGCTGATAGCAGAACTGAGGCAGCAAGCGCGGAGGAGCCCGGGCAAGCGGAGTCAGAGGAACGGGTGGCTGAGGAGGCACAGACAGAAAGTGACGCCCTGGGTGCAGAACAGCGGCTATTGACGCAGACCATGGGTACATTCAATGGGCCTATGTTTACCTATACGCCGCCAGTACCGGGCAGCATCTCTTTCAGTATTGATACAACACTGGAATCGGGGGAATTCGCGCGCATCCAGGCAACTAATGACACTGATTATTCCGATACCACAGTGGTCACTGCGGTAAATACTGAAGAAGCCTCATTCGAACGCTTGCGGCAGCTATTTAGCACCACCAGTGAAGTAGATTTTTGGCTTGGTTCCGAGGGTTTTGTTAGCGGAATCGATCATTTGCAGAGCGAAGTGCTCGAAGAGTCGCAGCTGAACAAATTGGTGGTAGGTAGCGGGTTCGCCGTAACCGGCGGACTGTCGGTAGGTTACATACTCTGGATCGCCCGTAGCGGAGCCTTGTTGAGCACTGTGCTTTCCTCAATGCCCGCCTGGCGATTTATCGATCCCTTCCCGGTGCTCGCCAGGGCAAGCGGAAGTATGGCGGGCGATGAAGAGGAGGACACGGAGTCCCTGGAATCTATTGCCAGCAATTCATCTGGCGGTGACGATCCGGCGAAGGATGCCGAATCAGAATCAGAGTCAGAATCAGAATACGACGGAGAGGCTGATGTTTAGTCGCTTCTTTACAGGCTGGAGCGCTACCGCGCGCATTGCGCTGGGGCAAACCAGCTTGCTGCTAACACTATTGCTGGTGGCATCCTTTTTCGAACTGATTCCAGATCGGAACTCCGCGATACTCGATGGACGCGCGACAATAGCGGAAATGGCAACCCTCAATACTTCGATACTGGTTACGCGGGGTGACCTGCGCCGCATGGACGCCCTTCTACAGCTGTTGGTTGCTCGTCAAGAGGATCTTCTGTCCGCGGCCGTAATCAAGATTAATGGGGCTAAAGTTTCCGTTGTAGGGGATCATTCCATCGAAGAAATGGCTACGGATGCCGGACCTGCACCGGGCCGTATCACTGTACCTATATGGGCGGGTGAAAAAGAATGGGGACGGGTGGAATTGCAGTTCGAACCGCTACTCCCCGGTGGCTGGCAGCGCTTTTTCTACCACCCGCTGGTACAACTGGTGGCTTTCGTCACCATACTTGGTTTCATGATTTTCTACGTTTACCTGAGCCGAATGCTAAAACTGCTGGACCCTTCCCAGGCTATTCCGGATCGCGTACGTACCGCATTTGATACCCTGGCGGAAGGTTTACTGGTGCTTGATGCCAGGCAAAATATTGTACTGTCCAACAGCGCGTTCGCGAAAATCGTCAACCAACCCGCAGAGGACTTGATAGGTCGTCAGATAGCAGATTTTTCCTGGGACTTCCCCGATGACTCACCATTTGGTGCCGGCAGCACACCCTGGGGGCTGGCACTGGAATCATCATCAGTGCAGATTGGCGACCGGGTACACATGCAAACGCCCGACAAGGGCAACCTGACCTTCATGACCAATTCCTCCCCGGTCATGGCCGGGCCCCATTCCACCGTGGGTGTGCTGGTGAGCTTTGACGACATAAGCGAACTAATGGACATAGAAGTTGAACTACGCAAATCGAAGGAAGAGGCAGAAACCGCCAACCGTGCGAAGAGCGATTTCCTGGCCAATATGAGCCATGAAATTCGCACGCCGATGAACGCGATAATGGGTTTCACCGAAGTGTTGAAGCGGGGATATGGCAAGAACCGCAATAGTAATCGCAAGCACCTGGATACAATCTCCAGAAGCAGTTCCCACCTGCTGGGCCTGATTAATGACGTACTTGATCTGTCCAAGGTGGAAGCCGGGCAGATGGAAATTGAGATGATTCCCTGCGTCGTGCATAAATTAGTCAGGGAAGTGATAGAGATCATGCAGGTCAAAGCCAGCCAGAAAAATCTTTATCTCAGGTTTGAACCCGACGGCCCACTGCCGGCAGAGATACTGTCTGACCCTGCCAAGCTGCGACAAATACTCACCAACCTGGTGGGCAATGCCATCAAATTTACTGAACGCGGCGGAGTGACCGTGGTGACCCGCGTGGATCGGCAGGGTGAGAATTCCATGCTCGTCATGGATGTTGTAGACACAGGAATCGGCATGACACCAGAGCAAGCTGATAGCGTGTTTGAGGCCTTTCGCCAGGCCGATAGTTCCATTACTCGCAGGTTTGGGGGTACGGGTTTGGGGCTCACCATCAGTAAGCGCTTCGCTCAGGGACTGGGGGGTGACATTGCAATTAGTAGTAAACCCGGCAAGGGAAGTGTCTTTTCCACCACCATCCCGTTGGGTTCGCTGGCTGAGGCGGAATGGCTGGAGCCTGAGCAGATTCTGACTATAGATGAAGTGGAGAGCACTTCTGCGGAGGTGTCCTGGATATTTCCCGCCTCGCGCGTGCTGGTGGTGGATGACGGCGAGGAGAACCGGGAATTATTGCAGCTTGTGCTGGAAGATTTTGGGCTAGAGGTCGGCATCGCAGAAAATGGCAAGTCTGCCCTGGATTTGGCAACATCCTTCGACATCATTCTCATGGATGTACAAATGCCAGTCATGGACGGTTACACATCAGTCAAAATCATGCGCGAACGCGGGCTCACCCAGCCGGTGGTAGCTCTGACAGCCGAGGCGATGGATGGAACTGAGCAGCGGTGTCTCGACGCCGGTTACAGTCGCTACCTGTCTAAACCTATTGATATCGACCGGCTGATGGCGTTGTTGGCGGCTGAATTGGGAGCCGTGCGAGACACGAGTACACCTCAGTCTGAAGGAGAAGTCACCGCTGGTACAGATTCGGCATTAGCGAGTGACACGGCGATCTTCACAGCCATGCCAGACGTGGTTGAGTCATCGCTGAGCGGTCGCAGCTCGCGATTCCAGGACATCGTGACCAAATTCGTGGCCAAGTTGGGGCTACAGCTACAGCACATGGAGCGGGCCCTGGAACAGGGTGACTTCGCCGAACTCGCCAGTTTGGCCCACTGGTTAAAGGGCTCGGCCGGAAGTGTTGGTTTTGACACCTTTACCCAGCCCGCAGCCAATCTGGAAACCTCTGCTCACAACGAAGATTTAACGGCAGCCCGTCGATCCATGGACTCCATCAAGGAGATGAACCGGCGCATTGTCTTGCCTGAGCCGGATAGCATTGGGGCGGAGGACAAGTGTACAATTCACTCATCATGAAGCCTACTGAACTGCCGCAAGCCTCTTCAGAAAATGAGCTGACGCTACAACCCGAACGGCTCCTCGAAGCTACCATCATGATGGTAGATGACGAGCCGTTAATGCTCGAAGTTCTCGAGTTGTACCTGTACGAAGAGGGTTATCGGAATTTTATCCCCGTTGATCAATCCAAACAGGCGATCAGCATACTGCTACGCGAGAAGCCCGATGTTGTATTTCTCGATATCAAAATGCCTGAAGTGGACGGGTTTGAGATATTGCAGGCGATACGTTCCGACCCGGCTACAGAACATCTTGCAGTTATCGTCTTGACCTCCGATACCGACGCGGCGACCAAGCTGAAAGCACTGGAACTGGGCGCCACGGATTTTCTCGAGAAGCCCATCGACTCAAGTGAGTTGGCCCTGCGCCTGCGCAATACACTAACAGCGAAGGCCTATCAGGACAAGTTGGCTTACTACGATGGTCTAACTGCCTTGCCCAACCGGACCCTGTTTCTCCAGCGCCTGGATGCGGCAGTTGAACATGCCCGGAGCGCCGGGTCTGGTCTATCACTAATGATCCTTTCAATGGATCGATTTCAAAACGTTAACGCCAGTCTGGGACCCCTGGTCGGAGATTTTATTCTAAAACAAGCGGCGGCGCGCTTGAGGAAAGTGGCTCGGGAATTGGCGGAGATGTGTTATATAGGCCAGGAGGAACGTTACAGGGTCCTGGCGAGAATAGCAGGTGACGAGTTCTCAATCTTTCTGCCAGGCCTGTTGGATGACAGAGAGATCAAAGAAGTCAGTAAACGGATTCTGGCGGTAATGAGAGATGTCTTTGTGTTCGAAGACAACGAGATATACTCGACGGTGAGCATAGGCATCAGCCGCTTTCCCACTGATAGCAGTGAGGCCGATTCGTTGGTCAAACACGCCGGCGCCGCCAACAAATTGGCAAAGCGGGAGGGGCGTAATAACTACCAATTCTATCCCTCGGAAATGACCGCGCAGGTCAATGAGCAGCAGCGCCTGGAGGCAGACTTGCACCACGCTCTGGAGCGGCAGGAGTTACAACTGCATTACCAACCGCAAATCGACGCGAGGACTGGCGATGTAATCGGGATGGAAAGCCTGATTCGGTGGAACCATCCAGAGCGCGGTCTGGTGCCGCCGTTGCAGTTTATTCCGCTGGCAGAAGAAAACGGGCTGATCATTCCCATTGGCAAGTGGGTGATCAGGGAAGCCTGTCGCCAGACCCGGGCCTGGCAGATCGAGGGCCTGGATAAGCTGAAGGTTTCAGTAAATGTTTCTGCACGCCAATTCAGGCTACATGGCCTCGCCCAGCTTATCGAAGAAGCCTGTGCCGACGGCGAACTTGACCCCGGGTGCCTGGTGATTGAGATGACGGAAGGCGTGGTAATGGAGGACATTGAAGCAACCGCTGCGTTATTGCACGAGATTAAGGAGATCGGCGTTTCCGTTTCGGTAGATGATTTCGGCACCGGTTACTCTTCACTGGCCTACCTGAAGCGCTTTCCCATAGACGAACTTAAAATTGACCGTTCTTTCATCAATGAGATTCCGGCCAATGACGATGACTCCGCTATTGTCAGAGCCGTGATCGCCATGTCTCATTCGCTGGAGTTGAATGTCGTGGCAGAAGGGGTGGAAAACAAGGAACAACTGAATTTCCTGCGCAACCTGAACTGCAATACGCTACAGGGATACTTTTTCTCCCCGGCATTGCCTCAACAGGAGTTCAGCGAATTCGTAAAACGCAAACGGGCTGGCGTGACTTCCAGCTGACAGCCCAAACCTGTGCTGTCCAACCACCAGGCAGCGCCACCAGCTTTATCGATGCGGACCAGTTTTTGACGGCACAGAACACCGAAGATGCGTTGGAGGGTGCGGTGGCATTTTTTGAGAAACCTGCAGCGGAGTTCAAGGGGAATTGAGCAATTTTTGGGCTCGCGCCGGCTACCCGGTCTGCATGCTGTGTGCCATGACCGGCGCCTGGTTCGCGTTGGAGAGCGGCATCAGCCCCTTCGCCACCTTCACTATCGTCAGCGCCATCAGCCTGCTGTTCGTAATCAACGGGGAGTTTCTACAGCGGTTTAACGAGAACTGGCGTCCAACACTGAAGGAAAACTGGTACCCGGATGGTGTGACACTCATCATCAATAATTTTTTGCTGCAAAGCCCGGTGGTGCAGTTAATGATATCCGCGCTGGCCATGAAACTCGCCGGCGGCGGCCTGCAGGTGTGGCCGAACAACTGGCCGCTGCTAATCCAGATGCCACTGGCGTTGGTACTGGGGGAGCTCGGTGCCTACTGGTGGCATCGGGCCAGTCACGAATGGCCCTTGTTGTGGCGATTTCACAAGATACACCACAGCCCGGGCCGGCTGTACTGGCTCAACGCCACCAAGTTTCACTACCTAGACGTGACAATCCTGCAGAGTTTTACGGTGTTACCGGTATTGATCCTCGGCGCCAACGAAACCACGGTCCTGTTCATCACCCTGTTCTCAATTTTTCACGGCTACTGGCAACATGGCAACACCCGGCAAAACCTGGGTTTCCTCAACTACCTTTTCTCCAACGCAGAGCTACATCGTTGGCATCACAATGAGCGGATTGCGTTGGCAAATCACAACTACGGCAGCAACCTGATCGTCTGGGACCTGGTGTTCAGCACCTTCTTCTGGCCGGAGCGTGGCCACGGCACCTCGGGTACCGTGGGAATTACCGATATCGGCATTGAAGACCACGAATACCCGATCGACCCCTTCCGCCAACTGCTACAGCCCTTCACGCGCCGGGGCTAGCCCATCGAGTGACTCAGCTGGACGCTGTCACCAACCAGATCGCTCCGGGCAGGTGCAGGGTGCCATCCTTAAAGAATGGCGCCAGCGCATTGGTTACCGCCGCTGCCACCTTCTCCCGGGTGGCCTCATCCTGCTCCGCAATAAGACCCGCAATCGGGCCAATCTGCATCAGGTCGCTGGCGTTTTCCTCGAGGCTGGGAAATTCACCGAATTGCATGGTGATATCCCGCGGCGCCAGCTCAATATCCACAAAGCCACTGGCAGACAGAATTGACCGGACCCGGTCCGGATCTGCAAAGGCAAAGGGGCCGGGGGCGTGGGGATCCGGTTTCGGTGGCGCCGGTATGTGCTCAAAAGCAGCCTGCAGCGGCTGCAATACCCAGTCATTCTTCTGCACATTCTGCCAGCAGCAAAAGGCCAGCCTCGCGCCAGGTTGCAGGGCTGAATGAATGTTGCTGAAAGCAGCGACGGGATCTTCGAAGAACATCACACCAAATCGCGAGAACACCAGGTCAAAACTGTTGGCCTCGAATGGGTAACTGGCGGCATCGGCCTCGACAAAATCCACGGCCGCATGATCTGCCGATAGTGCTTCACTGCGGTTGCGCGCCACCTCCAGCAGGGGGCCGGAAATATCCACCCCCATCACACTGGCGTTCGCGCCCAGCCGCGCAGCCAATTCCCGGCTCTGGCTGCCACCGCCACAACCCACGTCCAGCGCGCGGGTACGTCCTTCAATGTCTGCATGGTCCAGCAATAGCTGTGCAACCGGCTTAAGCAGCCGCGACATCATGTCATTACGTCGCGCCCAACGCTCACCCGTCTCGCCGTTCCAGTATTCGATCTGTGCTTGGTTGCTCATCTCAGGCGGCCTCTACTTCCGTCAGGGAATTGGCAGGATCCTCTGTTTCCCAGTAACCACGCAGTGATAGCAGCTTACCCTCATCGTTGACGTGGTAACAAAATATGCCGGTAACCAGCTGTACGTACTTCTTGCCAGGTTCGCCGGGGAATTCTGTGGTGATAGTGATGCGGTTGGCACACTCGTTGCCGGCGGCGTAGGAGTGATGAATCTCGATGCTGATGTTGGCCGGGGCGATAAAATTATCCCAGAAGGCCTCCCGGGCGGCAGCTCCCCGGTGCCCCTCGCCCGCAGGGTCGATCATGGAGACACCTATCGGGTCTTCAATAATGGCATCCTCGGCATAGAGACCCAGCCAACCCTCCTTATTATGGGTCTGTACGTATTCGCGGGATAACAGCGCGGCGCGACGGGCGGGGTGTTCATCTTCAAACATGGCAGCCTCCTGGCTTGCAGTAAAATACGCACCTTGGCACTCAACTCGCAGCGCCGGGTAATCGACTTATAGTGTAGACCTGATTGATCGGGCAACCAGTTCGATCCAGTGAACCACGGGGGTTTCTGTACCCGCACCCAGGTGCATCTGGCAGCCAATATTGGCCGTCACAATCTGTTGCGGGTGACTGGCCTCCAGCGCGGCGAGTTTGCGCTCACGCAGTGCCTTGGCTATAGCGGGCTGAAACAGGGCATTGGTTCCCGCCGACCCGCAACACAAATGGGCGTCGACAATGGCGGGCAGTTCCAGGCCCAGGCGGTTCAGCACCGCACGCGTTACCCCGTCCAGTTTCTGGCCGTGCTGGGCGGTACAGGGGCAGTGCCAGCTGATGCGGCCCGCGTTATGGAGCTGCAGGGCTTCCAGCTCCTCCTTATTGAGAACTTCCGCTATATCCTTCAGCAGAGACACTATTTTCTCGGCACGTTGTGCATACCTGGGATCGTGTTTTAACAGTGATCCATAGTCCTGTACAAAATTGCTGCAACCGCTGGCGGTCATCACAATGGCCTCGGCGCCTTTTTCGACAAGAGGCCACCAGGCATCGATATTGCTGCGGGCAAAGTCCAGGCCCTCCTGTTGGGCAGTGAGGTGATAACTCATGGCACCGCAACAAGATTCCGCAGCCACGGTGATCGCCTCAATACCCAGTTTATCCAGCACCAGTGTCGCGGCGGCGTTTGTGGCGGGTGACAGACCCGGTTGTACACAACCCTGTACCAGTATGACCTTGCGGGTGTGCTGACCTACAGCGACAGAGATAGCTTTTCCCCGTACCGGCACATGCTCGCGCAGAAACCCGGGCAGCAGGAACCGAAACACCTGGCCGAGGCCAAGCAAGGGTGTGAAGCGGCGGCGATAGGGCATGATCCGGCGCAACAACCAGCGCACACCCCTGCTCACCGGCGAGCGCGGCACTCTTTGCTCTACTTCAGCACGGCCAATATCCAGCAGGCGATGATAATTTACACCCGAGGGACAGGTGGTTTCACAGGACTGGCACGACAGGCAGCGATCCAGGTGGGTGCGGGTAACGGCGGTGACCGCCTCGCCCTCCAACATGGCCTTGATCAGGTAGATGCGGCCGCGTGGGCTGTCCAACTCGTTGCCCAGCACCTGGTATGTCGGGCAAGTTGCTAGGCAAAAGCCGCAGTGCACACAGGCCCGCAGAATACTGTCTGCCTCTTTGCCGCGATCCGTGGCCAGGAATTCAGTCGGCAGGAAGGTCTGCATCAGCTCGTCCCACCGCGGAAAATACCCTGTGGATCAAAGGCTTTCCGAAGACGCTGCTCAATCTCGCCACGCACACCAAGAGCCGGGAACACTTGCTGTAAATCCACAGCAGACGCTGACGTGGGCTCCCGATCAACACTCCAGACAAGGCCGCCATTCCAGTCGGCCAACCAGTCGCCACCGGTTTCCGGCTCCACCGCAAGCTGCTCTCTGTAGTTGCGCCAGCGGGGTACTCCCCAGGGAAATCGCCATTGCTGTAAATCAGTCCACCAGCCTGAGCTGTCTCGCTCACCACCGAGCTGCTGGCGAAGACGCAGCAAGGTTCCCTCGCGCCCGCAGAAGCGCAGGTGCAATTGTCCCCGGTAATAACTGGCGCCGGTCAGGGGTTCAGCGGCGACCATCAGCTGATTAGTGAAGGCGACCGCATTCGGCAATCCGGGCTTCTCAAACACGAGCATGAGTTGAGCCTCGGCGACCGGCAGCACTCGCAGGGAAATTTCCAGCAACAAGCCCAAGCTGCCACGTGAACCTACCAGCAGTCGGGGCAGGTCATAGCCCGCCACATTCTTCATCACCTGGCCGCCAAACTTCAGATCATCGCCAAGACCATTGATCATGCGCACACCGAGAACAAAATCCCTGATCGCGCCGGTGAAAGGTCTGGAGGAGCCTGACAGCCCCATGGCGATGGCGCCACCAATGGTGGCGTCTGCAGATAACCGTGGCAGTTCCACGCCCGGCTTTTGACCCTCCGACCCCAACATCGATTCCAGTTCACTCAATCTCGTTCCGCTGCGCACCGTTACCACCATTTCGGTGGGCTCATAGCTGACAATGCCGGTGTGCTCCCGGGTGCTCAAAGCTTCGGCGATAACCGTCGGCCGGTAAGCCGAATAACTACCACTGCCCGCTATGGCAAGCCGCTCACCGCGGTCGCGGGCATCGCGTATGCTAGCCTGCAGTTGTTCGGTACGATCAGTCATGTCGCGGCCGGATTGCCCGGTACTCCTGACAGCGCTTCAGGGTGGGAATGGTCTTGCCCGGGTTGAGCAGCCCCTGATCATCGAATGCGGCCTTGACCCTGCGGAACTGATCGAGTTCGGCGTCGGTGAATTGGCTCGCCATCTGGTTGATCTTTTCCCGCCCTACCCCGTGCTCACCGGTGATGGTGCCACCAACGGCAAGACATTTTTCCAGAATCAAACCGCCAAACTCCTCCGCACTTTCCAGCGCGCCGGGGATATTGGCATCGAACAGAATCAGCGGGTGCAGGTTGCCATCACCCGCGTGAAATACATTGGCCACGCGCATATCGAATTGTCGGGATGTGTCACTGATCCAGTTCAGCACCTCGGCAATCGCCTTGCGCGGTATAGTGCCATCCATGCAGTAGTAGTCCGGGGCAAGTCGACCCACCGCGGGAAAAGCATTCTTGCGCCCTCGCCAGAACAGCTCTCGCTCGCTTGCGTCCTCCGCCCTGCGCACCTGGAAAGCACCGGCTTCACGCATCAGTGTTTCTGCCAGGGCCAGTTCTGTTTCTACCTCGCTGGCACAACCGTCCAACTCTATTAACAGGATCGCTTCTGCATCCCTGGGATAACCGGCCCGAACAAAGTCCTCGGCGGCGGTCAGCGCCAGCTTGTCCATCATCTCCAGGCCCGCGGGAACAATCCCCGCCGCAATAACCGCCGCCACTGCATGACTGGCAGCCTCCACCGACGCAAAGGCGCAGAGCAGTATTTCGACGCGGGGCGGGACTATCTTCAGGCTAACAGTGACTTCCACCACCACTGCCAGCATGCCCTCCGACCCCACCATCAAGGGCAGTAGGTCCAGCGAGCCGGCATGCCCGTCCACCTCCACTATTTCACCCTCTACCGTAAGCAGTTTCAGTTGCTCGATATTGTGTACGGTGAGGCCGTATTTCAAGCAGTGCACGCCACCGGCATTCTCTGCTACATTGCCGCCGATTGAGCAGGCAATTTGCGAGGAAGGGTCGGGCGCATAATAGAGCCCGTGGCAAGCGGCGGCTTCCGAGATTGCCAGGTTGCGCACCCCCGGTTGCACCCGGGCGCGGCGGTTATCCGGATCAATTTCCAGGATCTGGTCCATCTTGCTCAATACCAGCAACACCCCCTGTGCACAGGGCAGCGCTCCCCCGGAAAGCCCAGTACCCGCCCCCCGGGTCACCACCGGCACCCGCAGCCCATGACACACGCGCATGATCGCCTGTACCTGTTCTACAGAATCCGGCAAAACGGTGAGCAGTGGTAGTTGCTGATAGCTGGAGAGGCCATCACACTCAAAGGGTCGCTGTTGCTCTTCGCTAGCCAGAATGGACCGCCCGGGCAACACGGCACGCAACTGGTCCAGCAGCGCCTCCCGGTCCGTTACTGGCAGCGCATCGTCCAATTGGGGATTGTGGGTGCCACTCATGGGTCTAGTGTAGTGTCCTGTATTGTATCTAGTGTACTGCATCACATGAACGGTGCAGTACACTCCGGTGCAACACTCTCCCGCAAGCCATTTCGTGGGGACTGGCCGGGGCGCGAACCTGCTTTCTAAGGGTTCGGGCTGTACCAGATGGGAGAGGTATAGGCCCGGTCCTGGACGATCTTGTCGACATGGTCAGGCATATCATCGCCAAATACTTTCCGGTCAAAGGTCTGCCAGGAGGGCGTGGGTATTTCCAGTAGCCGGATGTAATAGAACGCCCGCTGAGCCGGATCAAAATCCGGGTCATGCCACAGGGTACTCAGGGAAACCGATCCAATAGCATTGGTGTACGTGGCGCTGTCCAGGTCAACCGTATTACCCACCGGCTTCACCTTGCCGTTGCGCCTGATTGTACGACCCTGGGATACAGCCACGTTATACACTTTCTCCCGGGGCTGGCCGTCTTTCCCAAGCCAGCCTTTAACCACCTGCATGCGGTCGAGGTTGGCACCATCGGGATCCTTCAGGGCTGTGAGCATAAAAACAGGTGAGCTGCCTTCGCCACCATTCCCCAGGTCACCGCCCATGGGCACACCCTTGCTGTATCCAATAGCTGCCATTTGCGGGCTATGCAGATCTGCCTCGGTAAAATCCCATCCCCCGAACACCCTGACCAGCGGCCGGGTACCTGTTGTCGCATAGACTTCTTTTCTGCGCATCGCGTCGAATAGTGCTTCGCGTGTATTCTCCTGCGCCCAGACAGCGGCCAGCCCCGAGGCGAGTTCCTCGTAGGCCATGGTCGACAGGCTGTCGTCGCCGGTGAATGACTGTATTACATAGTGTTTCCAGCGCCCCGCATGGGGTTCATTGAGAGCAAACTTGCCGAAGTAATTCTCTTCCCGGGTACTGGCGATCGCCGTGTGGGAATCCGAGGCGCCAATCATGCCGAACCGGTAAGGATTGCCGCCGGTTTTGGCAGCGAATGCCAGTCCGTTTTTCAGAGCGCTGCGGGCATACTCAAACTCCAGCATCGACTCCTGCTTGCGCACGCTGCTGGCAATATTTGCTTTATCCCAGGTACCAAAGTCGGCGAATTCATCCTCCGGCGACAGGTAGGGGTGGGCCTCGCCATCACCCTTGATCTGGCTGACTTCCGCCAGGGGCTCCCAACGACTGCGACGCTGGGCGTAATCCAGGTCTATCGCATCTCCGTTCATGCGCACGGCGGCGAACATGAGGCCGTTACTTAAATTACCGTTGTGGGGAATTGCCAGAATCTGCCCGCCGGTCTGTTGCTGGTAACTGGCCATCCAGGTCCAGAGGTCTTCCGGATCGATAGAATCATACTGCGAATAGGGCATCACCTGACCCGCCTTGCTCGCATCGTCCCGAAAAATGACCACCCGGTGTAAATTGTTTCCCTCGGGCGTTGAAGTCCACTCGTACCCGATCAGCGCGGTAAACGTGCCAGGCTGGTTGTATTGGTCCGCTGTCGCCACCTGGCTGGCCCAGATACTTTTCGCCAACCCGGTGTCTGCCAGGGGATCTTTCAGGGGCAACATCGCCTCGGTACCCCATTTCAGGAAAGCCTCCCGTGGTTTGCCCGCCTTCACCAGGTCGTGGATATCCCGGCCCCAGGGGTTGGCCAGCAGTTTGGGGTTGGAATTGGCAATGCTGGGTGCCAGGCCGAGATTTTCGGCGTGGTCAGAGACCACCAGGAAGTCCAGCGGCCGGGCGATTCGCGCTCGCACGCCGGTGCTGGACAACACCTCTTCACCAAGGGCGAATCGATAGGCCGCATCCGGTCCAAGAGTGGTGCCAATCATACCGGCATCGGTGGAATAGGCCGTGTGGAGGTGCGTATCTCCCCAGTAAACCGACTCCATCCCGCTACGATCCAGGTAGGGAGAGTATTCCTCGGCGCCAAATACAAACCCCGGCAGGAGAAACAATCCCGCCGCCAGCCCTGAAATTTGTGAATGTGTGAACATGTTGTCGATCCCTTCCCCAGCGTCAAGTTTCAAGTATAGTCATTCTCAGCAAGCCCGTGGCCAAACCCACTGCCCTGGAATAGCCACCCCACATTGGAGAGTTCTCACATGAGCAATCGGGATTATGATCTTTTTGTAATTGGCGCCGGCTCTGGTGGCGTTCGCGCCGCACGCATGGCGGCGGCTTTCGGTGCCAGGGTCGTGGTGGCCGAGGACCGCTACATGGGCGGCACCTGCGTCAACGTGGGCTGCGTGCCCAAAAAACTCTACGTCTACGCATCCGCGTTCAGCCACGACTGCGAAGACGCCCGCGGCTTTGGCTGGGACAGCCAGGTTCCCGGCTTTGACTGGAGCACCCTGCGCGACAACAAGAAGCAGGAGATCAGCCGGCTCAATGCGACCTACCGCGACTTACTCAGTGGCGTCGACGCTGACATCATCGATGGCCGTGCCACCATCATTGACACTCACACGGTAGCGGTGAATGGCCAGCAGTACAGCACTGACAAATTATTGATCTCTACCGGCGGCTGGCCCCGCCGTGACACGACTCCCGGCGCCGAACTGGGGGTCACATCCAATGAGATTTTTGATCTCGAGGAATTCCCCAGGCGCATTGTGGTCGTCGGCGGCGGTTACATCGCGGTGGAGTTTGCGGGCATTTTTAATGGCCTGGGTTCGCAGGTAACCCAGCTGTACCGGGGTCCCTTGTTCCTGCGCGGTTTTGACCAGGACATCCGCGAACACGCCGCCCGGGAAATTGCGCAGAGCGGCGTCGACCTGCGCTTCAACGTGGTCGTCGACTCCATAGAACAAACCTCCAGCGGTCTGTTGTGCCAGCTCTCGGACGGCAACAGCATCGAAGCAGACCAGGTTCTGTATGCCATCGGCCGCGAAGCACACCTGGAAGGCCTGGGACTGGAAAACGTCGAGGTTGCGCTGAATAACAATGGCACCATCAAAGTCGATACAGAGTTCTGCACCAGTGAACCCAGTATCTATGCAGTCGGCGATGTCATCGGGCGCATGGAGCTCACCCCGGTGGCGCTGGCCGAGGGCATGGCCTTCGCCCGCAAGCAGTTTGGCCCCAAAGACATGCCCGTGGGCTACGACTTTATTCCCTCCGCCGTATTCTGCCAGCCCAATATCGGCACGGTGGGCTTTACCGAGGAGGCAGCGCGGGAGGAGTTCGGCGATATCACGCTCTACAAATCCACCTTCCGCCCCATGAAGTACACGCTCAGCGGTCGCAATGAGAAGACCTTCATGAAATTGATCGTCGACACAGCCAGCGACCGGGTCGTTGGTGTGCACATGATGGGGCCGGATGCCGGCGAAATCATCCAGGGCATTGCCATAGCGATGAAAGCGGGGGCTACCAAGGCGATTTTCGACGACACCATTGGTATTCACCCCACCGCCGCGGAAGAGTTCGTTACCATGCGGGAACCCTGGACAGCTAGCTGAGGGCAGCGGCTTTCAACTCGTCAAAGGCTTCCTGCAGGCACTGCTGGTAAAACTCCGGGTCGGGGAGCATCTCCCGACAGGCGGTGAAATTAATGGAGATTCGTCCCGCCCCGCTGATAACAGCGTGAAACAGGCCCATATTGTCCATCACCGGTCCCAGGCCCAGCATGGTGTGAATCCGCGCACCGGCGAGATACAGGGGAACCTGCGGGCCCGGCACGTTTGATACCACCGTCTGAATCGGCATTGCCATATCGGTTCGCAGTGCCGCACCGAATGCCGCGCGCATCCCCATGCCCAGTACCTGCGGCGCCAGGCTCTGGGTAATATCCATCATTACATGGGCACCCAGGGCTGATGAATAAGCCTTGCTATCGGCCGCGCTCTGGTTCACCGCCTGCAACCTCTGCAGCGGGTCTTCCACGTTGCTGGCCAGGCTGATGGTCATCATGCTCACCTGGTTGCCGGCGGATTGCATGGTCTCCTCCGTGCGTACGCTGATCGGCGCACCGCAGGTCAGGCTCTCCTCCGGTAGCTCGTCGTGGGCTTGCAGATACTTGCGCAAACCACCCCCTACGATCGACACCATGACATCATTGATGGTGCTGCCCTCGACGGCATTGCGGATGTCTTTAATATCCTGTAGCTCCATACGCAAGGTATCGGTAACCCGCATCGCGCTCGCCCGAGCATTGAAGCGGGTACGAATACGAGAGGATTTGCCCTCGGGCTTTTCCTGGCTGAGCCGATTGGCCTTGATCGCGGCAGGCACCAGTTCACTCACGGTTTCAAAGAACTTGCCCGGCAACTTCATGTAATTGCTCACCGCCTGGGACCACAGACGCCACTCCGGCGGCGCCTTCTCCGGCTGCCAGGGATCATTCACCAGCGGTGGCACCAGCTCCGCTGTCAGGCTGTGGATAGCGGTGATAATTTCCGCCCCCGAAACACCGTCGATGGCCGAGTGATGCACCTTTAACATGATCGCGAAACTGCCGGCGGGTATGCCCTCTACATTATTGAGGCCTTCTATCACATAGGCCTCCCAGAGGGGTCGCGTCATATCGAGACCGCGAGATTGCAAGCGCGCCAGCAGGATACAGAACTGGCGCCAGTCACCCGGCTTGGGCAGGGCAATGTGGCGGACATGGAATTCAAGATCGAATTGGTCGTCTTCGATCCAGTAGGGGGTATCAAAGCCGCGGGTTTTCGACAGCAACTTGCGGCGAAAAATCGGCGATTTGTGCAAATTGCGCTCAAATACTGTGAGCACGTCCTTGAAGCGTATAGGGCTTCGATCAGCGGGGCTGCCATCGTCCCTGCCCCTTTTTATCTCAGAGGTATCGTAAATGATGACCGGGCTGATATGCATGGGAGTGCGCGGTGACTCCTGCTGAATGAACATGTAATCGAGGCCGGTAAGTTGTTGCACGGGACTGACACCACTTGTGATACGCGGGGGAACACCTTGCGCCTGCTGGTGAACATTAACAAGCACTGGGGTGCCCGCGCTGCTAGAATAGCCGCGCCTGGACTTGTTATTCAGACTGGAAAACCTTTAGGGAAAGTAATGGAACTCTGGCAACTTGCACTACTGTCTGCCGCGGGCGTAGTGGCGGGCTTTCTCAATGTGATGGCCGGCGGCGGCTCACTGCTGACCGTACCCATCATGGTATTCATGGGTATTCCCGGCCCCGTCGCCAACGGCACCAACCGCATCGCCATCCTGGCCCAGAACATTACCGCCGTCACAGCCTTCTTCAAGCGTGGTTATGCAGAGTTCCGACTCAGCCTGACGCTTGCGGCCTGCGCCCTGCCCGGCGCTGTAGCCGGCGCCATGTTGGGTACCCGGCTTGATGGCGTCTGGTTTAACCGCACTCTGGCCATCATCATGGTGGGGGTAATGTTGGTGATGGCTTTCGACAAGGGCAAAAAAGCCGGCCAGGCGAACGTTGAACCAACGCGCAAACAATTGCTGTGGGGCCATGGGCTGATGGTGGGCGTGGGCTTTTACGGGGGCTTTATTCAGCTCGGAGTAGGCTTTATCATTATGCCGGTGTTGCACCGTGTTATGGGCTTCGACCTGATACGCACCAACATGCACAAGGTGTTTATCGTCGCCAGCTACACCGCGGCTGCACTATTGGTTTTCGCCAGCCAGGTTGAAATTCTCTGGATCGTGGGGCTGGCCCTGGCGCTGGGCAACTCCATTGGCGCCTGGATCGCCACTAACGTCCAGATCAAAGAGGGAGAAGGCATTATTAATATCGTACTCAACGTGGTGCTGGTGGGTTTTATTTTCAAACTGTTGTTCTTATCCTGAGCGGAGTCTTATCTATGATAGAAGTGCAAAACCTGTCCCGAGCCTATGGTGATCTGCTGGCCGTGGACGACGTTTCCTTCAACATACAGGCTGGCGAGATTGTCGGCCTGTTGGGCCACAATGGCGCCGGTAAAACCACCATCATGAAGATGTTGAGCGGTTACCTGGAACCTTCTTCCGGCAGAATTCACATCGACGGGCTGGACCTGGCCGAGGAAAGTCTCAAGGTGCAGAGCCAACTGGGCTACCTGCCGGAGAACCTGCCGGTCTACCCGGACATGACCGTTGCCGACTACCTGCACTACGCCGCCACGCTCAAGGGCCTGGCTGGCGAAGCACTGACACAGTCAGTGAAACGGGTGCTGTTGGATACAGAATTACTGGGCAAACTGCTACAGCCAATCGCCACCCTGTCACGGGGCTACAAACAGCGGGTCGGTGTGGCCCAGGCCATGCTGGGATCACCGAATTTGCTAATCATGGATGAACCGACCAACGGTCTTGACCCCAACCAGACCCAGCACATGCGAGAACTGATCCAGGCGCTGGCGCAGAACGCCACAGTAATTCTGTCTACTCATATTATGCAGGAGGTGGATGCGATATGTGATCGGGCAATAATCCTGCGCGATGGACGCCTCGCGCTCGATGAAAAACTCAGCACCCTGCGCCGTCCCGGGAGCCTGCTGATCAAGACAAATTTAACTGCGTCACGGGTACAGGAAGTGATACCGCAGATGCTTGTCACCGGCGATGGCAAGAATTGCCGCATCGCCCTGCAAGACGGTACCAATATCGATCAAACTGCCGCCAACATCGCTTCGGCCATTGCCAGCGCCGGTGGTCAGTTGTACCACCTTGCCCCGGAAATTCGCGACCTGGAGAGTGTGTTCAGGGAAGCGAGTGAAGAGGGAGGCGTCGACCGTGCTGCGTGATCCCGTTATCAATCGTATTGCCAGCAAAGAGCTGCGGCTGTTCTTTGCCTCTCCGGCGGCCTGGCTGTTCCTCGGCAGTTTTGCCGCCGTCACCCTGTTTGTATTTTTCTGGGGCGAGGCCTTCTTCGCGCGCAATATTGCCGATGTCAGACCCCTGTTTGAATGGATGCCGGTGCTGCTGATTTTCCTCAGCTCTGCACTGACCATGCGCATGTGGAGTGAGGAACGCCGCACCAGTACGCTTGAATATGTACTTACCCTACCGGTACCCCTGTGGCGCTTTGTGGTGGGAAAATTCCAGGCCTGCGTGGCGCTGCTATCCCTGGCACTCCTGGTTACCCTGCCCCTGCCGATCACCGTTGCTTCTCTCGGGCAGTTGGACTGGGGCCCTGTATTCGCCGGTTACCTGGCAACCCTGTTACTAGGCGCCGGCTATATCAGCATCGGACTATTCGTATCGGCTCGCAGCGACAATCCCATCGTCAGTCTGATTGGCTCGGTCGCCCTGTGCAGCATCTTCTACATGCTGGGCTCGGGCACCATCACCAGCTTCTTTGGCAATTTTGTCGGCGACTGGTTGCGCGCCCTCGGCAGTGGCGCCCGCTTCGACGCCATAACCCGTGGCGTGATCGACGCCCGGGACCTGTTCTACTACCTGAGCATGATCGCAATTTTCCTTAGCCTGAATGTCTACTCCCTGGAACGGGAGCGCTGGGCGGCAACGGGTTCTACCCACCGTCACCGGCACTGGCGGCGTGCCACCGCGTTGTTGGTAATCAACATCCTGGCAGGGAACCTCTGGCTGAGCCAGGTCAGCAGTTTGCGCGCGGATGTCACCGAGGGCAGCCTGTTCTCAATTTCAGATGCCACTCACACCTACCTGGAGCAATTGCAGGAACCCCTGTTATTACGCGGCTATTTCAGCGCCCAGACCCACCCCATGCTGGCGCCACTGGTGCCACAGCTGCGCGACTTGCTTAAAGAATACGAGGTCGCCGGCAAGGGCAAGGTGCGGGTGGAAATTGTCGACCCGGTCGAAAACCCGCAATTGGAAGAAGAGGCCAACCAGAAGTACGGTATCCGTTCCATACCCTTCCAGGTCGCCGACCGTTACCAGGCAACACTGGTGAACTCCTATTTCAACATACTGGTGCAGTATGGTGACAGTCACCAGGTACTCGGTTTTGGTGACCTGATCGAGGTCAAGGCCGGCGCCACCGCCAGCCTCGAGGTACAACTTCGCAATCCCGAATTCGACCTCACCCGCGCCATCAAACGGGTGCTCTATAGCTACCGGGCAGGGGGCAACTTGTTCGACAGTATCGACCAGGAGATCGAGCTGATCGCGTATGTGTCGGCGGACGCACTGTTGCCCGAGCAACTCATCACTTACCAACAGGCCATCCGGGAGCAACTGGCTGCGATCGAGGACCAGGCCGGCGGGCGCTTCAGCGTACGTTTTCTCGAGCCCGAGGCTGGCGATGGCAGGCTGGCCCGACAAATCGAGAAAGAATGGGGCTTCATGCCAATGGTCGCCAGCCTGGCTGATACCAAGCAGTTCTATTTCTACCTGACCCTGGCCGATTCTCGCCAGGTGGTGCAATTGCCCACGGACTTCGATGCCGAGAACTTTCGCCAGGCTTTCGACGCCGGCCTCAAGCGCTTCGCCCAGGGCTTCACCAGGATCGTCGCTTTCGCGGCGCCACAAATGGACATGCGTATGGCGCGCATGGGCCTGAGCGGACCGCAGTTTTCCAATCTGGAGGCCGCTATTACCGCAAATCATACGATCCGCATGGAAAATCTCAGCGATGGCTCGGTGAGCCCCGAGGCAGATCTGCTGGTACTGGTGGCACCGGAAAACCTCGATCAAAACCAGCTATTTGCCATTGACCAATTCCTCATGCGCGGCGGTTCAATTGTGTTGATCGCTTCGCCCTTCATCTCACAGCTGGTGGGCAGAAACCTGGCCATGATCAAGCGCAACAGCGGCCTGCAGGAGTGGTTACAACACCACGGCATCGAGTGGCAAGACACACTGGTCCTGGATCCACAAAATACGGCATTTCCAGTTCCAGTTACCCGCGAGGTGGGCGGTTTTCGCTTCCAGGAAGTGGTATTGGTTAACTACCCATACTTCATCGACACACGCAGTCCGGGGCTCAATCCAACACACCCGATCACCAGCGGCTTACCGCAGGTCACCATGTCCTGGGCTTCACCATTGCTTATTAATGAAGAGACAAACAGCCTCAGGGAAGTCATCCCGTTGATCAGTAGTTCAGATGAATCGTGGACGTCCGCCTCGATGGACATCCTGCCCCGGGCTACCGATGGGGGCATCAGTGCCTGGCAGCCGGAAGGTGAAACCGGCAGCCGGGTATTGGCGGCAGTGGTGAGTGGTCGTTTCGACTCCTTCTTCGCCGGTAAGCCCTCGCCGCTGATGCCCGCGGCAGATGCCGAGGCCGAAGCAGACCTCACCATCGGTAGCGTGATTGAGCGCTCACCGGAATCCGCCCGACTGATTATCTACTCGTCCAATGATTTCCTCACGAACCAGATTCTCGACACCATCAGCTCCATGTCTGGCGGCCAGTACCTGGGCCCCTTGCAATTGATTGCCAACACGCTGGACTGGGCACTGGAAGACGGCGGCTTGTTGGGGATCCGCTCCAACGCCCACTTCAACCGCAGCCTGCCACCGCTGGAAAAGGATGAACAACTGTTCTGGGAGTATCTCA